>MDTC01125897.1_pt1 | contig 11553 bp, 6 predicted proteins | sample 811181 | NCBI WGS metagenome assembly MDTC01 (sample SAMN05326644, study PRJNA326480) | marine metagenome | isolation source: seawater | place: Pacific Ocean: North | collected 2011 | reverse complement strand
ATGCCTTCTGTCTTCGACCTCGGAGGGGCAGGAATTCAGCCAGGGGATTGTCAAACATTCAGCTTTGGTTTATTCGATTTCGAACCGGAAGACGAGCTTTGTTTGATTGTAAGTGCGCATGAAGACAACCCGACCCTCAATCCGGAGACGATGTGTTGCATTGTGGAGGTATGCGTCCCTATGCCGTCATGTGATGACGAATGTGCAGCGGTTGAATGGTTTGATGTCGTTTGCCTCGATGACCAATGGTACTTCGAAGCCGGCATTCTGAACAATTCAATGACAACGGTAGGGTACGTAGAATTCATTTACCCAGGAGTCAATGGATTGATCAGTGACATCAATTCTGTAGGTGCGGTTCCCCATGGCGACGTCATTGCGTTTGGGGATTTGCTCAGTCCCTTTACGGCTATTAGCAGTCCATTCTGCATTGACGTTGTGCTTCACGAGGCCTCGCCTCTTGGTGAACTGGTCGAGTGCTGCAGCTTTCAATATTGCTTGGACCTCCCTTCGTGTGGACCAGAAGTAATAGCAGGGTGCATGGATGCCTCCGCCAGCAATTTCAATCCTGAAGCCACTTTGGATGATGGCAGTTGTTCATATTGCGTTGCACCTGCACTCATCAATACCGACAATCCGTGTGGAAGCGAACTTGATGAAGTTTGTGGATGCAATGGAATCACCTACATCAATCTGTGCTACGCAATCAATATGGGAGGTGTCATCAGTTGGACACCAGGACATTGCAATGATTCAGAAAATACTGCAGATGCTGAGGAAAACAACGAAACATGTCCTACTGACATCAACGAGGATGGTACAACAAACGTCAGTGACCTACTAATGGTCTTGGGCGAATTTGGTGTGGTTTGTGACTAAGGAGGGAAGTAAGGAAATCATAAAAACCAAAAACGGGAGACTGCATTGCTGCAATCTCCCGTTTTATGATCAGAATGGATTCGTTCTCGCACCCTTTATTCGCGCAACACCATTTATTTAGTGCTTTCAGGGAATCCATCAAACGCGAAGGAATCTTTGAGGAAACGTGGGAAATACGTGATATTTCTCTCAGTTTTCAATGTACTTTTAGACCATGTCTCTGTGTAAAACAGCTGTTCGTTGCACGCTCTTATTGCTCCTGGTTTCCTGCACCACGATTGAATTGAATGCACAAACCAGCTTTTCCTTTGAGACTTTCGAAGGGTCGCGGCTTCCGTTGGTTTTGATTAACACGTCAGATACAATTGTAGATGAGCCGCGCGTAATTGCTGCAATGAAAATCATCCATCAGGAGGGGGGAGGGATGAATCATCCCTATGATGATCCGACTGATTACAATGGACGCATCAGCATAGAAATACGGGGGAATACATCGCAGTCTTTTCCCAAGCGTTCTTTTGCTCTCGAAACGCAAGATTCTCTGGGAAATAACAACAACGTTTCCGTGTTAGGGATGCCTGAAGAAAACGACTGGGTTTTGTACGGTCCATACTCAGACAAAACGATGATGCGAAACGCAATCATATACGAATTGGGTGATCGAATCGACAGGTACACAGTTCGTCGCCGGTATTGTGAGCTTTTCATCAATGAAAATTACCGCGGTGTTTACCTCTTTATGGAAAGCGTCAAACGTGACGAGAATAGAATCGACATTGCCAAACTTCTTCCCTCTGATACCATTGGCGATGAACTGACCGGGGGGTATATAATGAAGGTTGACCGCATGGCAGGAGAAGAAGATGGCTGGATATCAGATTATCCTTCTATGGAGGGAGGGGCGGTTTGGATTCAGCTTTGGAGACCGAAAGGTCCAGACTTGCACCCCGTCCAGAGGACGTATATCGAGGAGTACGTAGGAATGTTCGAAAATCTTATCTTCGGAGATGATTTTTCAGACCCTTCAGCGGGCTACGATGAAGTCATCGATGTCCAATCCTTTGTTGATTTGTCCCTCGCCAATGAATTGTCCAAAAATATTGATGGATACAAACTCAGTACGTTTTTCTTCAAAGAAAAAGATTCTGATGGAGGTAAGATTGTTATGGGACCTTGGTGGGATTACAATATAGCTCTGGGCAATGCGGATTATTGTGAAGCCGTTATTCCTGAGGGCTATGTGGCTGATACGGATTGCGGGACAGCAAGTCCGATGTGGTTTGAACGTCTCCGCACTGATCCAAGTTATGAAGAGCTCATTCGGTCTACTTGGAAAGATTATCGCTCCGATGTTTGGAGTAATTTCAGCATTGACTCAATGATAGACTCCCTTGCCGCCGTGTTGTCCGAGCCGCAAAAAAGAGATCATGCGCGCTGGCCAAGATTGGGGCAATACGTTTGGCCGAATGCATTTATGTTTGATCGTTTTGAAGAAGAGGTCCAATTTCTTCGTGATTGGCTCGACACCCGTCTGATTTGGTTGGACCAACAGTTTGGCCTCATACCCACTGCCAACCAACATCAGCCCGCTCCTAAGATTTATCCGCAACCAACAGCGGGTTTGTTCCGAATAAAGATGAATTCAGAAATCGCCCTTCTCCGGATATACGACACGATGGGAAAAATCGTAGAAGAGAAAGAACACCTATACTCATATCAGACATTTGACATCCAACATTTACCGAATGGCTGTTATTTTATTGAATGCGTGCTCAACGACAAACAAGTCGTCACTTCCAAATTATTGAAGTCCAATTAAAAATGAATTAATAAACGGGTGAATGTTACGCTTAGCGAGAAAACTACCGATTCTTTTGGTTTTGACTTTATCAAGCTGTTCAGAGAAATCCATTGAACAGGTGACTCAAAAGCCTAATGTTTTGTTGTTATATATGGACGACCTGCGTCCGGAATTGGCCAGTTTTGGAGCCTTACAAATCCAATCACCAAACATTGATGACTTGGCAGAAAAAGGAGTGAAATTTCAAAATGCCTATTGCAACGTTCCTGTCTGTGGAGCATCTCGAGCGAGTATGCTGACAGGAATGTTGCCCACAAAAAACAGATTTCTTGATTACAAAACATTTGTTGAAACAGAAACGCCCGAGGCCGTTACCATTCCTGAACTCTTCAAAAACAGTGGATATACTACCATTTCGAATGGGAAAATCTATCATCATTTGGATGACCGAGAAAGCGATTGGGATGAAATCTGGCGCCCCTACGCATTCGACAAAACTGATTCAGGCTTAGCGCCAACCGAACATTGGCAATCACTCTGGAAAGATTACCAAGACCCCGAAAATGCCTCAAAGTATCAAATAGCAGACGTTGGTCCTGCTTATGAGAGTGCGGACGTTTCAGATTCCACCTACATCGATGGCTTATTGACCGAAAAGGTCATCCGTGACATTAAAAAACTGAAAAAAGGAAAGAAGCCTTTCTTTTTAACTGCGGGTTTCATCAGTCCGCATTTGCCTTTCAATGCACCAAAAAAATATTGGGATTTTTACGATAGAAAGACAATTAAACAGCCTGAAAATTACAATTATATCCCCAAAGACGCACCGGAGATTAGTATAAGCAACTGGCCTGAAATGAGAGACTACACCAATATTCCAAGTCAAGGACAGGTGTCTGATAGTATCGCGATGGATTTAATACACGGATATTATGCAACCATATCATATACGGACGCCTTGGTTGGCAAAATCTTGGACGCCTTGAAGGAGGAGGGTTTAGAAAAAAACACGATTGTTCTTTTGGTTTCTGACCATGGCTATAATTTACAGGAGCATACACAATGGGCCAAGTTTACAAATTACAATACGTCTACTCAGGTACCTCTGATCATTTATAATCCTGCATCCAAGATTAAAGGCACAACAAATGCCTTAACATCTTTGGTGGACGTTTACCCTACATTGGCGGAGTTGTGTGGATTAGATGCGCCCAAAAAACAATTGGACGGAGTGAGTTTAGTTCCTGTGTTGAACGATCTAAAGTCTGAGGGAAAAAAACATGTTTTTATCAAAAAAAACGAGGGATTCACACTAAAAACTAGGGATTTTAGTTATACCGAGTTTCGCAAACCCCAGGACAATTCAACGGATGCTCGGATGCTCTATGATCACCGATCAACTAAATCTGAAAACATCAATGTTGTGCACCACCATGAGTTCGAGAGCGTCGTTGCAGAATTAAGTTCAACGCTACATTCAGCGTTTGAAAAAAACATGTACGACAAATCAAAAAAGGATTAAATCTGAATCCTAAAACCTATCGATTTGCCCTTACGGCGGATCTTCAGCGTTTGAGGGATTTTGGCAGAAAAACAAATCAGCACCATGCCCTGCAAATATGGGCCATAGGAACTACATGAATCTTGTTCAATACCTCAGAAAGCAAGGGATAGGACTCCAAAATCTTTTCGTAATTTGGCGTTAAATCAGTCATCATTATGAAAAAAAATTTTTTTTTGGGCGCCATGATATTGATGCTATCATCTTGCTTCACCCACTCATACATTGTAGGTAATGGCCCACAATCAGGCGTTGAAATCACAGAAAAAAACCTTTTTGTAATCTGGGGTCTTTTTCCCATTGCAACGTCCAATACTCATTTGATGGCAGGTGGAGCCGAAAATTACGGCGTAACCACCTCGCACACATTCTTCGATGGATTGATCACTGTATTGACATATGGAATCTACAGTCCCACAACCACGATCGTTACGAAGTAACGAGCATCCCTCACACCATTTAGGGCAGCTTCTTGCTGCCCTTTTTGTCTAATAATTTTAAATTGTGAAAAGCTGGAAATCGTCCTTTGGACTCGGAGCATCCGCCTTATTGGTTGCAACCGGAACTTATCAATGGATTGATGCGGCACAAGCTGAAGAATTCGATGCCTTCATCGCAGGGAGAATGTCGGGAAGCGGACTCTTGATTGCATTCGGTTTATTGATTTACCGGTTCGTTCGTAAAAAGAGACTTCAAAAAAAAGTTGAAGCATCCGCTGCACGAAGTTGACACCCTAGGGATAGGACTGCTCGCTTCACGTTCTATTGAACTTCGAATTCAAGCTTCTCCAAAATCAATACCAAATCCGGCGGGTCCAGTTGGCGAATAAAACAGGGAGGCAATTCAGAGTTCGACAGAATGCCATTCAATATTTAAAAATCCAAACCTTGGGGTCGTGGCATGCGTCACATCCTGTGGATTTCATAAATCTCATATCCGTCCATGACTTCGTCAAAAACCGGCTTCGAAACTGGATTTGAACCATTTAAGAATGCACGCAATGCTTCTACATCGTGCACTGAAATCTTGAACATGACCTTGCTTTGATCGGGCGAAACCGTTCCGATTGTCTTGCTCAAGTCGGCCACCTTTTTTCTCTCGGCAATGCCCGCCTCAGACTGCATGAAACTCATGAACTGTCCAAATTTCTCTTGCTTGAGCATTCCAACGACTAATATATCTTTCATAGCTTTTTTTTTACAAAAGAAATCTCTAGCGTTCACGTTTCAAAAGGGACTCAAATATAAATGCAGTTGGAGCTCAGAAAAATCGACTAACCCTGACAATTCTTAACTAGACTACCTTTTGGCCATGAGAATTCCAACTTCGCTCTTCCTCACAATTCTTCCTCTGTGCAGTTTGGCGCAGGAAATCCCCACTGAATCAACTTACAATGAAGGCATCGTCTGGGAATCTGTCTTCACCGACGGACCAGAAGGAAAAGTCAACCGCGGCCTTGTCGATTCAGAGGGATACGCGGTCTGCGTTTCCATGCCCGAAAATCAGGCCCGAATCCATAAAATTGATGGCAGCGATGGGGGACTCATCTGGTCTCTAACCTTCAGCGATCGAATTGGGTTTGGCATCTGTGAAATTCCAGGAGATGATGGCCAGCCAGATTACATCGTGACGGGTGGAGCGGGCGAAACACAGGAATGCTGGTTGGCCCGCATCGAGGGATCAGATGGTGGTTTAATGTGGGAAAGCATCGTTGACCACGCAGGCCAAAATTGGCAATTCGATGGGATACGAACAGCGATGATTGGTGCTGATGGATACATCTATGCCTCTGGATTCATAAGCGGAGACGAGCCGAACACCATTTTCGTGGTTTTTGCAGGACAAGAATTGGTTTTAAAGGCTGATCCGGCAAATGGGGAAATTGCCTGGACATCTGCCATTGATGCCTCAGAATACGGTCTAGCGACTGTGCAAGATTCATCCGGCGACTTGTATACTGGCGGAGTCATGTACGATGAAGGATGGTGCGTAACAAAACGAAATATGAATGGCGAAGTCATTTGGACAGAGTTCATCGATGCGACAACGGAAATTTACCCCTACGACATGGCAATAGGGTCGGACGACCGTTTGTATTACGGAGGGCATCGTGGGAGAGAAGGAGCGGGTGAACCATTTGATTATTCCTGTGCTTCAATAACAACCGCAGGTGAGACTGAGTGGTTGAAACATTATGCCAACCCAAGGGGATATAGCCTCGAGCACATTCGCAATGAATTGTATGGCATCGAAGTTGGATCTGATGGGATTTATATGTTTGGCGGTTCCGGGGATGAGAGCAATTATAGCCAGGTCAACACTCCGTTTCCTGCATCCGATGTCTGGGTCGGTTGGGTTCTTGGCGTTGACATGAACGGGAACATCAGTAGCAGCGATGTTTTTTGCCATGATGGTGTGAATTCAGCCACAGAGTATGGAGCCCTTATCGATGGCGGTTATTTTATTTTTAACGACACCGACGCAGGTGGCGATACAGAGCTCGGAGTCATGAAGATTATAAATGGAAGCAACCCTCCTGTTGTAGCTAATGTGTTAGAATTATCGAGTCAAGCCGTAAAAATCTTTCCCAATCCCAGCCTAGGGCACATTAAAATAACAGGATTATCAGACGATGAACCCTCAACAGTATATGTCTTCAATGGAATTGGTCAACTGATTGCGAACGAGACCACCACATCATCCTCGCTCAATTTGGACCTCAGTGGAGAAAAATCCGGTGCATATTGGATTAGTGTCAGCTCAAAAAGTCATGGCACAATAACTAATGAAGTGTTGCTCATTGATAATTGAAATATGCGGGATCAAAAACGGGAGACCGCATCGCTGCAATCTCCCGTTTGGTTATAAAATCAGCACAACTCTGTCATGCCGTGAAATCATGCGTCAATCTCACTTTGCTCGTCCACGACCAAAATGGGCTATCGTTGGAAAAGAGTCGTACAAACCCTGTTCCAAATCGCTTATAGCTTTTTGAATCAACTCCGCCTCTTGCTGCGAACCCGAAGGGAACGCTTGCAGGAACGCCGCCTTTTGTCTTGGGTGTTTGGCAATTTCGTTCATCAATTCATTTTGGATTAAAGCTCGAATTGAATTCTCATTCACGAAATAGTCAAAAACTGCAAGTGAAATCCGCGCATCTGCCTCCAAAATGGCTTGAGGCATCTCACCGACACCGAACATCGCAAAGGAATTATGTTCGAGATCACCACCATTTGCTAGAAAAGAATCCATCATCTGAGCAGATTGGACAGCAGCTTGTTCTAATTGTAAAAGTCCTTCAGCCCATTCTTGTTGAGTGATCGTGCGACCATCATCAGACAAATCACTTATCAAGGATTCAATTGATTCTTGCAGCAAAGCTTGGTTTTCTGGATTATTCAAAATCTCTTCAAAACTCTCAGAAGTTGCGACCTCCGATTCTTGCGTTGTTAAGTTCGTCGGCTTCGAAACACCTAATGTTGGTTTGTATTCCGTTCGAGCCAACTGTACGTCCCTTGCATCATTCTTAGTCGAAGTTTTCCAGCGGCTCTTCCGCGTCAATCGAAATTCTTTTCTCTGCGCCTTGGTTACCTTTCTAACACTCATTCCGGCATTAGCGAACATGACATTCATTTCGTTGAACAGTCTAAACTCCATATCCTCAAATCGTGCTTCAATCTGTCCAACCAGGTTGTTCAGACCATTGCTCCCTAAACCAATCGAGCAATTCACGATATTGAAAAATTCGTTTGTTCCTTCTTCCCACGCAACTGCCACAATGAGTGGTACTTGGCGCATGGAAATTACTTCCGGGCTTACGGCAAAACCTGTTCCATCATTTTCACCAGAAGGCAAAATGTAGTCTCCTTTCCTCACTGGTCCATTGATCCGGATGGGAACTTGGCCCAAAAATGCAATTTTTTCGAAGTGAGATTCTGGCTGGTCTTGGGGGACGTTACCCAGGACAATGGGGCTCATAGACACTACCAAAACATGATCCGCCTGCGATGTTTCACGAGACACCATCCCCCCAGTCACGCCAACAATTTCACCCGGCAATAAATCGATTCGGTGGTTTTCTTTCTCAATCCACTCTGCGTAGTCTGCGCCACCTGATCTATATACTACACCCATTCTGTTGAAATAGGATCCTTGTGCGGCCGCTGCTCCGATTGTTATAAGTGACAATGCGACTGTTGCAGTAGTTGAATTGAGTATGTCATTGACCAGTACAGCGGCGTTCAGCGCTCCAGTGCCCGCATGGACAATAGCTTCTGCCACGTCAGAATCTGGCAACCCCGCGCCTGGTATTGCAGTACCTCCGGACTTGGTGAATTCTTCTGCTATTTTTTTTACTTGCTTTGCAGCTGTAGTTGTTGCAGTTCTCAAATCAAGGGCGGCAAGGCCAATATCAATCGTCCCATCGGTTGTAATACCCGTGTATTCTGGATCACTTAATATGTAATCCGCCGTATTTCCTTTGATTGAGCCCACAGCGTCACCTTCTTTATCGATGAAGGTGACGAAGTCACTCGAGTTGCCTGGGTCTACAGCATCCACTCGAATTGCAATGCCATTTATATTGCCTGAGCCTTTTCCATCAACAATCATGGAGTATTGAGATGCTTTTTTAGCACTAGGATGAGAGGATTGGACGCTTGTCGTTCCGAAGATAATGGAGTTACGTATTGAGAGATTTCCTGCTTCTTGACCAAAATAAACCGTTCCCGCCTTTGACTTGAACTGGCTTCCATTATGGATGATATTTTTTCCCACGGTCAAATCTTTCCCAATGCTCGCAGCCTTGGCAAAATTCGCACTTTCACTAAAGGTAGCCGCACCGCCAAAGTCTTGCGTTCCTGAGACAGTGAAATCTCCGAGAAGAGAAAGTGGTGCAGTCATTTGAATTTGACTTGATCCCACGGTCATGCGGTCATTGACAATCAAATCACCCCCAATATCGACATCCTCAACAACCCTCGCCGCTCCTGCCGTCAATTTCTGCCGGAATTCTCCTACATCTGAACTCACCAAACCTACATCGTTAGTATCTGATTCGAGAATCACACCATTCGCGTTACCAACTAAGATTCGATTGTCCACTGCCAATGAATCATGAAAGTGCACATTTTTGGCGACACTCAAGGTTGAGTCGAAAGAAACCGCTCCCCCTACACTTAATGATCCCGTCATATCCAGCGTTGTAGTCTCAATTCCTCCATCGGAAAATGTGGTCCCTTTAATCCTAGCCCAGCCCTCAATTAATAAGTTACCACCAATTGTGACGTTTGTATCCATCCGAACAATGTCAGAAAAGACTGCATCGTCCTGAACATACAACTTTCCTTTATTTAAGATTTGATGTTCAATGGTGAGTGAGTCACTTTTTCCCAGGAGTGACCCGTCATCCAAATTTCTCGACATCCTCGAATGCAAAGTATCCACCCGGTCTAACCAGCGCTCTAAATCAAAAGGATTTATTTCTTTGACCACACTATTGCCCTCCACTCGTGCCATCAATGGACTTGTCATTTCAGTCACAATTTCGGAGGAAGAGACAATGCACTGGTTGTTCTCATCTTGCCCATTCAAGCAATTGCCATCGCAATCTTTTCCCGGATTTGGGACAAATTGTTCACCTGTGGAAGGGTCGCAATTGCAAGCCCGGTCGAGAAGTGGCTCGCAACCACATTCATAAATAGCCCCGGGGCCCGCGCAAACGCCACATTCATCTGGTTCTTCCCCTGAGATGAGGCACGGATCAACATTATCGCAAATCCCATCGCCGTCCACGTCAGCCTCGCATTTTCCTCCACAATTGCCCAATGCATCCAATACTTCTCCTTGACAATTGCAGTGTGATGGATCGGCTAAGCCTGACCCCCCGCAAATATTACAGGCATCGAGGTATTGGCAGTCACTTTCTACGTGCCAGGTTGCATCCAAATTGTATGTACAACTTGTGACGTCCGTGCAACCGGTCGTCTCGGATGCGTCACAAAGGCCATTTCCATTGACATCCGGCTGCGTTCCGGCACAATCGCAAAATCCACTTGGCGCGCCAGCCCCCCCGCATTCACCACATTCATCATCAACCTCACAACTATCGTTATCGACATTCGCTAAAGCGTCATAGTTACAGGCGTCTGCATCCATGCAGCCTTCAACTTCACTTGAATCACAAATACCGTTGGCATTATCGTCGGCAAGACAAAAATTCGGATCTGTGACCAACAAGCATTGATCAATGGAGTCCAGCTTGGCACCACTGCAAGCACACCAATCATCCTCAAGATTGATGGCTTCATCGCCATCACATCCGCATGATCCTCGAGGAACACAAACGGGTTCTATGATTGAAGTGTCGGCTGTTGCCAGAGCGTTAAAGTTGCAAGCTAGAGAATCCATGCAACCGTATACCTCAAAGATGTCGCACGTACCATTCTGATTTTTATCACCATCTAGAACACCATATGACGGATGCGACGCGTATTGATCTCCTGATGAGTCAACGAGTAAAGAGTCGGAGGAACCGTCAGCAGTGAGAAGTCCGCAATAGTTACAATTCTCAGCAAAAACGCATGGTGAACTCGCTTCCACCCCATTTTGGGATGCAACGGCATTTTCACTCGTAGCTTCCGGATTAAAATTACAGGCCGCAGCATCCATGCAACCAAAGACTTCTTCATTGTCGCAAATACCGTTGTCATTGATATCGTTATTCTCCAGAACTCCTTTGCCATCGCCATGTGGGGCTAAACCGATTGTTTGACTGCAAACCCAGCACCCCGCACCATTCCCGCTATACGAAGCTGTATCTTGGGTATATGGATAAATGCACGTGTGAGGCTCCGTTGCCGCTGTGTTGTAATTACAGGCCGAAGAGTCCATGCAACCAACAATGGTTTCGACGCAATTGCAATCGTTATTGTAATGGCTGGCAAACGTATTAGCATCACCATCATCGCATACGTCGTCAGCGTATTTGCAGCCTGAGTTCACCGTAAACCCACCCGCTTGATAATTGCACGCATTCGGATCATTGCAACCGTAAGTAGTCGTTTGAGCTTCAGCAAGCGCTGCGCTGAACACGAAAAAAAAGAGAATGTAAACTCGATTCATGACATTTCGAAATATGTTATTCTTCGATGAATCTACGGAAAAATAAGATGAAAAGCAATTAGAAAACACTTAGAGTCGATCTGCCCTTTTCATTATCATTGAAAAATAAACGGGAGACCGCATCGCTGCAATCTCCCGTTTGGTACCCGGAGCGGGACTTGAACCCGCACGACCCTTCGGGTCAACAGAT
>MDTC01212962.1_pt1 | contig 11555 bp, 12 predicted proteins | sample 811181 | NCBI WGS metagenome assembly MDTC01 (sample SAMN05326644, study PRJNA326480) | marine metagenome | isolation source: seawater | place: Pacific Ocean: North | collected 2011 | reverse complement strand
ACTAACCTTCAGTCAGATGACCCAACTGAGCCCCAATCACAACCCAAAGAGGCCTTAGATGAACAGAATTGAATTTATCATCGCAACTGCCATAGTTTTGTTTGTGACGTTTGCTGTGGGTTGGTTTGCGCATTGGCTTTTGCTTCGCTTTACGCGGGTTGCGAAATCGGACATCAGTGAATTTGAGCGTATGGCGCAAGAGCTCAATGATGCAGAAGAAGCCCGCGATAGCGCGGTTTCGTATATGCAGCAGCGGGAAGCTGACCTTACCAGTCAGATGGCGCAAATCGAAGCTGAATTAAAGGCAGCTATGGATGGTTTGCACAATGCGCGGCTTGAAAACGAAGATTTGCAGTCACAGCTGAACAAAGATCAAGATAAAACCTAGCTCACCATCTGTCTAGAGCATCTTCATCATTTTGCCTGCTTGGCACCCAAGTCACCGCCTCTTTGGTGATTTCTTTTTTCCAAAATGGCGCGCGAGACTTCAAATAGTCCATCAAAAACTCAGCAGCCTGAAATGCGTCTGTTCGGTGGATAGCGGCGGTGGCAACCATCATGATGATCTCGCCAGGTGCAAGTGTGCCATAGCGATGAATAACCAAAGCATCGCCCAGTGACCATCGTTTGACCGCGGTCTGCATAATTTCTGAAATGGCTTTTTCGGCCATCCCTGGATAATGTTCAATCTCCATTGCTTGAAGGGTCTCGTCGTCATTATCGCGTACGATGCCCGTAAAGGTCGTAATCGCGCCCATTTTGGTATGACGCTGAGAAAACGCATTGATCTCGGCGCCAACATCAAAAGCAGCTTCTTGTATTTTTACATCCATGATCAGCCGCCCGTCATGGGTGGAAAAAATGCAACCTCTCTTGCATCACCGAGCGGGGCGTCAAACGAGACAAGGTTTTGATCAATCGCACAGCGCACAGCACTAAGATCAGAAAAAGCGGCCTCATAACGTGGCGCACGACTTCTAAGCTCTTGAACAAGATGCTCTACGGTTTGTGCCGATGTTTCAATGTCTTCGGCAGGTAGTCCAATACGTTCTCGCAGCCAAGCAAAGTAGAGTACTCTCATCACGTGTCGTCCTTTAAAAAAGGCAATGACTTTGAGAAATAATCAAACCCAGTCATTAATGTCAAAGCTGCAGCCATCCATAACAGGCCAAGACCAATATTTCCGGACCATACCATAGCATGGAATTTCCAGCGCAGACCCATTTCGTCATCAATGCCGCCATCCAGAACAGAGGCAATAGAGCCTTGATCCATGCCGATAGATGACATGATGAGATAGTGCTCAAAGACACCTTGTGAGAACAGAAAAGAAATGGCGACCATCTGGGCCGTAGTTTTCCACTTTGCCAAAACTGTGACTTTAAGAATTCCGGCGGTATCCCCCAGAAATTCCCGAAGCCCGGATATGAACACTTCCCTAAACAAAATCACTGTCGCTGGCAAAACCAACCATGGTGACATGCTTGAGTACCCGACAATAATCATCAAGGCGATGACAACCATGGCTTTGTCAGCAATTGGATCTAGCATGGTGCCCAATTTTGTTTCTTGCTTCCAAGCGCGCGCTAGAAATCCATCAAACCAGTCCGTAATTGCGGCTGAGACAAACAATAAGAGTGCGAACCAATCAGCATAAGGTCTGGTAAAATACAAAAACATCACGGCCACACCTGGCGCTGCCAACAACCGCAGGACAGTCAGTATATTTGGAATGGTCCACATCATAGAAAAGCTCTAAACAATCTTCTGGTTAAGTAAAAGCGAAACTGGAAAAAAATATAAACATCTATTTCCGCCACACCACTGGAACAGAGGTTGGCCCACGAAATGCCCAGCCAGAAAATTCAACAGGGCCGGCAATTTTTAAGCTAGGAAACCGTCTAAGAAGCATCGGTATCGCAACTTCTGAAATAAGGCATTTGCTGGCCCATACCCCAGCACAAAAATGAGGACCAGCACCAAATGTAATGGCCTTTGAATTGTCTTGATAAGGATCAAAGACATCAGGGTTTTCAAATGCTTCTTCGTCGCGATTTCCAGATCCAAACATGAAAAAAACCCTTTGTTCAGGGTTAAACTGCAAGTCTTTATAGCTATACGCTTTTGCCACTCTTCGCGGCGACATTCCAATAGGAGCAATCCAGCGGCAGTATTCCTCAAAGACCTGTATATGGCTAAGTGCGCCGGCAATAAGTTCAGCAAGATGGTTTGGGTGCTTTAAAAGCGCCCAAACAAGACCTGCAATAGCATCGCGAGGTTCATTTTGGCCTCCTGAAATCGCAAGTTTGATGTTTGCTCTGGTTTGCTCAAGGCTTAAACCCGCGCGGAGTTGCACAGCAAGTAACGAAAGATCATCTTCAAGAAATCCAGAAGCCATTCTTTGATCAATGTGGCGATCTATCGATGCGGTGCACTCGTTACATCGGGCCTCTACTTGCGGGCTTGCTGAATAATTGGCGCACCCGTCGATCATGCCTTGACTGACCCGGTCCATTTCTCGCCAGCTCATATTCACTAGACCGGTCATTGCCTTGAGGGCTTCTGCCGAAACTGGCATAGCAAAATCAGTGACCAAATCGCTTGTGTTGTTTGGCATAATGCCATCAAGAACAGCAGTCGTGGCCCGCTGAAATGCTTTTCGCCATACGTTTTGAACAGTCTTTGGCGAAACTGTTGGAAATATAGCTTTGCGCTCTGCCAAATGCTCAGCGCCATCTTTACGCATCATATTTTGGCCCATCAGCTTTGTCATCAATCCGTCAGGTTGGTCCGAAGAAAAGACATCAATCTGCTTCTCAAGGGTAAAAATGTCATCACGTCGGGTGATTAAAATGGCATTCAAAGCCGGCACAAACGCAATTGGTGCTTTAGCACGCAAGTTTTTAAGGATCGGATATGGATTGCTATGAAATACATCCGGATCAAGATCAAAAACTGGGGGCTGTGGCATTGTCGAGCGCCTTTGGTGCGTAGCTTTTGCAAAGCTTGCACCAATCGATCAGTTAATAGCAAACAAAATTGAAAACTTGAGTTTTAGGTTTTGAATTCCGTTCATAATCGGTTTATCAGGCGTTATCTACTTGCGGCCCCTTAGCTCAACTGGATAGAGCAGCCGACTTCTAATCGGCAGGTTGAGGGTTCGAGTCCTTCAGGGGCCGCCACCAAAGTCATTTAACAACATTCTCATTATTAATACTTTTAGAAATCAATATTTTGCCTCCACATCAAGCGTTGGATGTCCTCGGAGCTTTATCAAACTTTTTAGGCTATGGGTCTTTACCTTAAGTGCTTTGCATATGCGTATTAAGCCATAATTATAATTTAGATCATGCCAAAAACCTTAAAGAACTTATGACTTATTATAGAAAGAAATGCTGAAGTTCACATGCTTTATGGTAAGCATAGAAACTACGTGTTCCATTTTAATGGATGGCATGGGTCTATTGAGTTCAGTTAAATTAAAAAAGGCTTTTAGTTAGCTTTTTCCAACACATCTAAGACAAATGATACGACATCATCTGAGTGTGTGGAAACATCCACATCATTCCAGAGACCTAGGATTATTTTATCGGTGTCTATCAAAAACGTCGTTCTCATTGGGTATCTATCATCTGGTGGCGGATTTTGTAACAAGCCGAAGGTGGAACAAACTCTTGAAGCCTCGTCATATAATAGATGAAACGGGATGCCTTCGTCATTTTTGAATCTGTTGTGTGCCTCAATATCATCTGGCGATATTCCAATGATATCCAAACCCATATCAGTCATAGTTTCATATACAGCTGAAAAGCCTTTGGCTTGAATGGTGCAATATTCTGTGCCGTCTGCTGGATAAAAGTACAAGACGGTCTTCTTTGTTAGATTTGATGTTGAAAAATATGTCCCATCGGTTGAGCGCAATTTGAAGTCAGGAATTTGATCACCAATCTCAAAGGCAATCTTTGCGGGTTCAAAAGGTTTAGTGGTATCTTCTTGTGGCTCGGGTTCATCAGGCACCAAGATGTTTATGTCGCTTTGTGATTCAAGCACAGGTTCTATTTCAAAATCAGATTCATGTTCATGAATACTTAGATTTTGTTGTTTCCAATAAAATACACTTACGCCGTCATCGGCATGGGCAACAACCGAGACCAATTCCCAACCTTTGGATCCCATCTCATTCAAATGCTCATGCGAGGAATACTTTTTATCTTTATGGGCAACGGATGTCGTGTAATATGACCAGTTCTTTTTCACTATGTGTCCTTCCCAACCAAGGCTGAACTTACTTCTGTGTATTTTATCTATTGCTTGTCTAGGTTTTGCAAACATTGGATCATCTGAACACCCACAAATGTCATTATTGACGGTTTTTCTTGCCCTCAATCGTGCACCATCGGACATGCTGCAAAGACTTGCGGTTAATTTGAATTAGTCTGGCACTCACAGTGTCAGCTAACGACATAATGATCTCTAGCAAAGAACTGGTGATTATTAATTTGATCTTTTCACTCTTTGGTTTTGCACCTTTATCTCTCGTTAAAAGTATAGAGGTTAAGATCCGTTTCCATGCTGCAAATAATGTGTATTTCAAATCGATGACATATAATGACATTTAGCTATTTAACAGAAATTTTTTAAGGTCCTTGAAAGCCCAATTGAGCCGTTTTGAGTCAAAGTCCTTTGCTTAGGCTTTATTTATCAAGATTAGACGTTTGAACCGAAACTGCCATACGCTTCCATACGCCATGCGCGTCTTTGGTGATGAAACGGTGATACAAACCCGCACCTATGTGGATCAAAGTAAGGCTTAACAGTGCCATGGCAGTTGTATAATGGAATGACACAAAAGTTGGGTACATTTCTTTATTTTCGGCAACAAGAGCGGGGACTTTTATCAAACCCACCAAGTAAACATCAAACCCACCAGCCCATGTCATTAAAGACCCTTGTATAGGCAGCCATAAGCACAGCGCGTACAAGAGAAAATGCACGATTTTTGAGCCCCATTTATGCAGCTTTGGTAAAGAATCTTCAAATTTAGGGCGATTATAGAAACGCCAAATTAGCCGAAGTGCGATTAATGAAAAAATCAACGTTCCGATAACTTGATGAAACCAGATGAACTGAGCTTTTTGGGCCAAGAACTCCATCCCGTGAAGATTGATCCCTGTAAAGAGCTGCCAAAGGATGACAATGGCAAGAACCCAATGAAATAGTTTTGCGATTGAACCGTAGTCTTTGCGTGAAGCAGTCAGCATAGAAACCCTCGTGACGTTTGTGATCTGCCGCAAAGCTCCACTATTCCAATAATTTTGAAAAGATATTTACTTTAGAACTGCAAGTTCTAAAAAAGATAACCTAAAGTGCCAATAGCAATGGTTTGGCTTCACCACATTAGTGATTACAGGCCGCTATTATTTCTTGCGAAAACATACGCATGCGGCGATTAATACGACGGTTCTCCGAGCGCAGCAAACAAATGAAGTAATCTGCAATTTGATATTGGGGCAACAGCGCTACAAGCTGGCCGGTCTCAAAAGCGTTTCCTAAAATAAAATCTGGTAAATTTGCAATGCCTTGCCCCTGCACAGTCGCATTAAACAAGAATTGGCCGCTATTGCTGTTTAAAGCAGGTGAAAACTCAAGCATCTCTTCTTTTTTTTGATCTGCATGTTTAAAGCGCCACGTTCCGCGTTTTGCAGTTCCGAAATGAAGCAACCTATGCCCCTTTAAATCATCAAGTGTTTTTGGAGCATTATTTTCCTTTAGGTAGTTTGGGGATGCACAAAGGTAATGCCGAACCACTCCGACTTTTTCGACTAATAGCTTTTCATTGACCTTTGGCGTGACGCGAACTGCAAAATCATAATTTTCTCGATCGAGATCAATAATGCGATCGTCAAAATCGGCGGTGAGTTGAATTTCGGGATATTTGTTTTTGAAACCAATCAGGACTTGGCTAAGAAAAGAAATACCAAATTCTCGGGGAACTGAAATTGTCAGTGGGCCTGAAATATCGGCATGGGTGCTTTTAAAGTCTGCTTCAATTTCTTCAATATCATTTACTGCCCGGGTTGCGCGTTGATATAGCTCTTGCCCAAATTCTGTGACTTCCCAACGGCCTGGAGCGCGATCAATCAATTTGGCGGCATACCGATCTTCCAATAGGCTTAGGCGTCTGCTGACGGCCGATTTTGCAATGTTCAACCTATCCGCAGCCTTTGAAATGCCGCGATGTTCCACAACCAGGGTGAACAATCGCAAATCTTCTATTTGGCCCACAATGGTCTCCTTATTAGAACGAAGGGTTCTTTTTTATAAGCCTTATTCTAATATAAAAAACATGTCACACAAGAGCTTCAACAGCCATAACCATTACCAAAGTGGTGCAATGTGGAATAATTTTTCGAACAGGGGTTTCTCATCATTGGAACTCGAATTCTGGCAAGAAGGCATTATTTGCTATGGGATGGAAAAGTAAAGGAGCGTGATCATGTCAATTAGACCAGCTATTTCAACAAGCAGTGCGAGCCCGACCTTAGAAGGGGCTGGAGTCCATCTGCATCGGGCTTTTGGCTTTAGCGAGCCAAAAACGCATGATCCTTTTCTACTTTTTGATGATTTTCGCAACGAAACTCCAGATGCTTATGCTGGCGGCTTTCCATGGCATCCGCATCGGGGCATTGAAACCATCACTTATGTGCTAAGCGGCTCAGTTGAGCACAGCGATAGCTTGGGCAATAGTGGAACGCTGGGGGCCGGAGACATTCAATGGATGACTGCGGGATCAGGTATCATGCATCAAGAAATGCCAAGTGGTAACCTAAACGGACAAATGCATGGCTTTCAACTATGGGCCAATCTACCCGGCAGCCTTAAAATGACCGCACCGCGCTATCAGGATGTACCGGGCAAAGAAATTCCACAGATTATCGATGATGATGGCACCCAGGTCAAAGTGATAACAGGCGCGTTTTGGGGTCAACGCGGCCCCGTAGATGGCGTGGCGGCTGATCCCCTTTATCTTGATATCACTGTTCCCGCCAATCGGCGTAAAGCCTTTAAGGTTGATACCTACCGAAATACATTTGCCTATATTTTCGAAGGCGCAGGGAAATTTGCAGACGCTTCAACACCGCAAGGGGTTCTTTTGGAAAAAGAAGTACGCGGCGAAGAGTTAAACATACGTGATATGTCGGGCAACCGGACGCTGGTGCAATTTGGAACTGGGGATGAGATTGTTGTGCAAGCCGGACCCGAGGGCATCCGGTTTCTACTGGTTGCTGGCACACCCATAAAAGAGCCTGTCGCGTGGCACGGTCCGATTGTGATGAACACACGCGAAGAATTACATCAAGCGTTTACGGATCTTCGCAACAACCGCTTTATCAAACCAAAAGAACACTAAACCAAGGATAAAAAGATGGGTTTACTCCAAGAAGGAAAATGGGTTGATCAATGGTATGACACCAAATCAACAAATGGCCGTTTCGTTCGCAAAGCACCACAGTTTCGCAATTGGGTCACCACCGATGGGAGGGCAGGACCAAGTGGAAAGGGTGGTTTTAAAGCTGAGATAGGGCGCTATCATCTTTATGTTTCTTTAGCCTGCCCATGGGCCCACCGTACTTTGATTTTTCGGGCACTCAAAGGGCTTGAGAAGATGATTTCGGTATCCGTCGTTCATTGGTATATGGCCGAGAACGGTTGGACCTTTGATGTTGGCGATGGTGTTGCGCCAGATACGGTAAATGGAGCGCAGTTTCTGTATCAGGTTTATACCCAAGCCAAGCCTGACTATTCGGGCCGTGTAACCGTGCCGGTGCTTTGGGACAAGCACACCAAAACCATTGTTTCAAACGAGTCTCCAGAAATTATCCGCATGTTCAATACGGCTTTTGATGAGGTTGGCTCGGTGCAGGGAGATTATTATCCTAAACATTTGCGGTCAGAAATTGATACTCTGAATGAGCGCATTTACACCACTTTGAACAATGGTGTCTATCGCTGTGGGTTTGCAACCACACAAGCAGCCTATGAAGAAGCAATTACGCCGCTGTTTGACACCTTAGACTGGCTCGAAGATATTTTATCGCGAAAACGCTATTTAACTGGTGCGCAGATTACCGAAGCCGACTGGCGGTTGTTCACCACCCTGATCCGATTTGATCCTGTCTATGTTGGCCACTTCAAATGCAATATTCGCCGGATCGCCGATTATCCGAATTTGTCGAATTACCTACGCGATCTTTATCAACAGCCTGGTATCGCCAGAACAGTCAATATGGAGCATATCAAACGGCACTATTATGAAAGCCATACCTCCATAAATCCATCACGAATCGTTCCAACAGGACCAGACACTGATTTTACAACGCCGCACGACCGTGGCTGATTGAGCATATTGAAACGAAAATTGAATTTCACGAACGTGACAGACACTGAAATAAGAGAAACTCTGAAGGGTTGAGACGTAGATTCGAAAAAAAATAATTACGAAACACCGAGTTGGTTAAACTGGCAGAGACTCAATAGCTAGGCGCCAAAAATACCGCGCAGACCACAAGCAAAAATATGGAGAAACCTTTGGCTGAAACTCACTTCCAAACATCGGTTGAAGAAGATCAAACCGCCGCCCAAGACCGCCGAGCAAAGGGGGAATTTGTGCGCGGTGTCAGTGGCTTTCGAAACGCGGTCGGTGACGTGAATTTTCCTGCTGAACCAAATCGGTATCACCTGTTTGTGGCGCTCAATTGTCCTTGGTGCCACAGAGTCACATTGGCGCGTAATACACTTGGATTGCAGCGCAGTATCTCATTGGACGTATTGTTTCCAAACCGTACCGGCGAAGAGGATCCCGCCGGGCCCAATCTCTGGCAATTCGCACCTGAGCTTGCCGCAGCATTAACAGGCGCGCCATTGCCCGAGTGCACTGCGGAAACCGCAACCGGTCAAAGCTATCGGCTTATTCGGGATATTTATGCCGCAGAGGGTTCAAATGAACGGTCGGTCCCGATCCTTTATGACAAGCAAAGCCGACGCATTGTGTCAAACGAAAGCGCCGAGATAATCCGAATGCTCAATCAATGGTCAGTCGCGCTTGGCAGCGCTTTATCTGATGAGGAACGACCAAACCTTTATCCCTGTGATGCTGAACTACGGACCGAAATAGAAAACTGGAACAACCGTATTTATAATGCCATCAACAATGGGGCGTACAAGGCGGGGTTTTCTTCGGATCAGGCCATTTATGAAACAGCGTTTAAGGCATATTTTGATTTGCTCACCGTGCTTGACAGTGCTCTTGCGGATGGGAGGCTATACTTGACAGGGGAAAGGTTTACCGAAGCCGATTTGCGCCTTTTCCCAACGCTTTATCGCCATGATCCAATTTACTATCTTCGTATGAAGCTCAATGGCGCCAAAATTTTGGATTATCCAAACCTTTGGCGCTGGCTCTGCCGCGTTTACGCTCTGCCGGGCGTGCCAGAGAGCAGCTCTTTGGAACATTGTCGGCAGGGATATTTTGGCCGGTCTGGAAACACTGTTGTTCCCATTGGCCCTTTGTGCCCGATGCCCTATCCTCAAGCATATTTGCATCCAGAACTTGCTCGTGCTTGAGGCATTCACAGCTTTGCTTTGGACAGGTTATAAGAAATTAAATCATGGAAGTTGGATCCATTGCTCAGCACTGCTAAGTCCGCTTCCAATCATTCCAAAAATCCCGACCCCGATAGGCCACATCGACAAAGGGTAAAAACCACGCCCGATTATGATACCACCATCTTGTTTTCAACTCGCTATAGGAAAACGCGGTTTCACCGGCAGGATCACCGATCATTTGCAGCGCCGCCTTATGCCCCAACCATGGTGCTAATGTATTGCCATTGCCGGAATATCCTGCGGCATGCCAAACCCCGTCAATTTGCCCAACATGCGGCATAAATTCAAATGCAAATCCGGTAAAGCCGCGCCAACTGTGAGAAATTTTAACCTGTCGCAATTGTGGGAAAATCTGACCTAGCAATTTGCGCAACTGGCTCACTACAAGTGCCTCGGGTGCGTCAAACATGGCAGCGCGCGCGCCAAAAATAATGCGGGTTTTGTCCGGGCTTGGACGGTAATAGCAATGACGGGTGCGCGACTCGACAACCATCATATCGCTTGGGAACAGCTGACGGAGACGGTCACGGCCAAGTTCATCAGTGCTGATTATAAAGGAAGGAACCGGAAACACCCGCCGGCGCAACGCGCCCATTTGGGGGTGTGTGTATCCATTGGTTGCAAGCAATACTTTGTTGGCTTTAACTTCGCCTCTTGTGGTTTTGACCACATGCCCATGCATTGATTTTTCAAATCCAAGAACAGCCGTGTTGCCCTGAATGAGAGCCCCATGATCCACTGCAGCGCGATGCAGCCCAAAAACCCATTTTGCGGGGTTAATGGCTGCATGTTGGTGATAAACCACTCCGCCGCGATAAAGGTCTGATGCAACGGCTTGGTGTTGTTGCGTTTGCGAAAGCAGGCTAGCCTCTATTGGCAGCAGTTTTTGCAACTGCTCTAAGTCGCGCGCAGCGGTTTCATATTCATGGGTGTGCCAAAGCCCCCGAAACCGGCCAACCTGTTCGTAATCGCAGTCGATGGCTTCCTCGGCCATGACCCTGCGCACAAAATCTGCACTGTCCAAATGTGCTTCTTGTAAAAGTTTAAAAGCAAGGTCTTTGCCATAACGTGCTGTCATCTCCGCAATTGACAACCTGTGACCGCCGCCAAGCATCCCGCCGTTTCGCGAACTGGCTCCAAATCCAGGGGCGTGTTGGTCAACCACCAAAACAGCTCGGCCCGCTTTTGCGGTTGTTCTTGCCGCTGAAAGACCGGTCAATCCTGCACCAACGATCAATATGTCGATCTCCTGCGGCAGCACCTGTTGTTCAGAAGCTTCAGGAAATTCGGTAAGATCCAACCAATATGGTTTTAATTTGGTCACTCAGCGCACCCAGATGAATTGGCCAATGAGATCACATTTTGCCTTTTAAACCAGAATAGTCAAATATCCTCGAAGCGGGCAACCGCTCAGCGTATTAAGGTGAAAACATGAATACCGCTCTGTCTTTTGCAACTGCAGTTCCAATATCTATGTGTGGATATCCTCCTTAAACCAAGTGAGCGCACAGCCGGACTCATATCTGTGCGACGGGCATTTGGGACGCATTAAATCGGGTTGGAAGATTCTTTGCAAAAATGTGCCATGGTCCTCGAAAGGCGAATCCTTGCAGGTTTTACCCAGTTAAAGACCCCGAAAGGCGGCAGGATTCTCACCTTCTAAGCTTGCTTTGGCGATTTTGCTTCGTTGCTTGATTGTAGCAGATCAAGTTTCATCTATAAAAGACCATTATAAATACAGTGTAAAAAATATTTTATGATTGAAAACAGGGGCTTAAAATATAAATAAGAAAAAGGTGTTAAAAAGTGAAAAAAGGGGTTGCGGGAAGTTTGTGATGACCGTAAAAGCCCCTTCACCGGCGACGCTGTTGCGTTGTTGGGCTGGTTTT
>MDTC01105326.1_pt1 | contig 11555 bp, 6 predicted proteins | sample 811181 | NCBI WGS metagenome assembly MDTC01 (sample SAMN05326644, study PRJNA326480) | marine metagenome | isolation source: seawater | place: Pacific Ocean: North | collected 2011 | reverse complement strand
TTCGCGTTGTCAACCGCCGCCAAAAGTGATTTTATTTTTTTTATTGTTGTTGTTTTTTTTTGCCTTTTTCTTCTTCTTCTTTTTGTTTGACATTTTCTTTGTTTTTGTGTATATGGTAAAAATGATAACAACACAAATGTGGACTTTAGCGTCAGCTAAAAAAACACCCTCCTCCTTGTGGTGTGGAGTCCATAATAATAAACGAAAAGTAAAAAATGTGCGGACACACACAAAAAATGAATACGTGTTTTTGTATGGGCGATTTGTTTTTCCTCCCTTTCTTTCCAAGAAGAGGCTTTATCGAAAAAGAAGAGAGAGACGGCGTCGTCTCGGAAAGAAGACTTTACTCATAATAAACTCTGAAGACGACTTTCCGACGACGAAGGACGAGAAGAACGAGGAGGAGACAATAATCACCCTTTTTTCAAAGCGAAAAAAGAAACGACTTTGTTGTGAGACGACGCCGCCGCAAAAGCGCGCGATCGAAAGATGGCGACGACGACGATGTCGAAGCGATTTTTTCGTCGTCGCGGGGAAGATTTTGATTTTATCCAGCAGCGGCGGCAAGCGCGGGGGGGGGAAGTTTCTCTTTTCGTGCCCCGGGGGCGTCGAGGAGGCGGCGCGCGAAATCGACGAGGAGGAAACGTCGTGGAAAACCGAGTGGTGGCGGAACCGACGAAGAACCCGAACGTCTCGTACGACGAAATCGGAACGGACCCGGCGAAAAGAACCGTCGTGATTCTTGGGTCCGGTTGGGGCGCCATCTCATTCGTGAAATCCCTGGAGAAAGACATCCCGTTTGAAGTGATTCTGGTCTCACCGAGGAACTATTTCCTGTACACGCCGCTCTTACCAGGCGTGGCTACGGGGGCAATCGAGACGAGATCAATCGTGGAGAGCATTCGTCGCCCAATCGCAGAAAAAGGGTTCAAATACTACGAAGCGGCCGCAACGGATATCGACGCGAAGAATAAAATCGTCGCGTGTCGCAAAGACGAGAACGAATTTACGTTGAAGTATGATTACTTAATCACCGCGGTCGGAGCGGTGACAAACACATTTGGCGTGCCCGGAGTGGAAGAAAACTGCCTATTTTTTAAGGAGATTTTAGATGCCGCGAAGTTTCGGAGTCAAGTGAATGAGAGGTTTGAACGAGCGACGTTGCCGGGGATTTCGAAAGAGGAGATTCAAAATTTATTGCGGTTCGTGGTCATTGGTGCCGGACCCACTGGCGTCGAGTTAGCTGCGGAGTTGTACGATTTGGTCTTCGAAGACGTCGCGAAGACGTTTCCAAGACGATTGTTGGAAGACGTGTCGATTAACATCATCGATTTACAAGAGAAAATTTTATCCTCCTACGATCGAGAAATCGCCGATTACGCCACGGACTTTTTTAAACGAGCAAACATTAATTGCATTCTGAACACACAAGTGAAAGAGGTGAAAAAGAACAGTTTAACCGTGGCAGATAAAAATACTGGCGAAGAGAGGGAAATACCGTGCGGCATGTCCGTGTGGTGTTCGGGAATTAAACTCAACCCGATTTGTGAAAAGATACAAAATAGCTTACCGGAAGGCTCTCAGCCGAACGTTAGATCTTTATCTGCCGACAAAGCCATGCGCGTAAAAGGTTCCGACGGTTCCATCTTCGGTTTAGGCGATTGTGTCACCGTCGAACGCCCGAAATCAATGGCGAAAGCGCAAGAAATTTACGCCAAAGCCTGCAAATGCGACGAGGAGGGCAACTGCGAACTACAAATCGACCTCCCCACTGCGATCAAAGCCTTGGAGGAAGGCGGTAAAGATTTCCCGCACTTGAAAGAGATGGCTAAATCTGCCACGCAAAGCATAGATGTCTTCAAATCGTACACGAAAAATAAAGACGAGATGACCATGTCTGAATTTATGAATATGTGCGAAGAGTTAGATAACGGATTGCGCGCCTTCCCGGCCACGGCCCAAGTGGCCAAACAACAAGGAAACTATTTAGCCGAAATTTTCAATAGCGCCAAAGAAAATGGATTCGAAGTCCTCCAAGACCCGAACGCGAGGTTCAACTACGAACACAAAGGTTCGTTGGCGTACATCGGCAAAGACTCCGCAGTCGCCGACATCCCGGGTTTCGCCATCTTGAAAGGCTTAGCCGCCGGGTTGGTGTGGAAATCATTCGAAACCGTCAGTCAAGTGAGCATAAACAACGTTTTTAAAGTCGCGGCGGATATTCTCAGAACGAAGATATTCGGAAGAGACATTTCCAGACTGTCATAAAATAAGAGAGAGATAGAGAGAATAACAGAATGATTTTACTACCCTACTACATTGACGTAATCAAAACACGCGCCCGCCACCACATTTTTCTGTCTGCACTTCGACTATTTACAAGGAAAAAAACGTTGCACACCATCTGCACAATCTTTACACGCGAGGAGAAACTACGGACCACAGACCAATTCTGCCTCCGTTGCGCGGCAGAGTCCAGAGTCGTCGCGTTGGAGGCAGAGACCGTGACTCTATCGATCGCGCGAGAGATGTTTGCTTCTTCATCGTCGTCGTCATCTTCTTCTCACCTTCATCACCAACGCGGAACGCATCATCGAGACGCGAAAAATCTGAAACTCAAATTCATCGTCATGGGGTTTGTTTTCCTCGTTCCCCCGGTCTACACGATTCGATACCAGTGCTTTGAAGAAAGTGGGAACGTGCTGTTGCCTAGTTTCGGTGAAGACGTACCGAACGATGCGAACGCGTTCGCGTCGAACTTGCCGGTTGAAGACGATGATGATGGTGATGATTTTGGTGGAGAGGAGGAAAAAGCGAGGACGAAGACGTCGTCGGGTGGAGAGGAAGAGGAGGACGAAGACGACGAGAAGGAACCAATTCGAAATAGAAATAGCAATGATAGCTTGGACTATAATTTACCGAAAGCGGACGCGTCTATGCCGTGTGGAGGTCAGCCGAAAGAGATGCTGCCATTTGAGAGAGAGCGACGACTGAGGAGGAAAATGTTAGCCGCGATGGACGCGGATGATAGATATTTAGCAGAGAATGAGGATCGGAAAGACATTTATAACAACGTATCGTTCTCCTCGAGAGCTCACAGTAACGAAAGTAAAACTAGATATTATAACAGCAGAACAAGAAGAAGAAACTTGCTCCACCGAGGCATCGGTTTCACCATGGGCAAAGCCGGGTGCGGAAAGGAGCTCTACGTCAGAGTTGTCCACGAGAATGATGGTCCCGGAAACATCGTTTCCAAGCGCGTATTTAGTCAAGAACAAACACTGAACGAGTGTCTAACTCGAGACCCTTCGTTGTGCAGAGAGAAAGACTCGTTGATGGCGGCCAAGAAACTCCCCGGCGTGAGAGGTTTAAAGAAACTCCCGAAAGTTGGTTTATCGCCTCTCCTCGGTAAAGGGAAGAAATTCAATACGTGCGCTATCGTCGGTAATGCCGGTCACTTGATGACTAAACCGTACGGAAAATACATCGACGCACACGACGTCGTCGTTCGGTTCAACATTTTACCGACGACTGGTTTTGAAAAGTACGTCGGCACGAAAACAACGCTGCGAATGTTAAATGGCCGCCGCTCCATCGCGTTGTGTTGCCGCGGCAACTTCCCCGAAGGGAAAACCGGTAACGAGGACACTGGTGTGATGATTTGGTTTCCAGCTGCACAAGGCGAAATTCTCTCCGCGTGCAAAAAGCGCTTCCCGAACAACCCGCGCTTTGCGCTTCCTCTCAAACTCTCCAAGTCCTTAGCCGGCGCCATGAATAAACTCCGAACCGACGCCAGCCGCTTGGGTTTGACCGGTTTCACTCAGTGGCGCCAAATGACTTCCGGCGCGCACGCCATCCTCCTCTTCTCTCAACTTTGCGACACCATAAATCTCTACGGGTTCGGTTCCTTCCCGGGAAAAGAGAGGGCGCCGGATCAATACGGAGGAAGAACCGCTCGCGCGCGATCGGGCACCATTTGGCACGATTGGAGCGGAGAAAAAAACGTGAATAGATTGTTACACGCGGCTGAGGTTATCAACGTGTGTTCCGCGTAGCCTAGACGCGCGTACCACGCGGATTCGTTTTGCAGCGCTGGTAGACTCGTGTCATCATCACCTCCCACCACGGTACAGCGCATCACTATTCCTTCTTCGTCCTTTTGTTGACTTTTTGGTCGTCGTCGTAATAAAAGTGTCGTCGTCGCGTTTTCGGCGGTATATCGCGCCAGGTCGTCGAAGCGTTTTTTCTCATGCACTTTCAAATGCGTCGTCGTCGTCGTCGTCGTCCATTTCTCCATTATTCCATACTCTTAATTTTACATCGCTTACATTTCTGCGGCCAGAAAAAGCGCCTCGAGAATCTCCTCTCTTCTTTGAAGGGATCTCTCGAAAGGGGTTCACTTTTCCCCCACAAAAAAAAAGAAAAAAAAAGAAAAAAAAGCGCTCTCTCTGTGTAAAATTCGTACCGTCAAACGCGCGCGCTATCGCTTCGCGCGCGTCGAAACGAGAGAAAAATCGACGAGCGAGGAGAAGAAGAGCGACGAGACTTTCGTGACCTCTCTCTCGGTGTTTGCGCGGCGACACTCTTCTCGCGTCGTTTTTGCGACGCTTTCTTTTGCGTGTTTTTTTTTTGGATAATTGGACGACAGAGGTCGTTACTGGACGAGGTTTTCGGCCCCACATTTGAGGTGGCGACGCGCGGCGATGTCGGTTTGTCTCGGCGCGAGGACGACGCGCGCGCCGCGTGGCGTGACGAAGTCGCCCCTCGCGTCCCACGTGAGACGCGCGGAGAAGGTGGTGACGAGCGGTGCGCGCGGTAGCGCATCAAAGTGGTTTTATCGCGGGGGAAAAGGAGGGTCTCTACAGAATAAGAGAGGGGTCGAGGTCAAAGCGTCGTCGTCGGAATCGCAAAACAGCTCCGGGTCCGAGGAGGAAGATGACAAAGTCGAAAAAAATGACCAAAAAGAAGAGCAAAAAACAACAAAAGAGGGGGGGACGTATTTCTTTACGTTGGATTCTCGAGAATACGCGGAGCTGTCGGAGTCTATGCGACTCATCGAAAGCGAAACGAAACGCTTGAAACAAGAATACAACAAGATAATCGTGAGAGCAATGCAAACACCGAAAGATTGCATCGCGTGGAACGAACGGAACGGGTTCGATGAGAAAGGAAAGCGATTGGCGGAGAAGCAACCAAAGGGGAAGAAATGGACGAGGAGGAGCGACGGCGAGGCGAGCGGAAGCGGCGGAGAAGGAGAAGGACAACAACAAGGGACGGAGGCACAGAAAAGAAAAGAGGAGTTGGACGAACGCTTACGAAAAGCGGACGAGTTCTTGAGACAAATGATGAATGAGTCGTCCATTTTACCGGAAGGATTCATCCAAAAGATGAGCAAGGTTTTGGGCGACCAGAACAAATTGTTCTCGTCCTTTGAGGAGATTTTCGAGAAACAGTTGGGCGAAGAGATGTATGAGAAATATATAGAAGAGAAACGACAAAAAGCAGCTGATGAGAATAGCAGCAAGATTGGTAATACGGCATTGGTGAACTTGAAATGCGTGGAAGAGATCTGCCCTTTATTTGTTCTCGTCTTTCACCATGGTCAAAACAGCCCAGAACCGGCTGGTATTTATTCTTTACAAGAAAAAGCGACGCCCGAGGAGTTGCCGGTGGATACGATTTTGGCATTCATGACGAGAGAAGACGCTGAGAGATACGCAAAACTGCTCACATCTTCGTTAGGTACGGTACCGATTGTCGAATCGGTGACGAAGAGTGAGTTGGCGTTGACATGCAGAGTCGGCGGACATCGCTGCGTGGTTTCTAATAAAGGCTACGAATTGTCGCCTCCAAAGGAAAGTTTACGTGTGACCGATTGGGAACGATCAAACATGTTGCGATCAGGAGCATGGAGGATGGTTGGCGAGGACGAGTCGTGTGCTGTTTCTGAAGACGATTTAGAATTAGATTGGAAAACGCATGGCATGGAATTGATGGCTTCGTATAGGGAAGAAGCGAAGAGAAAGCGATTAGAAGACGTGCGAGAGAGATTAGAACAGTTATATCGTAAAGGAACTTTGGGAAAGAACAACGAGGAAGACAATAACGATCCCGATGATCATTCGAAGTGAGAGAAAAGAAGATAGGAGGAAATGAACGTCTGAACAAGACGACGATTTTATATGTGCGCATGCGAACGATAGTGGAAACGTCGTTACTCCGCATATCATTCATCATAATTAACCTTTTGTATTTTCTTATTAATATTCACACGTAACATAATTATTGACACACAACTTCAAAATATTTACAATTAAACTTAAGCTTTAGTCGCTCGAGAACGAGAGGATCGGCTGGAAGCGCGCGCTTTCGTGGCAGGCTTTACTCCTTCTTCAACGACGTTGACTTTACCAGCGTTTTCGTCGTTCTCTTCCTCGTCTTCCTCCTCCCTGTCGTCGCTAACGTCTTCCCCTCCTTCCTCCTCTTTCTCCTGGACTTCTTTTTCCTTCTTCACCGGTTTGTCCTTTTCATCTTTGACCGTTGCTGCGTCGTCGTTATCTCCAACTTCTTTATCAACTTCAGGTTCCTTCTCTTCGTCATCTTGCGCTTCTGCATCTGCTTCTTCCTCTTCATTCTCCACACGTATGACTTCAACCTCTTCCTTGCCTTCGGCTCTGGCGGAGACGTTGTACGCCGCCGCCTTCTCTGCGTGTGCTTCGGACATCTTCGCGTCAAACTCATCGATAAACTGTTTAAACTCGGTCGATTTTGATACGCGTTTCATCTTTGCAAACATCGATTGGAAGTTCTGCGTCGTCTTAGCGTCGTATAGGCAATCCTCGTACAATTTCCACGACTCGGTAAACTTCTTGAACGCCTTCTCGGAAATCTTGAGCTGAGAGACGCAAAACGAAATATCCCGCGCGGCTTTCGCTGACTCTGTGCGCGAGGCTTCCGGAAACCGTTGGACCAACTTGTCCGCCAACGCGTCCGCTTGCTTCTCTTTGTCAATGAATCTGCACAATCTGCTCATGATGCGCTCGAACGCATCCTCGGAAATCTCCGCATCGCTGGAAAGTCTCGAGAGCAAGTCTGGCAACAAGTTATAGATTGGATTGCCGTGTTTCTTCGCGAGTTCTGCGAAAAATAAGCGCGCGACAGATGAAACGCGGGGGTCTTCGTCTTCCAAGCATCTCGCCATGGCGGAGATGTGACCTTTGACTTTCATCATGTCGTTCAACACGAGATGCGCGAGCACCGTGACGGAGTGCTGACGAACCTTCGACGACGAGTCTCGCAACGCGTTACCCCACTCCTTTGTGCCGTACAAGTGCTCCGTCCACGGTTCCAGCGCGTTCGGGAATCGAAATGCCAAATCACCGAGCGCTACGGTAATCGCTGCTCGAGCGTGTACGTCGCGTTCATCCTTGACGCGCGTAAAGAGCAACGGCAAGTGCGTCTCGCAAAAGTCCATGTCTAACGCCATCAATCGAGAAAGTGCCGCCACGGCCGCACCTCTTACAACCGGTGCACCTTTAATAACGTGTTCATTGCCGCAAAGCTGAACAACAATTGGCGCGTACGCGGCGATGACACCACCAAACATTTTCTTGTTTTTCTTTGAGAAACCGAGAAGTTCTTTCTCGGCGTCCTCTCTCGCGTTATCCAACGCGGCATCTTCAGCCACCGCACCTTGGCCAAGCGCCGCTGCTAACGCCGCTTCTTCCCCAGTTGCAGCGTTGTCGTCCTTTTGTGCCGCAGATTCTGCCGCTGCGTGAGCGACGCGATCTCTCGCGATTCGCGCTCTACGCACGGTACGAGCGAGACGCTCACAAAACACCAAGTGGCGCACGGCACATTCGCCTAGCATCCAAAGGAAGCGGGACAAAGCAGTTCCAGAAACGTTCGAAAAATCGTTAACATTTGGTTCTTCGTCATTCTCTTCTTCTCCTTCGTCCGTGGCTTCTTTGTTGTCGACGCTGTTCGTCGTCGTCACTTTGGCACCAAAGGTCGCCGCGGCGTGACTCTTGATCAACTTTGCGCACCAAGATTCTGGATCTGGGTGTAACGCGTACACTGCCAACAACGCTTGCTCGGCGCATGGAAACCACGCTTTACCGCTCAACGGCGATTTCGGGTGTAACACCCTCGCGAGACCAATAAACACGTTCGAGTCCAAAGAAAACGGACCTGCATCTGCCGGGCGGCACTGCGCCAACGCCGCGCACGCGGAACGCGCCAAAATCGCTGCACCGCGACCACTGTGAATCTTCTCTGTACCGGCAGCAAGCATGGCGTCCGATAAGCACTGCGAGACGACGTCGGCGCGTTTGGCGAGAATCTGCGCAGACGTCTCGTTGGCATCGTCTTTGCACATGCGCAGAGCATCCAACGCTGCCGCTCTTCGCGTGAAACTCTTCTCCGTATCCGCAGCATCGACCCATAAAGCTTGCACGATGGCACCATCTGGCGATAAGCGTCCATCTCTAGCTAACTCGCGAAGACACACTTCGAGAGAGGCCAACTCACCGAGATTTGACGTGCCCGCCAAATTCGCCAACTTCACCGCGGCAAATCGTGGCCCTTGTCCTTGCCCATCCGATGCAAGGTAAAGCTCATCGCACGCCTCAATCGCCGCTTGCTTCACATGCGGTTCTTGGGAAAAGACGAGTTTCAAAACGGATCTCGCGGCAGCCGTCGAGTTGTCGACGCCAAACTGCTTGAGCTTGACCAAGACGCGCGCGGCTTCGACGCAATCCGTCGCAGTCGTCGAGGATAATAAAGCGACAAAAATCGGTACGGATTGCGCGAGTTGCATGGAAAATCCGAGCGCCGTTTTCAAAGCGGCAACCATAGTTCTCACGGCTTCGACGCCTCCGGCGAGGTGTTCGTCTTCCTCTTTTTGTTGCGGCATCTTCTCAGCTGGCGTTTTCGCCGGTGCGCCATCTTCTTCCGCTTCCTCCTTCACCTCTTCATCACCATCAGCGATTTTCGTCACGTTTTCGGAATCACCGGCAGTACCTTCCTCCCCTTCGTCGTCGTCTTCTTCGATGCCTTCCAAACGTTCTGGTATTTTCTTTTCCTCCACTTCATAATTTTCTTCTGGTTCCGTAATCGGTTCCATCTCCTTCAACTTAGCCTCGTATTCTCGCAAACTCTCTGCGAATGCTGCCGTCGGCAACTCCGGAGCGAACGGGTTGAATCCCAACATGGTCCCGATCAAGTTCATCGCCGCTTTTCTCACCAATCCGCCTTTATCGCTCAATCTCCCGATGGCCAAATCGCACACGATTAACCAGTGCGATAACGGAATCGCTTTTTGCTCCGCCATTTGCGTCCACGTGTTCAGAACTCTCGCTCGAGTAAACGCGGAAACGTCGTGTACTCGCTCCACCAACGCATCCAAAAAGCCTTGTTTCGCACGTAACAACGGCGCAGACTGATCCACTACCGTCGCTTCGTTGACCGCCCCAACATCTTTGTGCGTGATCAACAACCGTCCCAAAACGGATACCACCGCCGATCTCAAAGAATACGCATCCCCGTCCAAATGTGCGATCAACAAAGACACGTTACGCATCGTCGTCTTCGGCATACGATTAGCAATCTCTTCCAAAAAGTTACCAACATTTCTCCCCCCTGCCGCATCGGTCAACTGCCTTCTTTTATATTCTCTCGGATCGACGCCGCCGACTTCTCTCAAAATCGCCGCCGCCAACCGTGCGTCGTCGTATCGATCCGCTGCATCCCCGCATAAATCTGCGATCGCCGCCGACAAGTGGTCGTGTTTATTTAAGACGTGTAACAACGCCGTTACGACGTCATCCAACGCACCCCACTTACTGGCAACTGACCCGACCATTTGGAACGTCGCGCGTTTCGTCACTTTTGATTTCAACGACGTCGGATTCTCCAAACTCGCCGTCGCGACATTAATAAACAACCGGCAAAACGCCTGATCCACCGGTTTCGGTCTGAAAACGCGATATAAATCCACGTCCAACGCCCCATTCATGACGTGCGTCGCGCGTTCCCGTTGCTCGTCCCATTTCCACTCGACCAACTGCCCTTTCTTCGCCAAGTTCGACTTCTTCCCGCCGCCGACTTGCTTCTCGACAACCCCCATCGCCGCGTTCTCTTTCGCCTCTTCTTCGCACATCGACATGACTTCTGCGAGAAAGAACGAGTACGCTTTTAACGCCGACCGTAACGGCGCCATTTCTTCCGACTCTTCATCCGACGCGTTCCCGACGCACAACGCCGTTATCGAGGCACTCAACACGCTCAAATTCGCGCACAACGTGTCCAAAACTCGAACTCTTAACATCGTCGGTAAACTTCGAAAGTTCTTCACCAGGTGGTACACGTCTTCGAAAACATTCTGTTCGAGCACGCGAGACGGTTCGTTTTCCATCAGTTCGAAGCACACGCGTTCGACCGCTTCGTTCGCGGCGTCGACGTTAAAATCGCAATCGTTTTCGATACGAAACGCGTTTTCATCGTTGCTCTCCTCGCCAGCATCTTGCAACGAGGCGAAGTTTGTCGGTATTTCGAACTCGCGCATGACGAAAACAAATGCTCAAAGTTCCTTTATAACTCCGCGCTCGTGTCCAGTCGTCGTCGTCGCCGCCGCAGAGAGAGACGAAGAGAGAGAGAGAGAGAAAGAATTTTTGAGGAGTTTTTCTTCTTTTTTTCTTTCCCCTTCCAAGAAAAACGAGTACGAAAGAGAAAAATAATTAGGGTTTTGAAACCCTAAAAAAGAAACAAAAGAGAGTTCTTTCTTTCTTTCTTTCTTTTTTTTCCTCTTTTGGTTTCCAAAAGGTAAACTTCTTTCTCTCTCCTCGAGACCCGCTTCGTCTGCGAGACGCGCGTCGAGAGAGAGAGAGAGACGGTGAGAGAAGAAGAAGAAAAGAAGAGCACCGAGAGACGTTTATTTTCCTCGAGAGAGAGATTGGAAACGAAAAGAATTGGGAGGAGATTTGAAACATCATCATCATCATGGTCGCGACGTCGTCGGCGAAGAAGAAGAAGAAAGTGAATTACAAAGAAGCGTCCTCCTCGGAGAGCGACTCGGACGACGACGTGCCGCTTGCCGCGCTGAAGAAAAAACCCGCCCCCGCGGTAAAGAAGAAAGCGAACACGCCGGCGAAGAAGAACGCACCGGCAAAGAAAACACCGGCAAAGAAGAAAGCGCCGGCGAAGAAGAAGAAAGCGCCGGTGAAGAAGAAGGCGCCGGCGAAGAAAAAGAAGAAACCAGCCGCAGAGTCTGCGGCGAAGAAAAAATACGAGCTCCAAGGTCAAAAGAGAGACCCACCGGATGAGGAAGACTCTTTGCGGAAGTTTTACGTCTCTTTACGAATCCAACGCCCGGATTCGGTCATGGCCGAGGTATGGTTGATGGAACACGGTTTGTTAGAAGACGCGAAAGCGCAAGAAAAGGCGTATAAAGCGTTCATGAAACGGAAGACGGCGCCGAACACGAAGAGTTCGATCGCGGCCACGGTGCAACCGAGACGGTATTTGGACGAAATAAAAAACGCGGGGAATAGTAAGAC
>MDTC01029517.1_pt1 | contig 11556 bp, 10 predicted proteins | sample 811181 | NCBI WGS metagenome assembly MDTC01 (sample SAMN05326644, study PRJNA326480) | marine metagenome | isolation source: seawater | place: Pacific Ocean: North | collected 2011 | reverse complement strand
GCTGTTCGAAAACTCAGGAGGTAATAATCTGGAGAGGTAGGTCCACCTGCTCTATACCACCACTCCAATCGCGGTTAAGATGTCTTTGTTTAACGCTAACTAATTCTTTCACTACCTTTAGTGCTATCTTCAAGAAACTTCTGATCCAGAAGAAGCAGTTTGTCAAACGCTCTATGCCACAGGCAGAGCAACGCTTTTTAACACCGTAGTTCTCTCCATCGGATTCTTCATTTATATCATTTCCGAAATGCACAACCTGCTCTCCTGCGGATTGATGATGGGCTTGATGATCCTCTTTGTATTTCTAGCAGATTTTGTCGTCGCTTCCGCCTTGATGGATCTACTCCATCCAAAAAAGTAGAAGAAATCAAACACGGAAATTTTAAACACTCTGTAACTTTATCATTAAACTATAAAACGTTGATTAATGTTAAAAATAAAAATAATAAATTCAGAATTTTGATAAATTAGCTGATTGGCAGAAATATTGGAAAGTTAAATAGATTCGCAATTAATGAGACGCGCGTTTGGCTCTCATACTTTCTTCTCTTCTAAGTTATTTGTCATGCAAAAGTGGAAAAAATCGGTCGATCACAACATGGAGCGCTGGGGATACTTGGTTGCCCGTTTCCGTTGGTTGGTGATCGCTCTCTCCTTGCTGGTAGTCGGGGGCTTCGCCTCACAGATGCGCCACCTCTATTTCGATGCTTCCAATGAAGCCTTCTTCAAAGGCGATGATCCCATTCTCGTCAATTACAACTCCTTCCGTGATCAGTTTGGAAGAGATGACCTAATCCTGGTGGGAGTCGACGCTCCAGAGGTGTTCAACACCGGGTTCCTGAGAAAACTTCAGGCAATGCAAGATGATCTGGAGCGCGAAGTTCCCCATATTCGTGAAGTCAACAGTCTGCTCACTGTCAGATCCACTAGGGGTGCCGAAGAGGAGTTGATTGTTGGTGATCTGATCGAAGAGATTCCAGAAGATTTGCAAAAGCTGGCAGCACTTAAGGACTATGTACTCAGCAGTCCAACCTATCCAAATTGGGTGATCTCACCGGATGGCCAGTTGACCACGATCACACTGGAGCTGAATCCCTATGTGCTGCCAGAGAGCGGAGAAGAAGACCTACTTGGGGGCTTTGATGACACTGCGATGGATACTGACTTGATGGAAGGCTTTGATGAAGCAGCAGTTACTGATGGTTCTGATATGCAGGCAGTTACCTCCATCGAAGAGAATGAAGCAATCTTGGCCACAAAGGCTGTGATGGAACGCTACGAGGGAGAAGGCTTTCGCACTTTCATCTCTGGAGGTCCAGTCTATGGCTCTTCCATCCAGGATTCGATGCAGTCGAATCTACCCAAGTTTTCGGGAATTTCGATTGGCCTGATGTTCCTGCTGTTGCTGATCCTATTTCGTCGAATTTCAGGAGTCCTACTGCCAATACTTTTGGTAGTACTGAGCATGGTGGTTACTCTTGGATTCATGGGAGCCTTCGGTCGTCCCTTCACAGTCATTAACCAGATCCTGCCGTCCTTCATTTTGGCGATTGGAGTTGCGGATGCGGTGCACGTACTGACGATCTTCTACCGGCACCGGATGGCCGGTAATTCCAAGGGTGATTCAGTCGCATACGCCCTTAGCCATTCGGGGTTAGCAATTATGATGACGAGTTTCACCACTGCTGGAGGTTTGTGGTCATTTGCCAATGCGGCCTCTGCGCCGATTGCTGATTTGGGCATCTATGGAGGACTAGGGGTCCTGGCGGCAATGGCACTTACACTGACGTTGTTGCCTGCAATTTTGGCGGTACTGCCCGGGGGCCCTCAACCCCTCTTTGGTCGTAAAGAACTAGATCAGGCTGAACACGCTCCTTCCTTGGCCGATCGTATATTGAGTAGTTGTGGAAAACTAGCGGTTAACCAGCCCAAACAGGTAATGATCGGTTGCGGCGTGGTGGTGATGATTGCTGTAGCAGGCGTTGCTCAATTGAGACCCTCCAACTGGCCGCTGCGCTGGTTTCCTGAAAATGCTGAATTCCGACAACATACACAGATCATTGATTCTCGCATGGGTGGCTCTTCGAACATCGAGGTGCTGCTCAATACAGGAAAGTCTGGTGGGCTCTACGAACCAGATTTCATGAATCGTCTTGACCAGTTGAACACAGTAGCTACTGAAGAGTTGCAGTTTCCCAAAGGAGAAGTCGTCGGCAAGGCACAGTCGGTTCTAGATGTGTTGAAAGAGTCCAACCGTGCATTGAACGAAAACCGAGCTGAGTTTTATGCTGTTCCTCAGGCTAGGGACCTGATTGCCCAGGAGATGTTTCTCTTCTCCAACAGTGGTTCAGATGATTTGGAGAAGTTGACTGATGTCGGTTTCAGTATGGCCCGACTGAGTCTCTACATTCCGAATCTGGATGCTATTGATTCGATTATTTTTACAGAACAACTCGAGGAGAAAATTCAAAGCATCTTCGGTAATACGATTGAGTATTCGATCACAGGGATCGCCCAGCTCTGGGCAGGAACCATGACCAACGTGCTCAACAGCATGCGGAACAGCTACATCATTGCCCTGATCCTGATTACCGGACTGATGGTTGTCTTTCTGGGGAGTTGGAAAGTCGGCTTACTCAGTATGATTCCGAATCTAACTCCCATCCTGATCACCTTGGGCTTGATGGGCTTTCTCGACCTACCGCTTGATCCCTTCACAATCCTGATTGGCAGTATTGGTATCGGGTTGGTTGTGGATGACACCGTGCACTTCTTGAGTGTCTTTCAACGATACTTTGATCGCTATGGAGACGCAGCCCGTGCCATTCAGGAAACTTTGATGACGACCGGGAAAGCCTTGCTCTTCACCACGTTGATTCTCGTCGGTGGCTTTGCTTCCTACATGGCTGCCGACTTCGTCAATATCTTTGCCTTCGGTATGCTGTTGGTGGTCTGTATTGGCTCAGCCTTGATTCTGGATGTTCTTGCAGCACCAGCTTTAATGATGTTGGTCTACGGTAAGCAGCCTTCTGTGGAACAGACACGTGTCCACCCAAAAGATAGCGAATTTGCGGAACTGAACTGATTGTCTCCAAGCTGTTTTCTTCTCCATAAACTTTTAGAGAAGCAGTTGTTTCTGGAAAAGGTCTTTGAATCTATTTAATCAATAGAAAGGTTATGATGAACAAGTGGATAAGTCTGGTTTTGGGAGCTTTCTTGTTAGGAGCTAGTCCCAGCGCCTGGGCCCTGACGGCGGATGAAATCATGCAACGAGTCAATGATCGTGAAGATGGTGACAACATCGTCATGGAAATGCAGATGGTGCTGATCAACAAGAACAATGAGCAGCGCGTGCGACGCATGCAGCAATATCGGCAAGACAAGGGGGAGGACTCCCAGAGTGTGATCTTTTTTGAAGAGCCGGCCGATGTCCGCAACACAGGCTTTCTGACTTACGATTACGATGACGATAGTAAGGACGACGACCAGTGGATGTATCTCCCTGCGCTCCGTAAAACCAAGCGGATCGCAGCCAGTGACAAAAGTGGTTCCTTCATGGGGTCAGATTTCAATTACTCAGATCTGACTTCCTACAATCTCAGTGATTACAGCTACAAGTTGCTCAAGGAGAACCACAAGGTCGATGGTTCCGATGCCTGGGTGATCTATTCCGAACCCAAAAACGACGATGTCAAGGAAGAGACTGGTTACACTAAGAGCGTGATCTGGGTACGTAAAGACAACTATGTGGTTGTTCGGGCCAAGAACTGGGTTCACAAGAGTCCAGATATCAAGTTCTTTGAGTTCAAGGATCTCCAACAGATCGAAGGAGTCTGGTTTCCCTCCGAGATCAAGGCCCAGCGACGTTTCGGCAAAGAGGTCGTGCATCAGACCATTCTACGACAGCAGAACATCCGGCTGAATCAGAATTTGGAAGAATCTCTCTTCAGTCAGCGTAGGTTGGAGCAGGGGCTTTGACGACATTCCAGAAGAGGATCTTTTGTCTTGGTTTGCTTCTCTCGGTTGGAACTGCTTTTGCCCAAGAAGAATCAGTAGACGACTTGGTCGAAGGTTTTGAGAAATCCCCCAGTGATCATGAAGAATCAGTAGATGACTTGCTGGGTGATTTCGAAGAGCCAGAAGTTTCTACGAATGAACTGTTGGGTGGCCTCGAAGAGCCTGTTGAAACTCCTGATGTTGTAGATGACTTGCTTGATGGTTTTGAGGAGAGTTCGTCAATCATTACTGAATCAGATAGACTATCTTTGCCAACGGGTCTGGCAGGATCGACAGGAATCAACATCGCTTACGCCTATGCTCAATCAGATCCTAATCCTGATAAACCAGATTATCGAGGTTTAAGAAAACTCCGCTTGTATTTGCAGTTGGATTATCAATACGATCTTACGCCTAGCATCCGTTTTTTTGTAGATGGCAAGGCATTTAGAGATCTTGCCTACCAGTTTCTGGATCGAGAAGAATATTCAGAGGAGTACCTGAAAGCGTATGAACAAGAGACTGAACTTCGGGAAACCTTCCTGTCAACTTCCCTGGGCCCTAACATTGATGTAAAGTTTGGGCGTCAGATCAAAGTCTGGGGAAAGGCAGACTTGCTAAGCGTGGTCGATGTGTTGAATCCAACCGACAATCGTGAACCTGGACTGATTGATATCGACGACAGCCGCCTGCCTGTCACAATGACCCAAATTGATTACTACACAGGGGCCTGGAATCTGAACCTAGTTTTGATTCATGAAATCCGTTTTGGCAAATCCCCTGAATTTGGTAGTGAATTTTATTTTGCGGATGCTGAAAGTTCCCCTGAGGAAATACCAACGGAGACTGAATACGGTGCAGCCCTGAATGGTCATTTCACAGGTTGGGACCTCTCCTTCTATGCGGCCAGTGTCTACAACGATCAAGGCCGGGCGGATGGCAGCTTCCAACCGTCGCTGGGAGTTTTTCCAGACAGAGTGATACACGACCGATTACAGCTCTTAGGGACTGCCTTCAGCACCGTTACGGGCAGTTGGATCGTGCGAGGGGAAATTGCGGATGTTCAAGGACTGCGGTTTACCAATTTTTCGAAGACCTTCTCACGGCAGGATCATGTGTTTGGGGTAGAATACTCAGGTATTTCAGATGGTGCCTTGAGTTTCGAATTGGCTTGGGAATGGATTCGTGAGTTTGAAACTACACTGGAAGAAGCGCCGAATGAGCAGGAGCAAAGCACTGTTACGACGGCCATTCGCTTTCAGCAGGATTTTCTTAACCAGACTTTATCCTTCAACGTGATTGCCTTTCAGTTTGGTGAGTTTGGTTCATCCGGTTCATCTCAGCGAATTGGATTAGATTATGATTGGGCCGATGGTTTGAATGTTGGTGGAGGCATTTTGCTCTATCACGAAGGGGATACGTCCTACTCAAAACGTATCGCAAATAACGATCGTCTCTTCGCAGGTCTTAAGTACTCATTTTAAATTCTACTATATTATTTGCCGATAAAATTTCTAGTTTGTTAAAGTCGTTTAAACTCTCTCAGAAATTTGCTTGATGAATGAACCAGGCCCTAGATTCTTTGAAATCCTTTTTGAGTTTTTTGAGTCTCTTCCCCGACAGGGTCCCGGGAATCTGATGTCTGCTTGAAAGGCTTTGTGTTTCTGTGAAGATCTCCCAGATGTACCAGAGATTCTTGATTTGGGTTGTGGAACAGGAAGTCAAACCTTACAGCTGGCTAAGCTAACTCAAGGATCGATCATCGCAGTCGACAACGATGCTGCACGCATTGAAAAGCTAAACCAAAAGCTCGCCCAGCTCAGTCTAACGGATCCCATTTGGGGCCAAATTGGTGACATGGCGGAGCTTATTGTAACGCAATCAAGTTTTGATATGATCTGGTCAGAAGGTGCGCTTTACAACGTTGGCATTCAGCGGGCGCTTTCAATTTGTAAAGGCCTACTACGTAAAGGCGGCTATTTAGTATTTACAGATGCGGTCTGGTGTAAACCTAACCCACCATTAGAAATCAAATCTAATTTTGAGAGTGACTACCCGACAATGGGCTCAGTTGCGGATGTAGTCGCTTTGATCCAGAGCAGTCTTTAAGTCAGGATCCCTTCCCTTTGCCTCCAGGAGCCTGGTAGAATGACTGTTAAACCTCGATGGAAGAGATCATCGAAGAATCTCTCAGCAAATATGTGGATGATCCAGAAGCTTTTGAAATCCTGAAGCGACTTGCCTTGGAGCTCGCTGCACATCGAAAAAATTCAGATTACTATAATTATGAATTTTTGTAGCTCAGTTATCTTAATCACCATCTAAAAAGTTTGCATCTTGGAAAAAGAAGATAATGAAGCCCACTCATGTAAATCGAGCTTTGCCTACTTCTCCACTAAGAATTTTTCAGCAGAAGGCCCATCCTCCAACTTGCTTTCATATTCCTCCTGCAACTGTCGCAATTCCAGAATCACTGCTCTGATGTCGGAAGAGTTTAGTACATTTACTTCGATATTCTGACCCTGATGAGAGAGGCGCTGGCGACGATTCCGATGCGCTTCAGAGTGAAAATCTTGGACTTGGTAGACTTTGATTGGTCGACTGAAGCCTTTCGGGGTAATTTCATCGAAAGGTAAAAACTCAACATCTCCATCCAACAAACGCATCGTGGGCTCTGCAACCAAGATCTCGTTATTTGATGCAATGCTCTGAAGACGAGCTGCCAGGTTGACAGGGCTCCCTAGGGCTGTGTAATCCAATCGTTGGTCTGACCCAAAGTTTCCGACTGTGCAATAACCTGTCGCAATTCCCATCCTAACATTTAATCCTTCAGGAGCTCCCAGTCGATTCCAATATTTACTCAATTCATTCACACGCTGCCGCATTCGCACAGCCATTTCTACACATTTCATGGCATCTTCAGTTTCCCCATCAGAATTTGGATCACCAAAAAACACCATTACAGCGTCTCCGATGAACTTGTCAATTGTACCCCCACACTCTATGGCAATGGTGGTCATTTCCGAGAGATAGTTGTTAATGATTCGGGCCAATTTTTCTGGTTCTAATGTGTCAGACAGATCTGTAAAGCGAGCAATATCAGAAAAGAAGACTGTCAGATTTTTGCGTTGATGTGTTCCTAAGTCGCTGTGTGTGTTTGAAAAAATACTCTCATAAATTTGTGGGGATAGGTATTTTGCAAGTCGATTTGCTAGCATCTCCAACTGTTTACTTTTTTCTTCAATAACGCCTTGATCTCGCATTCTTTGTTCGAGCAAGTCTTCTTTCTCTTTACGAAGTTGCATCTCGATTGTGCGGTCTACAAACTGACCTTGTACCCCATTCAAGTAGGAAAAACTTTCATCGTGTGTCTGTGCAGATAGTAACGAATAAACCCGGGTTTGTCCTTCGATCTCAATTTCAATTTGGGGAATCAGAATAGAGCCATTTTCATTTAGTCCTGTCACGAACTCATCAATTTGCCTGCTAGGCAATCCGAGTTGTTCCAACACATCAGGGAAGTAAGCATTCGAGACATTGCCCAGGATGGGAAAGAATTTTTTGAAGTTTTTATTTACTCGCCGGATTTCCAAATCCCTGTTGGCAAAATAAGCAGCTGTGATCGCGTTTCTGAAGTTGAAGAAACTCAGCTCGATAATATTGTTTTGGTTAAATAATTCTTCTAAGTTCATGGTTTTTCTACTTTGCAGAAACTTCTTCATCAGGCCGTTTGGCTGTAGAATTTTTTCTTCTACTAAGTTTGCCAGTAATCGCTCCCCAGGTAGTCACACAATAAGGAGTGCAGTAGGTTAAAATGATTTTCCAAAATACTGGCCACTCACCATGCAAGAGGATGTTGTCACCATGATTGATTGTTGTCAAAATAGTGCCGATAACTAGCGCGGTCAAAAAGGCTTTCTTCGGGGTTCCATGGCCAAATGCCAGCTCCAGTAAATCATATTCAGTTCCACAGTGTCTGAGTGAAATATGCATTGAATTGCCTTGTAGCACTAATTTCCATTGTTTTGACTAGCCAGCACAGTTGGATCAATCAAACCTAGCACCTGAAGTCCATGTTGGAAGTATGGACCACTGGGGACGAATTTCTCCCCATGCACTACACGACAGCAGCATCGTACTACTTCTTTAATATTCGATTGAAGGGTTGCTTACGTGTTTCCACCTCTAAAGCCATTGTTGATTGCAGTATTGGTCTTGAAAAGTTCAAGAGGCCCAGGTTGTAGCGTGATTTAGCTCAATTCTTTAAAATTGATCTAACCCGCCCATTCGTTTTACTCGATCTTGTGGGGATATGATTTCAGAAATCTTAGCCCCAAAATTTTCTTTACTAACGACCAATTCACCACGGGCTACTAACTTACCGTTCACAAAGATATCAAGATCTTCGCCGACGAAACGGTGGAGTTCAACAATAGATCCTTGCCCAAGAGAAATCAGATCTTTAATATCCATTCTGGTTCGTCCAACCTCAAAAGTCACCTTGAGAGGCATTTCCATCAGAAAGTCTACATTCACATTAGGTGGTGGAGATTCTTCTTCTTGAGAAGACAGATTTACATCAATAATGTCGGGAGGGTCGATGTTTTCCTGCAGAGAATTCTCGAAGTTATTACCATCAGCAGGATTTCCTTGCAGTGTTTCTTGTTCAATATTTGATTTCTGGTCTTCTACCCCTACATTTCCTGACGAATTTTTCTTCAAAGAAGAGAGGTTCTCTTCGGTGGAATCTACATTTTCAAGTGAGGGATCTTCGTGTCTTTCATCTTGCGATGTGACAGCTTGTGTCAACTCTTGTTCAATATTTGATTTCTGGTCTCCTATCCCTAAACTTTCTGATTGTAGAGAGGGAGGCTTTTCGGTTTTTTCATCATCAGTAACTTGATAAGGTTGTGTCTCCAGAGTCTCAATTGCTTGTCTATTTCCTGAGTTTTGGCGGAGTCCCTCTAGATGATCGGATTCAGGAATATTTTGGAAAGCCAGGCTTTTTTGAAAATCGGTTCTTTGAAAGTATTCATCAATGTGACTAACAAGTTCGGACCTCACCTTGTTGTTGAGTTGTTCAAGCAGGTCAGCGGCAACTTTGCTTGCTGTTGATTCTCTCTCGCTCATCGTAGGACTTCGAGCAGAATGTAGTGCTGATGGTGGGTTTTGGTCAGAGGATATTCTCTAAAAATATCTTGAGTGGCTTTTCTGTGACAATTTTTTGAATACAAGCAGCAGGTTTGTTGTCTAGGGTTCAATTCTATGCACCAATAGATCAATCCACCGCATTACCTGAAGTCCATCTGCATATCGTGCGCCCTTCGGGATTTCTTCCTCACCCCTAACCACTCGGCAGAAACAACGCAACTCTTCAGTCAACATTCCAGTGAAGGGTTGTGAACGTGTCTGCATTTCTAAGGTCATCGGTGGATGGTAACCCTGATCCCAAATTTCAAAGGGACGAGGATTTGGAGAGATCCGCCCCATCCAGCCGGTTCCATAGATTTCCATTCGATCAAAGCCCTCATGTGACATGGAATCAGGAGTCAGAAATCCAGCTGCAAAGGTAGCAATTTGACCGCTACTCCAACTGAGTTGAGCGAGTGCAAGGTCCATCACCCCAGCTGAGTTTCGATGCTGCTGGGTCTGAAATTTTCGGGGTTCCTCCGCATTCACTAACGATTGCACACAGTAAAGGTCGTGCACCATCGTCAGGAAGTAGGGATTTTCATCGGGATAGTGAGAGGCGTTGGAGGTGGGCCGCATCCGATAACATGATGCGTAGTCAAAGCCACCACGTTGCTGGCACTGGTACTGAAGCTCTCGGAACTCACTGTTGAAGAGCAGGATATGCCCCAGCATCAACCTCCCAAGTCGTGAAGCATTCAAGGCTTGTAAGGTCTCTGCTTCGGCAAGGCTGGGGGCAATAGGTTTTTCCAGCAAAACAAAAACATCGGCTTGCAGCAACTGCTGGGCAAGACAAACGTGCGAAGCGGTTGAGGATGCAACAATCCAAGCGTCTACAGATGTACTGTCGAGTGCAGAGATCAGGTCAGAAAATTGGGGAATTTCGTGGAGAGACGCAGGGAGTTGGGAGAGAGCGTAAGGAGAAGATTCAACGATCGCACAAAGTTGCGCTTCACTCAGACTGTTGACGGTCAGCGCATGAAGCGTCCCGAAGTACCCAGCACCTAGGACACCAATTCGGACGGGAGGCATCGTCATACAGAACCCCTCAAGATTTGTTCAGGTTTTCAGGGCTCCTTCCATCAGACCCTTGAAAAAGAGTTTCTGGGCCATAGCAAAGGCAATGATCCCAGGAAGGACAACGATCACATAGACCGCAGCAATCCGTGGCCAAGCCCATTGCCCCATCCCTCCTTGGGCCGAGGCTAGCACTACCGGCATAGTACGAACTTCCTGATCATTGGTCAGTGTTGCAGCGAGCAGGTACTCTCCCCAAGCAGTCACAAAGTTGACGATGATGATTACGACCAGCCCGTTCTTAGCCAGTGGGATCCCAATCAGCCAGAGAGTTCTCCAGGGGCCGGCTCCATCCATTCTGGCTGAATCAATCAACTCTCCAGGAATTAGCTGAAAGATGCTGCGCATGATCAGCACGCTCACTGCCAGATTCAGAGTAATGTAAGGCAGAATAAGTCCGTTGGTGCTGTTGATGAGGCTTAAGTAATCCTGAATTTCATAGACAGAAATGATTGAAACCACCCGAGTTGGAAAATATAGCGAGAGGACCAGAACTGTTACCAGAAAAAGGCTCCCCTTAGGCTTCAGGTGAACAATTGCATAACCGGCGAGAACGGCGCAGATGCAGGTGATTAGCACTGTTGCCGAGGTCACATAGATGCTGTTGAACAGGTTTTGTGGGAGAGTGTCGATCTTTTCAAAAACGTAGGCGTAGTGGTTGAAATCAAACTTGCGCGGCCAGAGATTTCCACGCATCGAATCGGGCATGGACTTGATCGATAGCAGCAGCACCCAAGCCAGTGGCAGCAGGATCGTCAACATAAAAAACACGATCAACGAGTGCCGGATAATATTGGTGAGGGGAAAGTCTTTTTTCATGAGTTGCCTGGAGATCTCGTTGTTTTGCCAGCATCAATCACGTGAGCGGAATATGTAAATCAGCCAAGTGACGAAGACCATCATCACAAGTGAGCCAACCATCCCGATGGCTGCAGCGAGTCCCTGTCGCCAGAGCCCAGTTTTGAAAGCTTGGTCGTACATGAAGATCGTCCAGGTGTACGTTGGTGATTCACGGTTGAAGCCTCCAAAAATCAAGTATTCGTCAATCACTCCCATCGAAGTACCAAAGCGCAGGATCACCAAGATCAGCATGATTGGTTGCAGGCGCGGCAGTATGATGTGCCAGAAGACCTGCCATTCATTGGCACCATCAATTCGAGCTGCCTCTGGTAGGTCCTTGGGAATAGCAGCAAGCCCTGCGAGAAAAAAGACACTGTGATAGCCCAGACCCCACCAGACTTCCATGATCGCCACTGAGGGTAGTGTCAGGTCAGTTCCTCCCAACCACTGTGG
>MDTC01258338.1_pt1 | contig 11558 bp, 8 predicted proteins | sample 811181 | NCBI WGS metagenome assembly MDTC01 (sample SAMN05326644, study PRJNA326480) | marine metagenome | isolation source: seawater | place: Pacific Ocean: North | collected 2011 | reverse complement strand
TCAAGAATATTTTTTCCCTGGAAGTATAAAATTAAATTCTCAATCTTTACTTTTAAGCAATGGAGATGAATTGCCTCTGCAAGTTGGAATGTCGCTAAAAGCAAATATTAAGTTAAGAAAAGTTAGCTACTTAAAACTCCTTCTTGGAAGTTTTAGAGATAAAGCCGAGTCAATAAAAAATATATAAATTGTGTTATTGCCATTATCTTAATTTGTAGCGTCATTGCCACAACTACCAATAGCAAAATATCCTCATCTTCTCCAAAATAAATATTGTCATCGCAATTTTTTTTTCTAAAAATATTATCAATTACAGAACTTTCTTTTATATTGTCAAAGACTAAACAAAACTTAAAGTATCTTCTATTTTAAAATTATTTTTTAAGTTTTAAATTTCAGTAATATGCCTTTGTGGTATGATAAATACAATTTACTTTTTTTTAACTCTTTAAGATAATAGGGTTAACATTTAAAATTTTGTTGAAGAAATTTCTTTTAATTTTATATATATTTTTATTTATAAATTCTGATTTTCATTACAGGAAAAGTTTCAGTTTTGAACAAAAAAATTTAATAAATTCTAATAACTTTAAAAAAAATAAAATAATTAACTCATTAAAATTTTCAACTGATTATATCCTAGATATAGGAGATGTGATTTTTATAGATTTTGTTGGGGCTCCTTTTTTAAGCAGCTCTTTTACTGTTAATCAAGAGGGTAAAATAAATCTCCCAGAAGTTAATTCAATATATGTAAGTGGCTTTACGATTGGAGAGCTTGAAGAATCATTGCATACTAAATTCAGTGATTATCTTTTCGATTCTGAAGTTAAAATTTCGATTCTAAAATATAGACCGATACAAGTTCTCATAAATGGAGAAGTTAAAAGGCCCGGCATTTACGATTTTGATGCATCATTCATAGGTAATGATTTCCCTGGAGGTTATAAAGGCATAGAAAAAGGGAGAGTGCCGCAAATTTATAACTCTGCTTTACCATTTAAAGTTTATCGTATAGATGATGTAATAAGGTCAGCTAAAGGGATTACTAATAATGCTGATTTATCTAGAATTGTTGTTATCAGAAAAAACCCTCTCTCTAAAGGCGGTGGCAAAATAAAAGGAGAGTTTAATTTTATCTCACTTTTAAATGATGGAGATCTTAGTGAAAATATAAGAATATATGATGGTGATGCAATTTTCATTTCAAAAACAAATAAGAATATTAAAGACCAAATTATTAGTTTTATGAAAACTAATTTAAATCCTAAATTAATTGAAGTTTTTATATCAGGTAACATTGATTCTCCTTCAAAAGGAAAAATAACTCTCCCCCAAGGAACAAATCTTAATCAGGCTATAGCGGGATCTGGAGGGAAATTATTATTTACTGGAAAAATAGAATTTATAAGATTTAATGATGACGGAACTAAAACAAGACGCAAATTTAATTATGATCCATCTTCTACTGAAAATTCCATGACTAATCCCATATTAATGACAGGAGACATAATAAATGTCCAAAGAAATTTCATAGGAACGGCAACTAGTGTTATAGGTTCAATTGCGAGACCACTAACTAGTGGCTTTGTAATTTACAACATACTTTCGGAATAATTTAATATGAATAATTCTCCTCTTTCAAAGACAAATTTAAACCAAATTAATAATGAAGAGTTTGATTTAAATAAATATATAAATATTTTTAAAAGAAGAAAATATATTTTTTCCATAGTAACTTTTTTGATAACTTCGTCTGGTTTGCTTTATTCATTTATAAAGAAACCAGTCTATCAAGGATATTTTCAAATAATTGTTGAAAACGAAGGTGTAAGTAACTTAATTCAAAGAAGTCCCATTATGGAAAAATTGAATAATTATATTTTTGAAGATAATAGTGATAATAAAACACAAGAAGCAATTTTAAAAAGCCCTTATGTACTTAAACCAGTTTATGAATTTGTAAAAGAGAAGAGTTCTGTTAATAAAAAATTTGACAAGATTAGTTATCAAAGTTGGTTAAAAACATTTGTAGATATTGAATTTGAAGAGGGGACAAATATACTCACAATAAAATATAGGAATGTTGATAAAGAATTAATCAAATCTACTTTAAATTTAATTGCGAGTAAGTATAAAGATTTCTCCATGAAAGATAGAGAAAAAGGCATAAAAAGTGGAATTACTTATTTGAAATTCCAACAGGAAAAATATAGAGAAAAATCTCTTAAATCTTTAAAAGAATTAAATAAATTTTCAATCAAAAACGGACTAGTTGGAGATTTAGATGGAATTGTAGATTTCGGAAATTCAAATAATGATATTGATAATTCTTTAGAAAATAAAAATAAAAAAAATAATTTAAGTGATAAGTCTACTTCAAACTTGAGGTACTCATCTCAATTTAAACTATTAGAAGATAGTGAAGCCAGATTTCTTGAATTGTCTTCAAGATTAAGGCCTAACTCCAAAACTTTAACGAACCTTAAAATTGAAATTCAAAATCTGAAAGAATCCCTTAAAAGACCTAATGAAATAATTCTTGAGTTTAGAGAATTAAAACGAATAGCCCAAAGGGATGAAGAATTTCTTGAGAATATTGAAGAAAATCTAAGCCTGCTTCAATTGGAACAAGTGAAACAATTAAATCCTTGGCAATTAATTACAGAACCCACTTTTGAAGATAAAATAGTTTCTCCTAAGAAGACTCAAATTATACTTTTAACATTCATAGTTTCTTTAATTACAGCTGGTTTATTTTCTATCCTACAAGAAAATAAAGAAGGACAAATTTATGAGTTCGAAGATTTTAAAAGAATTATTCATTTTGAGTTCATAGATTTCTTTTTAAGAAAGTATCCTAATTTAAATGAATTAATTATTAAAAATCTTTATCGTGATGCGGAATATGAAAACAAGAAAATAGGATTTATTCTTCTTAGTGAAAAATTTTTTGAAAAAGAAAATTCCTCTATTCCTGAATATATTTTTACACAATATAAATTTAAAATAATAAATATTAATACTCTAAGTGATATAGAAAAAATAGAAAAAATAATCTTGATAGCTGAACCAGGTGCTATTAAATATAATAAATTGCAATTGATAATAAGTTATTTAAAGACATTTGAATCTAATAAGTTTTTTTGGGTATATGTCAAAGATGGTATAAATTAGAATTTTAAATTATAGGCATTAAATTTTGTAGTTTAATTTAAAAATCTGGAAAATATATTTTTTAATGTAATATGAAAGGGTTATCAGTATGAGAGATAAGTCTATAGGCAAATAAATCCTGAATTTATTTATATATTTGATAGATAAAAAAACTCAGGATTCAAAAGGATTTTATTAACTTTGAGAAAACTCAGACTTCAGATAAAATAAATGTATGAGAGCAAATTGAATTGGATCATTTCTGATCAATTATTGAGTTTAAGTAAATGTTTATCTTTTGAGCCCAAGTCTGATGACTCAAGTAGCCAGGGTGATAGTCAAAAGGTAATAAATTGTCATTTTGTCTTAGGTAATACAAGATTTTGAGAAGTTGTGGTTTAAGATATAAAATTTATAAAAATTGTTGTAATAGTGAAATTACATCTAAGCAATTATAGAAACAAAATATTTATATCTATTTTATTAGATTCAGTATTATTTAATTTACTTTTTATTTTTTATTCAATTAGTGTTTACAAGATAAACGAATTGTACGGTTTATCATTTTTATTATGGATATTCTTAAGTTATCTTATTGGGAGATACCATGATTTAAGAAATTTTTGTAAAAAAGCATTAATAAAAAATATTTTTAAAACCTTAATCCTATCCTTTTTGATTGTGAAAATTTGTTTCTTTTCAGAAACATTTTTGGGTTTCAGTTTCTTTAATCTTGATTTATTAAAATACCTATCATATTTTTATTACCTTTACGGAATACTAAGTTTAGGCATAAACTTAGTATTCAATTTTATTTCTTTCAAAAAGGAATCAAATAAAAAATGGTTTATTTTAAAAAATAATAGACTTTTAAAATTTTTAAATGATGATAATATTGAATCTCTAGATTATTTATCAAAAAATTTAATTTTTATAGATAATATTATTCAAATTAATACAAAAAAATTAAAAAATATTGCGGGCATAATTATAGAAAAAAATAAAAAATTGAGCTCTGAAGAAGAAAAATTAATTCTTATCCTTAAAAAAAATGATATTCATATGATTAGTAATTTTGAATGGTGCGAAAAATTTCTATACAGAATCCCTCCTAATATTTTGGAAGAGGAATTTCATAGAAATATAAATATCTATCCAAGATTTAATATACTTGAATATAGAATGAAGAAAATTAATGAACTACTTATTAGTCTTTTAATATTATTTTTTTCAATGCCAGTTTTAATTTTGGCAGCTATTTTTATTTATAGAGAGGATAAAGGTTCAATATTTTACTCTCAAATTAGAAGAGGTCTTTACGGTAAAAATATTCGTATTTATAAACTTAGAACTATGAAGGTTAATTCAGAAAAAGATGGGGCTCAATGGAGTTCTGAAAATGATCATAGAATTACAAAAGTTGGTAACTTTCTAAGGAAAACAAGAATAGATGAAATACCTCAATTAATATCAGTTATTAAAGGTGAAATGTGTTTAATAGGGCCTAGACCAGAAAGACCTGAAATAGATATCGATTTAAAAAAAAATATACCTTGTTATGAAAATAGATATAATATTAAACCTGGAATAACAGGATGGGCTCAAGTAAATTATCCATATGGTGCCTCTATTCAAGATAGTTATAATAAATTGAGTTATGATTTGTATTATCTAAGAAATTTTTCGATTTTAATTGATTTGTTGATTTTTTTGAAAACTATTAGAGTAGTCATAAAATATCAAAATGCTTCTTTTAGTTCATAAAAAATTTTTACTATATATATAAAATTAAACTTTTTTGACTAATTATTCCTTTAAAAATTTTTGTTAATTATCGACTTATATAAAGTAAATGAAAAATTCAAATAGAAAACCTATCAATACAGTTAATTTATTTAAATCTATCTGGAGTCATTTTCAAAAGAAAAGAAAAATACAGATTATTCTTTTATTATTTTTAATGGCAAGTAGCGCAATCGCTGAATTATTATCTTTAGCTGCATTAATACCTTTTTTAGCAATAGTTTCTGAGCCTGAAAGACTTTGGAGACTAAATATAATTAAATTATTTGCGAATATTTTTAAAATTGATAATTCAATTAATTTACTATTTTACTTCGCCTTAATTTTTGGTGTTTTATCAATAATTTCAACAGTGATTAAACTATCTAATATTTGGTTGAATAAAAAAATAGTAGCTTCTTTAGCAAGTGATCTAAGTATAAAAGCATTAAAAAATACACTCAATCAACCTTATGAAACCCATATTCAAACAAATAGCAGCAAGATAATTTCTGGCCTATCTAGTCATTTAGACAATACACAATATTTAATGAATTTTGGATTACAACTGGTCACTAGTTTATTTGTTTCAATAGGAATTCTTGGGGGTATATTTTTAGCAAATTGGAAAACCGCCATATTGGCGGGATTTTTTATTGGTGGATCGTATTTATTTATTGTCATTAAAACAAAAAAAATACTTATTAGAAATAGTAAATTTATAACAAACTCAATTAATACCCAAACAAAAAATCTTCAAGAGGCGCTTGGAGCAATTAGAGATATTATTCTGCATGATCATCAAAAGACTTTCATAAAAATTTATGCTTCTAATGATCACCCTAGAAGATCGCTTCAGGCTAGCAATCAATATTTTCAACAATTCCCAAAATCAATTCTTGAATCACTAACTATATTATTTGGAACTTTTTTTTGTGTAATATTTATATCAAAATCTGCAGATAAAACTGAAATTATCACTACATTAGGGACACTTACCTTAGGAGCCCAGAAGCTATTACCAGCATGTCAACAAATTTATAGTTCTTGGGTAGGAATTAAATCTAACGTTTCATCTGCTGAAGTCTTGCTAGGGTTGTTAGAACAAAATACTAGAATTGTTAAAAAAACTTCAAAAAAAACTCATCTAGATTTTAAAAAATCTATAGAACTAAAAAATTTAAATTTTTCTTACGATAATGAAAGACTTATCCTACATTCTATAAATCTCAGAATTAAAAAAGGAGAAATAATTGGAATTATTGGAAAAACTGGAAGCGGTAAAAGTACACTAGTAGATCTTATAATAGGTCTCTTAAAACCAAATAATGGAAAAATTGAGATAGACGGAAGAGATATTTATTTTGAAAATTCTGAGAATAAAATAGTATCTTGGAGAAAAAATATTTCACATATTCCACAAAGTATTTTTTTGAGAGATGCCACCATATATGAAAATATAGCTTTTGGTATTGAAAAACAGAAAATCAATAAATCTAAAGTAAGAAAAGTTGCAGAGTTAGCATGCATAAAATCTTTTATTGAAAATGAATTAGGAAGCTATAACAAATATGTTGGAGAAAAAGGGATAAAACTTAGTGGAGGTCAGCTTCAAAGAATTGGAATAGCACGTGCTCTTTATAAAGAATCTTCTTTACTTGTGATGGATGAAGCTACAAGCTCATTAGATTCAGATACTGAAAACAAAATTATAAATTCTATTATTAATCTAAAAAATAAGCCGACTATTATTATGATTGCTCATAAATACAATACATTATTAAATTGTAATAGAATCATTCAAATCGAAGATGGAAGAATAGTAAAACAAGGATCACCTAGAGATATTATTAATTCATTACCAAAGGAATTTAATTTATATTAATTAATAAGCAAAAGTATGCAGTCTTTTATAAAAAACTCAAATAGCTATAAAATTCCTTTTGGATTAATATTACTCTTTGTATTTATATATATTTGTCCAAATATAAGATTTTTAAGTGTAGGAGAGAATAGTTTTTTCCCAATATTTATTTTTTTATTTGGATATTCTTTTTTTAAGGAGAGAGAACTTTATATATATTTTTTATATAGTCTGACATGCTTAATTTATCCTATTTACAATTCTATCTTTGAAACAAAATTTGAAGATTATGCAATTGTTAGTAGTTTAATGTCTCTATATATACTAACTATACCAATCTTATCTTCAATTACGTTGGGAAAAATAATTGGTTCAAGGTACTTTTATTTACCTAGAAAAAAATCAAAAAAAGAAATTAAATTTATTTTAATTTTTGTGGGATTATTATTTATATTATCAGCATTATCTAAAACTTATTTCCCAAATTTCCTCTACTTTTTTTTACATGCTGGCCGAGCTTCATATGATCGAGTATCTTTCTTTTTTACTGAACCATCTAATGCCTCTATTTTTATTTTACTCCTACTGACTCTTAATATAGTAGTTTTTGGAAAAAATAAACTGTCTGAGATTCTCTACCCCGAATCACAAAAGATTGGATTAGTAATTTTTATTTCAACGTGTATAGTTACTTATTTATCAAAACCTTTAACTTTATTTGTACAATTATTTTTTATTTCTTTTATTTATGCAGTTGTTATATTGACTTACCTATTAAAGAAAGCATTTATAAAAAAAAGAATTTATCTTTCTTTAATTGGACTTAATAAGTCACTTAATAATTTCTTGAAAAATTTTTTAATAGTAAGTTTATTACTAATTATTTTTTATTTTTTATTTTTCGGTTCGTTTGAAAGATTCTCGAAAATTTTAAATAGTTCTTCAATGCAACAATATTTTATAAATTTTACTCAACTGGGAGGATTTAGATTTTATTATTCTATATCTAGTTTGCTGCATGGAATTAGTAATCCATTATCAATTCCTGGAGACTGGGTTGAGCAATTTAAGCCATCTATGTATTATCTTGTAGATCTTTTCAAAGATGAATATTCACTTATTATACCTGATCCAAATAGTACTCTTCAGCTCTATAAAACTAATCTTTTACTTATTAAACCATTAGGCTGGTTTTATTTTAGTTTTTTTGATTTAGGCATAATAGGATTTTTCTTTTTTACATATTTTATGCTTGCAGATAATTTTAAATTCTTATATAAAGGAATTAAAAAATATGACCATTTCATAATTCTATTATTTTCTTTGCAAATTGCGTTAATATTTTTGCCTACTACAACTTCAGCACCTTATGTTTTTTTTCCGATTTCAATTGTTTCTGCAATAAGAGAGTTTGAGAAAAATCACTTTTTAATCTCAAAAGAATAATGAATAAAAATATTTCTGTATCTGTGATTACATTAACTAAGAACGACAACTTAGGATTTATTAGAACTGTTTATTCTATATTAAATCAAAACTTTAGTAAGAGAATAGAACTATTAATATTAGATGGCTCAGAAAAAAAAATATTTCATAAAAATACTAGTTTTTTATACAAAGAAACTAAAAAAACTTATCCTTGTAAGGATTATTTGATTATTAAACATATTGATATGCAAAAAAAAAATATTAAAGGAATATATAAATGTATGAATTATGGTTTATTAATAAGCAAAGGGATGTCAATAATATTTATTAATGGCGGTGATAGTTTATATGACAAAAATACGTTAAGCATATTAGATGAAAATAATTTAAGTTCAAGTTATAAAAAAGTTTTTTCATTTGGTCAAGCAAATATAATCTCAAAAATAGGTATTACATGGAAATTTCCAGGCTCTAAGCTCAGCGATATAAATTTATGGTTAAAGTATTTTGAACCAAATCATCAAAGTATGTTAGTTTCAACTGATATTGCAAAATCTGTATTTTTTAAAGAAGACTGTGAAATATCTGCGGATAAGTTTTGGAAAAGGGAAATTATAAAGAAAGTTGATAATTATAATTATTTAGATTTCCCTGTATGTAATTTTTATTTAGGTGGATGTTCATCAAGTCGGCCTAGTTTTAAAACATTGAAAACTCAATTTAAAGATAGACGGGTTTCTTTATTGAGAAAATTCTTAATCTTTGCTAAATTCCTAATTATACCTCCTTTCTATAAATATTTACCTTATTTTTTTAGAATAAAAAGTCAGATTATTGATTTTATTTTTTAATACATTTTTGTGTTTGAAAAATGTTAAATTTAATTAAATAAAATAATAAAAATATTTTTTAAAAGTGTAATTTTATGAATTCCCTAAACAAAGACTTGAAAATTAAATATTTTAAGGAATATACCTCCTCCAATTATTATAAGAATTTTCAAATCAAAGAAAATTCAAATTCTAATGATGATATTAATCTTGAAAAAGATGGCCAAGATTTTGTTATAAAAAAAACCTGGGTTGATCCAATAAAGGGGTTTGAATCAATAAAAAAACAAATTAAATTTGGTGAAATAAGATTAAATAGTTTAATAGTTAGATCTCCTACTGTTTTTTATACACAAAAAGTGAGTGACCAAAAATTTGTAGCAAAAATGGAATATATCGATGGATTTTCTGGTCCTGAAATAGTAAAAAATGGATCGAGGAAGATATCCTTAAGTCTTAAAGAAGCATTATCAACAGTCATTAATAAGAATATAGAAAATTCAAATGTTGAAAAAATAACAGCAAAAGTTTTTATTAATAAAATTGATCAAATTATAAAAAATAATTTAGATTATAATTTTAATGAGATGTTGATATTTTTAAAAAATAAATTTTATTCCCAGAATATTATTGAATTGCCTGTAGGTCCATGTCATGGAGATCTAACTCTCTCAAATATAATTGTTTCGCCAACTGGATCATTAAATCTTATAGATTTTTTACCAACATTTATAGAATCTCCAATTTGGGATATCGTAAAAATTTATCAAGATTTAAAATATGGATGGTCTTATAGAAATATAAAAGGGCCGAGAAATGCATCAGCAAAATTGTTTTTTCAGAGTTGCATGCCTAATCAACTTTCAATCTATAATAAAGTCTGGAAAAGTGAGATCCTATTACTTAATTCATTAAACTTATCAAGGCTTATTCCTTATATAAAAGATGAAAATACAAAACAATGGGTACTTAGCAAATTAAGAGAATCTTTAAAAGAAATTTCATGAAATTACTGATTACAGGAGCAGCAGGTTTTGTTGCATCTAGTTTAATTGATTATTTTAACAGATTTAATATTGAAATTTCAATAACTGGAATCGATAATTTTTCTTATGGATATAAAGATAGACTTAAAGGCCTTAAATTAGAATTTATAAGTGAAGACATTTTGAAATTTACGCAAAATAATTTACAACGTGAATTTGATTTTGTTATCCATTCTGCTGCCACAGCCCCCTTACCTGACAATGAAATCAATCCTTCAAAAAGTTATGAAAATAATGTAGTCAATACAATAAGAATTGCAGAATATTGCACCAATATTGGATGTGAAAATTTAATATTCTTTAGTTCGGGAGCTATTTATGAGAATGATAAGGTTTTCCCATCAGTTGAATCTTTTCATCATAAAACAAAATTAGTTTATCCAACTTCAAAAATGTGTGCTGAACATGCATTAAATAGTTTTGCAAACAGTTATAAACTAAGGGTCTTCGCCTTAAGGTTATTCAATTTATATGGTCCAAGACAAGATTATTTTAGAAAACAACCCCCTTTAATTGGTTATCTAATCAAATGCCTTATTAAAGAGGAAAAAGCAATTTTATTTTCTAATGGTGAGCAGAGAAGAGATTATATTTATATAAAGGACGTTTATAAAATAATTAATTTGTTATTAAATTTAAAGGCGAATGAATATTTTGTACCCGTTAACTTAGGCTCCGGTTTCACTTACTCAGTTAACGAAATTATTAATATTTTGTCAAAAGTCTCTGGAAAAAAATTAAAAATTGAAAGAAGAACAGCTGAAAATTATTGGAATAAATATCCATATTTATTTAATAAAAAACTTCCATTATCAAAATCTATTATTAGTAGTGAAGTTACAAAATATTCAGAGGCAGATATAACTAAGCTTAAGGATTTGCTAAATTTTCAACCTGATACAAAAATTGAAGAAGGTTTAAAAGAATGTTACGAATATGCATTAAGATACTTTAATTAATATTAAAAATGAAACTCTTACTTCCTGTGGCGGGGAGATCTAGTAGATTTCCTGGATTAAGACCAAAATGGCTAATAACTTTGCCAAATGGGCAACTTATGATCGAAAGATCTTTATCAGGCTTGAGATTAGAAAATATTAATGAGATTGTTATCATAATGCTCTCTGAACATAAAAAATATATTAATCCAAACCAAATTAAAGATTTAATATCAGATATTGTAAGCTCAGAAATCAAGATAAATATTTTCGAACTAGATAAACAAACAATTTCTCAACCAGAAACTATAGCTTCTTATTTAAAATCAAGTAATGAAGATTTTTCTTTCTTCGTCAAAGACTGCGACAATTATTTTGAATTCACGCCAAAACCAGATAATGTTGTAAGTTTTGTTGAACTTTCTTCTCTTAATTTAGTGGCTGCATCTGCAAAAAGTTATATCAGCTTTAACAAATTCAATGAAATTGAACTTATTGCAGAAAAGTCAGTTAT
>MDTC01195602.1_pt1 | contig 11558 bp, 14 predicted proteins | sample 811181 | NCBI WGS metagenome assembly MDTC01 (sample SAMN05326644, study PRJNA326480) | marine metagenome | isolation source: seawater | place: Pacific Ocean: North | collected 2011 | reverse complement strand
TTGGCTACCTTTATTGTAGTCTTACCATCAGGTGAACTGATGATAAACTTGGGGAATTTGAGATTAGCCTCAGAGGCTGCCAGCAAATCAGCAATCCCAGAGGTATCGATTTCTACCTGATTTTTAGGCGCAGGCTTGGCCTCAGGGGTAGCCAATCGATGGAGCCAAAAAGACTGGGCTGGGCTGAAATTCCAGCCTCTGCTGGATGCCTTCACCCACTTGTCACAAATAGACTGAGCAAAGGATGACCCGTTGGTATTCTGAGATAGATGCAGCCATGCCGCATCGTTGGAGTTGAAGTTGGAAGTGAATCCGGCATGCACCTTGCCATTGGCAGAGGTGATGGATTCAAAGACAAAGTTGGAAGGCTCGATAGCAGTATTCATAATTTCAGTTGTTCAAGTATTCAGTGGCGGTTGCCGGACACAGCATAAATGCAGCTGGAATATGCGTCAACTACTTTTATTCAAATTCTTTTCTACTCAGATAATACTTCAAATCTCAGTCCACCAGATAACGGGCAGATCACCACCAGATCACCACCAGATCACCACCAGATCACGGGCCAATTCTACCGGATAAATGGGCCATGAATCAGGGTGCAATAATCACGCAAATCTGCCACAAAGCATTGAAAACCAATCACTTACAACTCAGAAACTCTAACAACTACCAGAAAATGCAACTTGTTGTTTATCAATGAGTTACGCTTAATGCAAGTAAGTTGCAAAAGCTGTTGAATGGAAAATCAGTATACAGACCGCCCCCAGAACAAAGACGCCTCAGAATCGATCCTCAGGCCATTACGGGCATATCCTCAAATCAGGAAATCGTGCATTTCTCAGGAATCGTGCATAGTTTGCCGGAGTCTGGAAACATGGGGAAAGCTGCCGGATTCATGAGCCAAACCTAGTCGACAGTGACACGGGCCGGAGACCCCGAAAAATGCGAGCCGAATCATGCACCTTGTATCTAGGATATTGTGATCTGCGATATCGATCAGGCACCATGCATCAGGCTTCATGAATCACGGGCCACGATCCACCAGCCGCCGCAACCGCCACAGCCGCAACGACCAGCACCACCACGACAGCTCGTCGATGCCTGCACCACGCCACGGGGGGGCCGCCGTTTTTTCTCAGCGAATCAGGATGTAAATATACATGCAGGGGAAAAAACTTGACTAAATCGTCAGCGTCATAGACATATCTAGTTATATGGAAGAAGAAATGGACTATTACGCTAGAAACAAAAAGGAGCGGAAAGAATATCAACGCCTCTACTACATCCGTAATAAAGAAAGAATTATAGCGAAGCGAAGATTAGAAGAACTGTCCGATCCAGCTAAACACGAGTATCGCAAAAACTACAACAAGCAGTATTACCTCAAGAACAAAGAGCGGATTCTAAAGAAGCGAGCAGAAGCCTATGCCAAAAAGAAAGAAGCCAAAAAGAAGATGAAAGAGAAAAGCAGAGAGGATTGGAATATCGACAAAATCAAATCAGAAAGTATTACCTAACGCGTATAGTATATTGTAATTTACAACTTACTATTTACTTGTATGGTAAACTTTTAGAAAAGAAATGCCGCTCAACAAACATATTAACGACCCTCCGCTTTGGGTTCTCGCTCTGTTTTTGTTGGTTCTATTGCTGATCGGTTTGTTGAGATGACTGTTATTGACTAACTCAATTCTGGTGATACTGTTTTAGCTATGGCAGATAAGTCCAGTTTACGTAAAAGACTTTTAAAACAAGCAGGGGTATCTGCTATGAACAAACCCAAGCGAACCCCTAATCATAAAACTAAATCCCATGTTGTTGTTGCGAGCGTCAACGGCAAACCCAAGCTAATCAGATTCGGGGAGCAGGGTGCAAAGACAAATCAAAACGCAAAACAGCGTAAAGCTTTTAAAGATCGTCACGCTAAGAACATAAAAAAGGGGCCGTCATCCGCAGCATACTGGGCGAATAAAGTTAAGTGGTAATGAAAAAGAAAAAGTCCAGAGTTAACGAAGCAGGTAACTACACTAAACCCACTATGCGTAAACGCTTATTTGAGCGCATAAAAGCAGGATCAAAAGGGGGGCCGAGTGGAGTCTGGAGTGCGAGAAAAGCGCAGATGCTTGCGCGTTCCTATCGAGCTAAAGGAGGAGGATATAAGTAATGGCACTAAAAAAATCACAACAGTCGCTTAAAGATTGGACTAAACAGAAGTGGAGAACCAAGAGCGGTAAGAAGTCTTCCGAAACAGGCGAAAGGTATTTACCCGAAAAAGCTATAAAATCTTTATCCGCTGCTCAGTATGCCGCAGGCACTAAGCGGAAGAGGGAGGCGATGTCCAAAGGTAAAGAAAGAGCAAGCTACACAGAGGCAGAAGCAAAAGCTTTTTTACGAGCCACAAATAAAAAACGTAAGAATAAGAAATAGTAAGTTGTAATTTACAATATACTAGTTACGTTTGGGGCATGAGTTCCCAGTATAAGATTCCTCAAGGATTCGTAAACATCCCTAAAGCAGACCCCCGTTATGTTTCAAGCCCTAGTGGTTTGGTGTTTAACATGAAGACGGGTAAGATGCTGAAGAAGCATTGGAACGGGTATAGCACCTACACCATAATTAAAGATCCCGATGGTAGGCAAATACGATTCAACCATGAAAAAATAGACTCACCTAGTTATGTTCCTTTAACTAGAGAATGGGTATTAGAAGAAGACGGGGCTAAAATAATACCGGACTATCCTGATTATGCTGTTTCGCATTATGGTGCGGTGTATCGCATTGTTCCACGTAGAACAGGGCCGAGAGCTGGTGAAGTATTTATGCTAAGTGAATACACCAAAGAAGGTTTCCCTTATGTAAACCTTAGGGTAGAGGGCATCAAAAAACCCAGAGAAGTAAGGGTAGATAAACTAACCAAACTCCTCTGGGGTTGTGACAGCACCTACGAATGCTAACTTTTTGGGGCTGGGCGAGGAATCATTTTCAAACCAGCCGATGCTTCAAAAGGCATTGGTTGAACTTTAATAGTTCCCTCAATGTTTTGAGCTGGGTTTGTGAATGGGACAGGCAAGTTACCCGACAAGTTTGTCGAGGAACAAGATGCACCAAACAAGATACATGATGCCGCAGCCACTAATGTGATTAAACGTTTCATACACTAACAGGGTAGGTGCCCATACTTTCATGTCAACTTCTAAACCATTGACTATCTAAAATTACCAAAGTATGGTATCGCAACAATGGCTGCCGACTACCCTTTAGAAATTGATGGGCTTGAACTCGATTCTCTCGATGAGAAGGGTAAACCCGTAGAAACTAGATTAAAAGATGTTAAATGCGCTTTATCAATTTATAATACGCTTGCTAAAGCCGACGAAAAATCTTCCGTCAATAGAGCGAGAATCGACGCGATGTTTGACGGCGCGGCCCCTTATAATCAGAGAAACCTCGTCACGAGTGGGCAGCCGCTCAAAACGAACTTAAACTTTGGTGAGGCGCAAAGACTTCTAGATATATCTCTTTCTTCGTATGTAGATCTTTATTCTAGCCTTGAAAGGCTTGTAGAAGTTAAAGGAACTCTTGGAGAAGAGAGCGAGATAAAACCTGCTGAAGAAATAGTTGCTGATGAACTTACTCATCTTATAAGAAGTTGGCCTGAGTTTCATAGTGCATACCTAAGATTATGCACCACGTTCATTAAGCATGGAGTATCACTCGCGTATTTTGATACACCAGATGATTGGAAGTTTCGCGTTGGGGGATTCAACGACATCTTGATCCCTAGACAGACCCCTGCATCTGAATCCTGTATCGATGTAGCCGTAGGCAAGAGACAGTATTTGCTGCATGAACTTTATGCATTTATCAAGAACCCTGAAGCAGCAGCAAAAGTAGGATGGAATGTTGATGAAGTTAAAAGGATTATTACGCAAAACGCATCTACTAAAGGCAGGCACTCTGGTGCTAACCGCTTTGATGATTACGAAGTTCTTCAACAAGAAATGAAGAACAATGATATTTACCAAGGGATACAAAACCCTACGGTATCTATCTTACATTTCTGGGTAAAAGAAATGGACGGCTCTGTTAGTCATTATATGGCAGCAGAAAACAACCCTAAGGACTTCATGTATAAGAAAGTCTCTAGGTATGATAATGCAGAACAGGCATATATAATGTTTACTTACGGGGTTGGTTCTAATGGTACGTATCACTCTGTGCGTGGATTGGGGCAACGAATCTTTTCGCACATCCAAACGAGCAATCGTTTACGTTGCCAGCAGATTGACGGAGCGATGCTCGCGTCTGCTGTGATGATTCAGCCTGAGAACCAGCGGTCTTTAGATGAATTACAGTTTACGTATTACGGTGCATACGCAGTTATGTCACCTAATGTGAAGATTGTTGAGAAGGCCATTCCTAATCTAGGGACTGCCGTTCAGCCTGCTTTACAAGATTTAACTCAGCAACTGCAACTGAACACTGATACGATCAGCACATATGGGCCGAATCAAAGTTCACCGTACAGGAACAAGATGCAGGTTGCTTCTGACATGGATGTTACTAGCAGATTGTCTGGTGCATCTTTGAACCTGTTTTATGCATCATGGAACAGGCTTCTTAGAGAAATGGTTCGTCGCGTTGTTAATACTAAGAAGCGTGATGACGCGATCAAAGATTTCTATGAGCGTTGTGAAAAGCGAGGTATCCCAGAAAACTTTATTAAGACATTAGATGTAAGCAGGACAAGAGCAGTTAGGTCTATTGGTAGTGGTTCAAGAGCTGACAGATTTAATTCACTTCGTGAGTTGCAAGGTATCAGTGGTCAGTTTGATGAAACTGGTAGGCGTAACTTGACGAGGGATATTGTATCAACGCGTGTTGGTCATGATTTAGCTGACAGGTATGTTCCTGCGGATGTAGAGAAGAGACCTACTGTAGATCTTAAAATTGCCTTCTTTGAGAACCAGCAATTGCAACAAGGACAGAATGTTCCTGTTATACCTAACGAGATGCATGGGACTCACCTTGAGATTCACGTCCCTGCTCTTAACCAACTTATTGAAGCACTCAATACTGGTGAGGCAGATCCTATGCAGGTTCTTCCAATCCTTCAGGCATACTACCAGCACATTAGTGATACTGCACAACTTGCAGCTGGCGACCCTGCCCTTGAAGGTTTGATTAGTCAGACTAAACAAGTGCTTCAGTTTGCTGAAGAAGCCATCAACAACACAATGAAGGCTGTCCAGAAAATGCAGCGTGAACAGATGGAGCAGCAAGGGGTTGAGGGAGATCAAGCTGAAATGATGCAGCAAGACGCTAAACTACAAGAGCATCAGGTTAAAATGCAGATCGCTCAAGAAAAGGCCGAGTTGGACATGGCGATTAAGCAGAAAAAACATGAACAAGAAATGGCTATACGTGATGCTAAAGCTGCGTTAGAGTTCCGCGAGAATTCTTAAATAATGGAAGAACATACTACTCCACCCATTCCTATCCACCACTGGTTTCAAGATATCAAATCAGTAGAAAAACTTAGAGAGACAATAAATACCGATAGCTTTAAACAAGCGATTGCTATTTTAAAAGAGGTAGCAGGCCCTAGTTTTGGTTCTCTTCGGTCTACAGAAGTAGATGCACAGCGACTTGCGTGGTATGCAGGATACCGAGATGCATTTAATGATCTTGAAAAGTTGACAAAATTACCTGAAGATACCAGAAGTAATCAACAATCACTTAAAGAGTGGACACATATAGAATAAAAAGATGAGCGAAGAAACTGCCGTAGCTGACCCAGTAGATAGTTTGCCAGATGAGCAATTAGACTTTAGTTCTGCACTTGATGCAGCATTTGCTAATTTGGAAGCACCCCAAGACCCTGAACCTGTAGAGGAAGAAAGTGTCGAGGAAGAAGTAGAAGTAGAAGAAGTAGAAGAAGTAGAAGAAAATGAAGAGACAACAGAGGATGAAGCTGAAGTTGAATCTGGGGAGGAAGAAGAAGCTGAAGAAAAATCTGAAGAGGATTTGGAATCCTTTGACCCTACGGATGAGTTGGATGCAGAAATCGGAGAAGACTGGACTCCTAAAGCAGCCTCTAGATTCAAACAACTAAAGGCAGAATTAAAGACTGTAACCAGTGAGCTTGAATCTCTTAGGCAAGAAGCTTCTGAAAGCAAAAGTAAAGTAAAAGAGCTTAGTGGGGAAGTAGATAAAGAAGAAGTACAAGCTCTAAAAGAAAAGCTTCAAGCATATGAGCAAGAAAAAATGTTCACCGACCTTGAAGAAACAGAAGCTTACAAGACAGCAATTACGCAACCTCTTGATGCTCTTATCGACAGCACGAGGGAAATCGCGGAGAAGTATGAAATATCTCCTGATGAACTTGTAGATGTGCTTGCGATGCATGATCAAAATGCCCAAGACGAAAAGATTTCAGAAGTTCTTGTTGATGCCTCGGATCGAGATAAGGCGCGGATCTATAGAATCATTGATGATATAGGCCCGATCCTTGAGAAAAGAGCATCTATGTTGGAAAACGCTGAAGAAGCTTTGGGAGAAGCTAAGTTAGCAGCGGAGCAGAGAGAAGAGTCATTGGCCGCAGATCGGGCATTAGAAAGACAAAGTGCGGCAAAAAATGTTGTACTTAGAGTGCAAAAAAAGCTCCCTTTCCTAAGTGGTATTGAAGGATTGGATATGCAAGCTATTCAGGAAAAAGCAGCAGAAGTAGACCCATCTGTTATTCACCCTGTAGATTATACATATAACTCAGTCAGTGCTCAGATTCTCCCTGCTATAATAAGGGAATATGTAAGTATGAGGAAAGAGAACGATGTACTTACTGATAGGTTAGCAGAATATGAAGGTGCCGAACCCACTATGTCTGGTTCATCTTCGCCTGATGGAGTCAGCAAAAAGTCTGACGCCTCCTTCGCGGATGCCGTAGACGCCGCTTTTGCAGGCATGTAACTTAGTATTGACATTATCAAGATTAAACTTAGTGTTTTTTCTATAAGCTAATTTCTGGTTGCTCTAGCCGTAAATAGTTCTACAAGAAATTACTTATGGTGGACTGTGTTCCGCAACAATGACTCGTTGGTTGCTCTAGCCTTAAATAGTTCTAAACGGATCACCCAAAACTAAGACAGGATTCCCTATGGTAGGGCGTCCAAAAACCGCAAATTATATTATATTATGGCTACAAGAACTCCTGCAAGTGGTGATTACACCACCGCAGCAAACACCGCTATTGATACAATTCTTGCTGAAGAGGCTGGTCGCATTGGGTCTGACATCCACAAGCGCGTTATGCACACTTCACCATGGATTGATCTTATTAAGAAAACCCAATTCCCTGATGGGATGGGATACAAGTTGAGCACAATGATCTATGATCGTACTCTTCCTACTACTGATGCTACTGGAAATGCACTTCTCAGTGGTTCAGATGGTTGGAACAATGTAGGCTCACCTGCCGGAGAAAACCGTTACGGTACCTCAATCCTCGACCAAGCTGCCTCAGACGCTATTGATAGCTTCCAAGGCGCAAACGGGCCGGGGGATGACGCCAGTGGAACACCACTAGCTGGCTCTGGAGACCAGCGTAACTACGTTAACTTCAGTAAGGTAATCAAGCAATACAACATCAAGCGTTGTATTATTGAATCACCTCGTATCAACGTAGATGACTTGCGTTATGCAGCTCATCGTCAAGAGCAGCTTCGTGCTGTTATGGATTCACTTGCTGAGTCTACTCGTTGGTCTTGGGAGAACCGTTACCGTTCTGAGTTCGACCGTCTTTCCGACAACGTTGTTGCTTGCACTGACAGTTCTGTATTTGAAACAGGACATGAAGGCACACAACTTCAGGACTTGGTTGACGCTCAACTTATTGGAACCGTATCAGACAATTCGACAGCAGGTGACGCGACAGATGACACTAGTACCGTTATCACTAAGAATATCTCCAACAAGGTTTTGGACAAAGTTCGTAACCAGTTGATTCGCCGAGGAGGTGGAGCAGACGCATATGGCCGTGAGAACGGAGCACCTGTGTTTGCCCTCGTTCTTTCTTCTGAAGCTTCTTACCACCTCATGATTGAGGATGATAAGATTCGTCAGGACATTCGGTACGTTAACAACAAGGTTTCTGATCTTATTGCGCCACTTGGTGTTGAGCAGTCATTCCGTGGTTTCTACCACCTGATTGATGATCTCACTCCTAGGTATAAGGCAGGTTCCGGCAACAAGCTTGCTATTGTTCAGCCGTTTAAGGTTACCAATGGTATTACTATTGAGAACCCTGAGTATGAAGATGCTCCATTTGAAGCAGCTTACGTACTTCACCCACAGGTTATGGAGTCCCAGATTCCAAATCCATTCACGGGGTCTAACGGAATCACTTTTGATCCAGTTACATATACCGGAGATTATAAGTGGAAAAATATTCCTAGTGAGCACATTAACCCTGATGGAACGATTGGTTTCTTCCGTGGAGTTCTTTCTTCCGCGTCTAAGCCAATTAAGACTGAGATGGGTTACACTATCGTGTTCAAACGGAATGCATTGAGTGCAGGCATCTAATTGACCGCAGTTTCATAACAATAACCAGTGGGGGTAGCGGTCTTCGGACTCCTGCCCCCACTTTACTTACACTGATATGGCTAACGTAGATGAGATTGAAGCACAGATTGAGCAGACAAAGATGGCCCTTAAAAGCCTTGAAGCTCAACTTGCTGACGAGAAAAGTAGGGGCACAGACTCTGCGCCGAATAAAACAGCAGATGACAAAGGAGAAACTGGTAATCCTCCTTCGTCAGAAGAAGCTCAAAAGATGATGTCTGAAGAGGAGTCTTTTACAGATTCTATTGAGAGCAGAATGGCAGAAGAGAAATCTCCTGCTGAAGAAGTTTCAGAAGCTGAGGCTGCCCCTTCTGTTGACGCAGTAATGGTAGGAATAAAAATGTCTGATGGCGAAAAAGAAAGAGATATGTCCGAGTTGTATAATCAAGTATACGACAAAGCATATGATCCTAATTCAGCCATTGACGCCGAAAAGATGCAGATGATGAAGGAAGCGATGGAAGATCCCAGAGTAGCAAAAATGGCTCAGGAAGAACCAGAGAAGTTTGCTTTGTTTATGCTGGGGCGTAGGTCTAAGTAGTTCCTTTAAAGCTCAAAGCTAGTTGAGATTGGAAGCAAAACGTACCATAGTGCGTTAATGCTGCTTCTGCGTCGGCCCATATAACTCCCCCTATTTCTTCCCACTTCTTACAGAAGGATATGTCTTCACCTAAGGCTCCTTCTTTTTCGTGAGTAATGCAGTCAAAGTAAGTAGGGTAGTTTAAGTCTTCTACTACTTTACCATTTTGTATTTGAGTCATCCGAGTATTTGCAGAAGGGCATTCTCTATCTAGCTTTTTAAATACTTCACGGTCTATCATCATAAAACCCGTAGGGCCTGAAACAACTTCTACAAATCCATCATCTTCTATCTTTGGGTTTGCTTTAGGAAATTTAAGAACAAACTTAGAATGCTGTGGCCCTTTGAGGCTTTTTGTTATGTATGGGGCCAATGCGATATCTGCATCCTTTCTTAGGAGCCGCCATATATTTTCGGGGTCAAAACCAATATCAGCATCTATAAATAAAAGTTTAGTTGCGTCTGTAGATAAAAACTTCTTAACACAATCATTCCTAGCATGGCTTATTAAGGCACTGCCTGCGTGAATATGGAACATAGCTTCGTAACTTAAATCTGATGGTGGTTGTGCTGAAGCAAATTTAAGAACGCTGTTTGTGTAATTTACAAATGTTTGAAAACCAAAGGCTGGAGTAGCTATTAATATTTTATGATGCTTGGGGTTAGCCATGCGTAACCCTTTACTATTATTTTCTTCAAGTCAACGACAAACCGTGAAACTTACACAGGCTTGTAATTTGTTTGACTTCACAGTATAATTACGCATGTCTACTTCAATTTCTGGTAATGTGCGATTGGTATATGGAAACCACACGCATAACGAAACATTCAACGCGACTACTACTGCGTTAAACTTTACAAACACGACCCATGATTATTCAGCTGGGGCAGATAGAGCTGAGTATCATGCTACTACTGGAGCCGCAATAGCAACTGGCCCAATCGATGACAGTGAAGGTTTGCTGCTTATTGCAAATACCAATACAGTTGGTAAGCTTTGTGTCAGTGTAGATGCTGGTTCTAATTGGGACGTTAAAATTCCAGCAGGGCTAGTTAACCTAATTTCAGTCGGCCCTGACCATGCAGTGCATGTTAAAACTGATGTGCAGCCACAATTGAACCACAGTGTTTCTTCAGTAACTACTGGGGGAGTTATCAACTTTGTTGCTGCCGTAAATGTAGCTGGCACATACATCATGGCTGCCAATGCCAGCCCTAATCATTCCAGCACTGGGCCAAGCTTCATTATGAAGACTACAGTAAACTCTACAACAGTTGGTCAAGTGTTTGAACTAGATGGTAAAACTCCCAAAGATTTAAAAACAGGAGATATCTACACAAGCTCTACCCATGTGAACTTGAACAATGTAGCTGATTACAGATTTACAATAACCGAAGCATAATTATGGCAAACATTGAATTACAACGAGGACAGCAGCAACAAGTAGACGTTACCTATAAACTCGCTGGTGAAAATGATGCCCTTAACCTAAACACTGGTGAGTATGATGCTGAGTTAGTGATCCGTAAAAAACGGGGCGATAGTTTTATGGGCCAGATAATTGATACCTTGAGACATGGGGTAACGAGTGGCACAGCAGTATCAGAAGCTGATGAAAGAATAACTTTTAATTACGCGACAGCAGGGCCAAACATTCAATTAAAGTGGAGCACGGCACAAGCAACTCTTTTGCCCAATGAAGCGATGACTGTTCATGGTGATTTAAAAATAACTAAGGGAGGGCAAACAGTTCATCACATACGTCTAACGTTCGATATCTTACCTGAAATTACAGCATAATGGCTAACGAGACAGTAACAGTAACGCAGAACAAAAATTCTGTAACGGTAGTCCAGTCTACAAACAACGTAGCAACAGCAACTTCTAATCCTGCTGCTGGTCTTGGTGGGGGAGGGACTATTCAAGGCAACCTAGATATAACTCAAAATCTAGATGTCGATGGTATTTTAGAAGCTGATGCTCTTACTATCAATGGAGTTTCTCTATCGGAAACAATCCAAGATTTTGTGGGAGCTATGGTAACTGGGAATACCGAAACAGGTATCACAGTTTCCTATGAGGATGGGGACGGCACGTTAGATTTTGTCGTAGCTACCCAGTCAGATAACAACTTCACTAATACTCTTAAAGATAAGCTAGATGGTATCGCTGCGAGTGCTAACAATTATGTGCTTCCGGTATCTAACTCTATAGATCGAGGAGGTGTAAAGATTGGATATACTGAGAATGGGAAGAACTACCCAGTCGAACTCGATTCGGAACAGATGTTTGTCAACGTTCCTTGGGTTGACACGAATACAACTTACTCAGTAGGAGATGGTGGACTAACTC
>MDTC01032484.1_pt1 | contig 11558 bp, 17 predicted proteins | sample 811181 | NCBI WGS metagenome assembly MDTC01 (sample SAMN05326644, study PRJNA326480) | marine metagenome | isolation source: seawater | place: Pacific Ocean: North | collected 2011 | reverse complement strand
TGTGCTCATATTTTATGGGAAATTACATTTTGGGGCTTCACCGAAAAAGAGATTGAAGCTCAAAAAGAAGCGACAAAAAACGCTGATAATGAAACTTCCCATTCTTTCTCATTAAATGAACTTATATAAACTTCCTTTACATAAAGATTTCCCAAAAATAGTTGATGCTGTGGTCGAGATACCAAAAGGCAAAAGTGTCAAGTATGAGTATGACCCTGAGGGTTATTTTAGGTATGACAGAAGCCTAACTAGTGCTATGGTTTATCCAGCAAGCTATGGATTTATTCCTTCAACTATTGCAGACGATGGCGATGCTTTAGATATTTTAGTTTACAATAGAATACCAATAGATAGAGGCACGGTAGTGGAATGTAAAGTCATCGGAGTTTTAGACATGGAAGATGAGGGGTCGACTGTAGGGATACATAAAGACTATAAAATCCTAGGAGTTCCAACTTCTCATGTCAGGGAATATAATTCTCTCAATGACATTGATCAAATGTTCCTAGCTATTGCAAAAAACTTTTTCCTACATTACAAAGATTTAAATAATAAAGATGTTAGAGTCTTTGATTGGCATGAAAAAGATCAAGCTTATGAAATAATTACGGAATCTATTATAAAACCAAAACCAAAAAACAGAAAATACGAATGACAACGATATTAATATTAGCAATTTTTTATGGTGCAATCATTGCCATAGAAGAAAATAAATGGAGCAAAAACAAATGGACGGACTTAATGAACTCTGGCAATTAGAATGGGGCGATGGCTTGCTTTTTACAGCAATGCTAATGGCTCTTTATACTTATAAAGTTTGGATTGACAATAAATTCAAAAAATAGAACTTACCTAAATCATCTTGTGAAAAATTTAGTTTATGTGAGTTATATTGATAAGCCTAGCAAAATAGATCTTGTTGAATATAATTTTAATAAAATAAAATCTTTTTTTGATAATATAGTTTTTGTTTACTCTTCATACAACGAAAAGTCTTTATCTCGCAATTTCTGCGGATTAAGCGACGAAAATTTAATTTTTGCCCCTAACGATGGTTACGATTTTGGCAAATATAAATTGGGCATACAAAAGTTTTTAGACAGCCCAATGTCTTACACAACTATTTTTAATGATAGCGTTTCAATAGTTGGCTCTTTAGACTCTATTATGCTTTTTATAGAAGAAAGGTTTTCAGAAGGGCATGAATATGTTGGTTTTCTTAAGAGTGAAGAAATAAGAGATCATTTCCAAAGCTGGTTTATTAATTTTTCCAAAAACGCTTTAATATATTTTTACAAAAACATTTCAAAACCAATTAGCGATAAGCAGGAAGTTATAAATAAATATGAAGTTGAGTTATCTAATCGGATGATATATCATTTTAGATCATCATTTTATTGGAGGTCAAATGCTAACCTTTTTTACTATCAGCATATAATTGACAAAGTGATACAGGATGAAAATACTTTCCCTTTTTTAAAAAATAATTCATTTAAGAAAGAATTTACAAAAAATCCTCATAACATGGATCTCAACAAAATGATGAAACTTTGTTCCTCACAACTTTCAAATAAATTTTTACAATATATTAATGCATGACTAGTATACTTATAACAGGCGGACTCGGCTTTATTGGGAGTAACTTCATAAAACATATTTTTAATAAATATGATTATCAAATTATTAATGTTGATAGTGTTACATATGCAGCAAACCCAAATAACATACCTTCCACCATTACAGATAGCTCTAGATATTTTTTTGCTGAAACCGACATAAATAATACAAACGATATTCGATATTTAATTGAAAAGTATTCTGTTAAATATATTGTTAATTTTGCGGCTGAAAGTCATGTTGATAATAGTATAAATGACTCAACTCCTTTCGTCCAGACTAACATAAATGGAACGCATTCTTTATTGAGTTTACTTCACGATTGCCCGAGTGTCGAGAGATACCTTCAAGTGTCCACAGACGAGGTATATGGCAGTTTAACTGAGGAAGACGATGCTTTTACTGAAAACACTCCGTTACAAGCGAATAGCCCTTATTCTGCAAGCAAGGCTAGCGCAGATTTATTATGTCGCAGTTTTTATGAGACTTTTGGTTATCCTATTTTAATTACTCGCTGTTCAAATAATTACGGGCCAAATCAACATGAAGAAAAATTAATTCCATTAATGATTAAAAACGCTAAAGCTGGCAAAAAACTTCCTGTTTATGGCGACGGCAGAAATATTCGCGACTGGATTCATGTACGGGATCATTGTTCTGGCATTGATGCAGTTTTACATCGAGGAAAAATTGGCGAGGTTTACAATATTGGAGGCAAAAATGAAGTGCGTAATATTGATATAGTTAAAACTATCCTCAAACTTCTAGGGCAAGACGAAAGTCAAATAGAGTTTGTCGAAGATCGACTGGGTCATGATTGGCGTTATGCAATTGATAATAGCAAAATTCAAAATGAATTAGATTGGTTCCCTAGTATAAATTTCCAGAAAGGATTACAAGAATTAATATGAATAAACCCGTATTAGAAATTATAGCCGTTACTTACGATCATGGCTTCAAATTAAAATGTTTTATTGACAGCATACGATCTCAAGATGAGCCTAATTGGTGTCTTCATATTATCCATGATGGTTCTGGCTCTATATTTGACGAGTTAAAAGAAGATTTATCTAGAAATGGATACTTAAGCGACCCTAGAATTGTTCTTTCATGCACGAAAGACCGCGCAAATGATTGGGGGCACTCCTCCAGAGAGTATGGGTTAAAAAATAGAATTTCTGATGCTCATTATATTACAATTACTAATTGTGATAATTATTATGTACCAACCTGGATTTCTGAAATCTCAAGTTTAAAACAAGAAGGTTTAGAATTTATGTACTGGGACTGTGTGCATAACCACAAAGGTAACGGCAACTTTGACAGAACATGTGGGTACGGTTTATTAAACTCCCAATTACGACATTCTTGGATTGATATTGGAAGTGTGGCTGTCAATGCAAAAATAGCAACTGATGTTGGTTTTTCGTTTAGAGATTTTTGCGGAGATTGGGATTTTTTCGAAAAATGCCTACAACAGATTCTTCCAGATAAAATTACAAAAATTCCAAAGATTTTATTTGTACACAACTAAATATGAAAAAAGAAATATTAGGATTTACTGCGGGCAATTTTGACCTTTTACACCCAGGTTATATTTATACTTTTGAAGAAGCAAAGAGGCATTGTGATCGCTTTATGGTTTTTTTACAGAAAGATCCAAGTGCAACTAGGTATACAAAATATAAGCCAGTAATACCATATTATGAACGCTATAAAGCTCTTATGGCGATTAAGTATATCGACGAAGTTTATATGTATCAAACTGAAGACGAACTTATTGCATTGATAAAATTCTGGAAGCCAGACATTCGTATACTTGGTGAGGACTACATTGGTAAAAGTTTCACTGGAGACGATCTCCCCCCTCATGTTATATACACTACGAGATCTCATGAGTGGTCAACAACTCGCCTTAAAGATTTAATCACAAAACAAACAATTAAACAAAATCCAGATATCATAAAATGAAATATATAGTTACAGGAGGAGCGGGCTTTATTGGTAGCAATTTAGTAGATTCACTAATAAATGAAGGTCATGAAGTTATCGTCATAGATAATTTATCTACAGGTAAGAAAGATAATGTAAATCCTAAAGCTGAGTTAGTAATTTGCGACATTTCGCATCAAGACTATCTTCAAAAAATAGAAGAAGTTTCTTCGGGGGTCGATACTATTTTTCATCTTGCTGCACTTGCTAGAGTCCAGCCTTCGATTGAGAATCCAAATGAATTTAATAAAGTTAATGTAAACGGAACATTAAATATTCTAAATATTGCAAGACAATTTGGCGTTCGCAGAGTTGTTTACAGTGCTAGTTCTTCAGCGTACGGAGATGCTTCAATATTTCCAACACCAGAGAACCATCCAACTGACCCATTAAGCCCATATGGTCTTCAAAAATTAATTGGAGAACAGTATTGTAGAGTATTTTATCACTGTTATGGATTAGAAACTGTAAGTTTGAGATACTTTAATGTTTTTGGTGAGCGTCAATCTTTAGATGGTGCTTATAAGCTTGTTATGGGCATCTTTGCAGATCAAAGGCTCAAAGGTAAACCTTTAACTATTACTGGAGACGGAGAACAGCGTAGAGATTTTACATATGTTGGCGATGTTGTTAGAGCTAACATATTAGCCTCTCAATCTAAACTTGTCGGCAAGGGTGAGTCAATCAATATTGGCAATGGAGATAATCGCTCTGTCAATCACATTGCCGACCTAATTGGTGGCCCTAAAGAGTATATTAAAAAAAGGCTAGAACCACAACAAACACTAGCAGATAATACCAAAGCAAAAAATTTGCTAAACTGGAAGCCTACTACAACTGTTGAAGACTGGATCCCACAATACAAAAAAAAATTAGGAATATAATATGAATAAACTTAATACAAAAAAACACCTAGACTATATTAATCACCAAAAACAAAAAACCACTAATCCATCTAAAATAAAAAAGTGGCTTGGCGAGGAATGGCAAACAAAATTAGATACTTTTAAGCAAATCTTCTCTCAGTATGATGAAATTTTTAATAAAAATGGAAAATGTGTCGGGCTAGGAGCTAGAACGGGTCAAGAAATAGCTGCATTAATAGATTTAGGTTATGAAGATTCAATTGGCATTGATTTGGTTCCCTTTGAACCATATACAATAGAAGGAGACTTTCACGATTTGCCATTTGAAAACAATTCTGTTTCATTGGTTTACTCTAATGCCATTGACCATGTTTTAAATCCTTTATTGTGGAGTAAGGAAATTGATAGAATTTTAATTAAGGGTGGATATTTTTTGCTAAATTGTCAAATCGACACACCTCAGGATGAATATAGTGTTTTTGAAATAGAAAATATCAAATCTGATTTAATTGATAAATATTTTAGTGATTATAAAATAATAAAAAACAATAGCATACCCAACAATGTTCATGCAATGAATTGGGAGACACTTCTCCAGAAATGAATATATTAGAAGAAATTTTTGCAAAGATAGGCAAGTCAGATACAGGCTTTACCCTACACTATCCATTTTTATACTCCTTAGTTCTTGGTCTTGAAAGTAAAAATGTTTTTGAATTTGGTACTGGATTCTCGACTCATTGCATATTACATGCTCTAGATAAAACTGGCGGAAATCTAATTAGCTGTGATGTCACTCACTATAACCAAAACCCAAATGTCACCGAATTTACAAAAAACAATAAACGATGGACATTTCATCACGGAAACACAAATCAAACTTTTAATCAAATCAATCATAAACAATATGATTTAATCCTACATGATGGATCGCACATCGGATCAGAAGTGTTAGTTGATTTAAATAATATATATCCCTACTTAAAGCACGATGGAATATTAATTACTCATGACACGAGACATCATCAGTTAGGGAATGATATGATGGGAGCAGTTAATTCTTTTACTAAAGATAAAGACATTGAAATACTTACCTTGCCTTATGGATACGGTCTAACATTTTTCAGGAACAAAGGTAATACAGAAAACAAAGTTAATTTAACTTGGAGAAAAATGTGAAAATTTTATTTATCTCAAGTCAAAGTCAAAATTCAGGATCTCACAGAATTTGGGTCAAAGATCTATGTAATTATTTTAATAAAATTGGAGCGACTGCCAAGATCGGAACAGAGCAGGAAATACCTCATTATGATGTTATCATATATGGAAAACATCAAACTCCTCAAAAGATAAAAAATAAGATAACTGGACACATTAACTCTGTAGGGTGGAAAAAACATAACTGTGATTTTATTATCGTTGGATCACTTGAAGAAAAAGACAGCCTCTCAAAAAATAGAAATGTTTTCTTTTTCCCGCTAATTGAAGATATGTTTTTAAACCAACCAATAAAAATACACAAAGACACTTCCTTATTAAAAATATGTTATCACGGTCATGAAACTCACCTTGGTTCATTTGAACCTCATTTAAAATCTGCATTAGAAGATCTTAGTAAAGAAAAAAATATTGAATTAATAATTATTCATGGTAACGAAAAATTTAATTGGTCCTATGGTAAACCTAACGTTAAAACAATTTATAAAAAATGGAATATAAATACTATCTCTGATGACATAAAAGCCTGCGATATTGGTGTTTGCCCTAATGCTATTGAGCCATTGAAAAGACCCCATAGAATAGACAATAATAAAGGTTTATTTGATAGCGATTACACTTTAAGATTCAAAAATAAATCAAATGCGGGTAGGGCTTTTGTTTTCCACCAACTAGGTATTCCAGTTATCGCAGATTTGACGCCGAGCTATTTACATATACTAGGAAACCCAGATAATGGATACTGCGTCATATCTAAAGAAGGTTGGCTTTCTGCTTTGCGAGAGTTATCAATACCAGAACATAGAAACTTTATATCCCAAAATGCTAGAAAAGAATTTGATCGTCTCTACGACCCCATTGATTGGGTTAAAAAACTTTACAAAAACATAAAAAATATTTACCATAAATAATTTTAAAATATGAAAAAAATATTTATAGATCTTGGAGCTAATAACGGTTCCTCTGTGGATTTATTCTTGGAATTATTTATCGATTCTCGAGAGTATGAAATACACAGTTTTGAATGCAACCCTTGTATGGTTGAAATTTATAAAAAAAAATACCCCAGCTATAACATCTATAATTCTGCAGCATCAACAGTTTATGGTAAAACAAATTTTTATATTGGAGATACTTCTGTAAATAGTTCTCTCAGGGAAGACAAATACACAGGAATGAGTAATCGTAAAAAAATTGAAGTTGAGTGTGTTGATATTTCTGACTTTATTATGAAGAGCTTTAGCAGGGATGACACAATTATTATAAAAATGGACATTGAAGGGTCTGAATATGATATACTTCCCAAGATGCTAGAAGATGGCTTGTTTGACGGTTATATAAACACACTATATGGAGAATGGCATCTGGATAAACTAAAAAATATTAGTAAACAATTTCATGAAAATTTAATTAAACAACTAAAACAAAAAAATTTTACAATGAAGCACTGGTGCGCTCAAACTAAAACCATAGGAGCATAAATCAAAAATTTGCAAATGAACGGAATAATATATATTGCTTTTAATGATGCTTTTGTCAAAGAAGCCATGCTTTCAGCTGAATCGGTAAAAAGATTTAGAGACATACCTATCACTCTTTTTACTAATCAAGAAGTAGACTGTGAATATATAGATAATGTGTCAATCATAAAACCTAATCACATAAGATCCAAAGTTGACTATATTACAACTTCTCCATACGATAAAACACTGTATTTAGATTCCGACACAGTTATCATGAGAGATATTTCAGATATGTTTGAAATTTTAGATAGATTTGATGTTGGAGCTATCCATGACTATGCTCGCAAAAGGCAAAACTATTGCCACATAGAAGAGTATAATGCTATACCATATTCTTTTTCTGAAGTTAATGGTGGCATTATGAGTTTTAATAACTCCGAACGATCCCAAGAGTTCCTAAAGCTTTGGCAAAAAAAATATTATCAATACCAGCAAGCCACTAGCGGATGGGATCAAGTAAGCCTCAGAATCGCCTTGTGGCAGAGCGAAGTTAAAATACATCACTACCCAATAGAATATAACATTCGACCCTCCAGCATTAGAGAAAAAGTTAAAAATAATAAGTCACAACTAGGCAGTAGTCATCTTGAGCCCAGGATATACCATATGCACTACGACAATAAGGTTCATATTGGTGAGTTTGATATTAAATCACTATCAGATCTCGAGAATATAGTTACGAAAAATGCTGAAAATTACAGAAGCTAAATTTTTATATTATAAATAATTTTGATGAAAAAAATTACAATCAATTTATCTTACTATAATCAAACAAAAGTCCTAATAGATCATATCAACCTCTGGAAGAGTTATTCTGATAAAGTTAAAGAACAATTTTCTTTTTGTATTGTAGATGACCACAGCAAAACTCCAGCAGATCAAGTTCTTTCTGACATTGATTTAAGCGATTTAGATATTCATATTTATAGAGTGGAAGAAGATTTATACTGTAACATTGCAGGAGTAAGAAATTTAGCGGCAACCGTGTGCCAAACTGATTGGATGGTTATATTAGATATGGACACAATGATTTCTGAAAAACTAGCCGCTCAAATGCTAGATTTGACGGATGCACAATCTGGTAACTGTTTCAAATTTAATCGTCGCGCTGATAATCATATAAAAAATAACCAAACACATCCAGCCGTTTGCCTGCTTCGCAAAGACGATTACTGGAATGTGGGTGGTTGTGAAGAAGATTTAGTAGGTCATTACGGATTTACTGACCCCAGCTTCTGGCACAGAGCTTCTGGAAAATTAAAAATAAACGAAAGGCGTGATTTGTATTTAGATTATATACCAGATGGAGAAGCTGATATTCAAAGAGACACATCTCACAATTCTAGATTGTTTGAACATAAAAAGAAAACTAATACTTGGTCTACTAATTTCATCCGCTTTAATTGGAAAATACTTTTATGAAAATTGCATTTATTACATCTCTTTTCGGCGAACGCGGAAATAATCCCGCCAGATTTAAACGTATCAATAATTACGATTACTTTTTATTTAGCGATAGAGATCAAAAAGATTTTGATACAGACTGGGATGTTTACAACATTTCTAATAATACTAATATATCTAGCTTGCATTGCGATATAAGGAAGTCTAGATATGCTAAATTTATGGGTTGGGAGTTACTGGATTCTATGGGTATTGATTACGATTGCATATATTATTGCGATGCTCACTGGACTCCAAGTCCTGACACAAGTTGGTCATCTCTGTCAAATACTTTCATATCCAAACCTTATCCGTTTATACAGATTACTCACCCCCTTTGCTATAATAGCGGTATCGCACATGAGTGCGAATTAATAGTAAGCGGTAAAAAAGATTCTCAAGCCAATATTACGAAAACACTGTCATTTTTTAGGCAAGAATATCCAGAACTTTCTCTTTCAGCCAGACAATACTTTGAAAATACAATGCTTGGCTACTCCCCGAACGATCTTGTTAAAAAAATTACTAGAGATTTTTGGCAGATCTACATCACACAAAACATTACTTACAGAGATCAACCAACATGGAATTTAATTTTACTAAAGCATGGGGTAATTCCTCAAACTCAACCAAATCTAAAGAGTCAATTCGAAGAAACGGGCTCGTATGGTAACCATCACTATATTTAAAATAATATTATGTACATTATACTTGGAAAAAACGGATACATAGCAGAAGCTATGATAAAAGAATTAAAGTCGCGCAATTTACCTCATGAGGCACTTTCTCGCATAGATGTAGATTATACCAATAAATATGATTTTAATTCGTATATATTAAATAATTTTCATCGAAAGATCTTAGAGGGTGAAAAAATTATTGTTATTAATTGTGCGGGTTATATTGGTAAGCCAAATGTAGATGCTTGCGAATTAGCAAAAGCAGATTGTATTGAAGGAAATATATTATTTCCCGCCATGTTGTCGCAACTTTGCGCTGATTCAGGTTATGAATATATCCACATTAGTTCGGGTTGCATCTATGGTGGATATGAAAAAGATTTCACCGAAAATGACACTCCTAATTTTGATTTTCAAAACGGCAGTTTTTACAGTGGAACAAAAGCTCTTGCGGAAAAAGTTGTACTGCAAAATAATCCAAATAGTTATATTTTTAGACTTCGTATACCATTCGATGAATTTGAGTGCCCCCGAAACTATTTAACTAAGTTATTATCTTACGATACATTATTAGATGCTAAAAATTCACTATCACACCGAGGAGACTTTTCAAAATATTCAATTGATTTAATAGAGCAAGGAGTTCCAAAAGGAATTTATAATATTGCAAATAAAGGAAGTGTTACCACAAAGCATGTAACTGAGCTTTTTAAAATCCATAAGTTATCAAATAAAGACTTCTCTTTCTTTAGCAATCTGGATGCATTTATGTCAGAAATTACAGCGCCTAGATCAAACTGTGTACTGGACACCACTAAAATTGAGCAGTATATTAATGTTAGAACAACAGAAGAAGCTTTAATAGAATCAATTCTCAACTATACCTACAAATAAAGTGTAACATATTATGTGCGATCCCTCATACTGCTATTTTTAACTTGCAGTTGCGCCCCTCAGCGCGAATTAAAACCCTCTGATACAATTTTCCATGATAGTGATCGCAATTGGCTAAAAACATATGCCTACGAACTTGAGCAAGCAAGAAAACATAATGATTATGAAGCATATCATTTTTTTTGGCCAGAGTATTTAAAAGAACTCGACAAAAAATATAATAAGTAGTGTAAAACTACAAAATATGGATATTAAAATTTTTTATATAAACGGAAAAGACGATCAACACTGGTATAGATTCCAGCAGTGTATGAGTTTAATGCCAGATGAAATCAGTGATTTAATAGAAAAAGTTAATTTTGCATACGAAGATAACTATGAAGCTTTGGCTGAAGAATTTAATCTATCAATTAATCCTCTAAGCTTAACATTTCAACTGTTATTTGCTCAGTTTCCAGATTTGATTGGTCAATACATTACTCATTTTGCAATTTACGAAAAAATTGTTGAAGACAATTTAGCTGGAGCGTTCATTCTTGAAAGCAATGTATGCACATCTGATGTAGTTACTTTTTTATCTCTCAATCCTGATTTAAAAGATAATATAGATATCTCCAATGCTTCTCTTGGGAGTATAGAGAATAATAGTTATTCTTATTTTATAACTAATCATGGAGCAAAAAAAACCTTGGAATTACTTAAAGATACTTATTGGCTTCAAAATGTAGAGCGTCCGCTCCCTTCTTGGTTCGGAGCTGATCCTGAAATGGATCATTGGGACATATTTCTTCAGTCTGACTCCACAATCTGGAAACATCAAAATAAAATTTCAGCACCAATAAGTTGGTTGCTCGATAAAGCTCTAGCTGCAGGCTTTCTTCGTGGCGAAAATTTTAATTTTGTAAATAAAATTGATGCATTAAAAAATGAACACGAAATAAACAAATCATCATATCCAGATTTTTGGGAAATGGAGGAAGAAGAGTTAAATGAATTTGTGCAGAGTACTGAATTTACATATACTAGAAAAAAAATAAAACCAAAGTTAAATAATTTAGATTATATATATTATATTAATCTTAATGAAGATTTCGAAAAGTCCTACAATACTAAAATTCAACTATCAACAATCGATATACCTCATGAACGATTTCCTGCGGTAAAACCTACCCTTAGAGACATTCAGCCCGACGGACAATATTATTCTTTGTTTAAGCGTAGCAAACTTTTAGAAGCTAAATCTTTTTTTGACGAAAAATTTGACTGGATAGATCAAGAAAAATATCAACTCGGAACACTTGGTTGCTATTTATCTCATTATACTC
>MDTC01255065.1_pt1 | contig 11559 bp, 9 predicted proteins | sample 811181 | NCBI WGS metagenome assembly MDTC01 (sample SAMN05326644, study PRJNA326480) | marine metagenome | isolation source: seawater | place: Pacific Ocean: North | collected 2011 | reverse complement strand
TAAATATTCTATGAATAATTTTATTTAAATTAATTGTTGTGTTTAATTTATTTTGTTTTAACATTAGCGGTGTTAATTATATTTGGGGAAAAAAATGAAAATATTATGTGTACTTTATGATGATCCTAAAAATGGAATGCCTGAAAATTATGCAAGGGATGATCTTCCTAAACTAGATAAATATCCAGACGGAATGTCCCTTCCTTCTCCTAGCTCAGTTGATTTTAAACCTGGTGAGTTATTGGGATGTGTTTCTGGTGAATTAGGCTTAAGAAAGTTTTTAGAAGATGCTGGCCATACATTAGTAGTCACTTCAGACAAAGATGGCGAAGGATGCTATGCTGATAAGGAGTTAGTTGATGCTGATATTGTAATATCACAACCATTTTTTCCTTATTATCTTACAAGAGATAAGATGGAATCTGCTCCAAATTTAAAAATGGCAATTACTGCTGGCATTGGTTCAGATCACGTAGATCTACAAGCAGCTATGGACAATAACGTTGATGTTGTTGAGGTTACATATTGTAATTCAAGATCTGTAGCAGAACATATAGTTATGATGATTCTTTCGATGGTTAGGGATTACCATAATCAACATAAAATAGTCAAAGAAGGTGGTTGGAATATAGCTGACGCAGTCCAAAGATCTTATGATGTTGAAGGTATGCATGTCGGAACTGTTGCAGCAGGTAGGATTGGCATTGATATGCTAAGAAAAATGAAACCTTTTGACGTTCATTTGCATTATTTTGATATTCATAGACTTTCTGAAGAAGTCGAAGCTGAATTAAACCTTACCTATCATGAATCTGTTGAATCTTTGGTTGCTGTTTGCGATGTTGTAAATATTAGCTGTCCACTTCATCCAAAAACTGAACATTTATTTAACGATGAGATGATTAATAAAATGAAACGTGGTGCTTATATTGTTAATACTGCAAGAGGGAAAATCTGTGATAAAGATGCTATTGCTAGAGGCTTAGAGTCTGGACAGTTAAGTGGATATGCAGGTGATGTTTGGTTCCCTCAACCAGCTCCAAATGATCATGTTTGGAGAACAATGCCTAATCATGGAATGACTCCTCATACTTCAGGAACCTCTTTATCTGCGCAAGCAAGGTATGCAGCTGGTGTTAGAGAAATATTAGAATGTTTCTTTGACGGTAAACCAATAAGAGAACCATATTTAATAGTTCAAAATGGTGATCTTGCTGGGATGGGAGCGCATTCTTATACAAAAGGAACCGCAACAGATGGTTCTGAAGAAGCAGCAAAATATAAGAAGTAATTAACTAGTTTATTTTTTAGAGATAGGTCATAGGCCTTTCTCTAACTCTTCTTTTATCTTAAATCATCCTTATATAAATGATATGAAAAAAAATGTAGCTGTAATTGGATCAACAGGAGCAATTGGAAATGCTATATCAAAAAAATTACAAAGTGATGAATCAGTTGAAAATGTATACAATTTTTCTAGATCTACTATTGTAGAATCTTCAAAAAAAGAAAAGAATTTCTTTATAGATATTGAAAATGAAGATTCCATAAAAGAATCAGTTAAAAATATCCCAGATAATACAAAGTTTGATCTAGTTTTTGTTGCTACAGGTATTTTGCATGACAATAGAGATATATATCCTGAAAAAAGTATAAGAGATATATCCGAGGCTAAACTTAAAAAAGTTTTAATGGTAAATACAATCGGACCTACATTAATCGGCAAATATTTCATACCTTTTTTAGATAAAAATAGAAAAAATGTCTTTGCTTTTTTAAGTGCCAGAGTAGGTAGTATTTCAGATAATAAAATTGGCGGTTGGTACTCATATCGTGCGAGTAAAACAGCTCTTAATCAGATAATAAAAAATTTTAGCATTGAAATTAAAAGATCTAATCCAAACTCAATTTTTGTAGGTTTGCAGCCGGGCACCGTTAAAAGTAACCTAAGCAAACCATTTGAAAAAAATGTGAATTCTACGAATCTCTTTTCACCCGAATATAGCGCTAAAAAACTGCTTGAAGTTATCAATGACTTAACTGTTGAAGATACCGGGAAGTTTTTTGCGTGGAATGGTGAGGAGATTCAACCATAAAAAAACCCAGCATTATGCTGGGTTTTATTGAATAAGTTAAATTATTCTGAGTCGCTAACTGCTGCTACATAAATAGCTAAACCAAAAGCAATTTTATTTAAAAAATCTGCATAGTTGTAGATTAAGTTAGCATTCGCCATATCTGGATTGCTTCCAACTCCAAGCCAATATCCAATAGGATAGATAGCCCAACCAAAAGTAACAATTAATCTAATTGTACTAAAAGCACTTTGAGCTGCAGCATTTCCGCTAGCAGCATTCAGTTTGCCAGCTTCACCTGCGAATATTTCATAAATAATGTAAAACCAAGCAAGTAGTGCAAGAACTCCAGCAACATTTGCATTCATTCCTCCAGTTTCTCCAACGAAACCAAAAACAAGCATTACTAAAGATGCTCCTAGTAGTTTCCAGAAAAGACTTGATGTTACGTTAGTACATACTTTAAGTATTAAGTAGAACTCAATAATTTGAAGCGGTACTGTAATTAACCAATCAATATATCTATATACAGTCGGAGAAGTTCCTGTATCGGCCCATACCCCTCTCATATATAAATAATGCCAAAACGCCACACCAGTAACTAAACCAGCAACTGATAATGAAGTTTTCCATTTACCGTGGACTCTATCTCTTTCAACAAAGAAGAATACGGTAGCAGCAAGCATAGCAGCGGTTACAATCCAAAATGACACTCCTGTCATATCACTTGTGCTCAAATCGGCAGCAAAAGCGGGAAGCGCAGCAACGCCTACCAGTGTTAATAAAAATTTCATATATAACTCCTTATATAAGTAGTGGAGCAATAATTCACTCCCCCCATTTCATATGAACTTAATATGTTACAAAAATCTGTAAAAAGTATCAAATTTGATTAAATGCTATCTTTATGTATTATTCATTAATATGAAAGTTGCAATATACCCTGGATCTTTTGATCCAATCACTTATGGTCATATGGACATCATAGATAGGGCTAGTGGATTATTTGATAAAATAGTAATAGCAATAGCGAAAAGCGAATCTAAAAATCCTTTGTTTAGTTTAGAAGATAGGATTAAGTTAGTTAAAAATATTTTCTCAGACAATAGTAAGGTTGATGTTCTTGGATTTCCAAGACAATTAACTGTTGATATTGCAAAAGAACAAAATGCTTGTGCGATAATTCGTGGCCTAAGAGCTGTATCTGATTTTGAATATGAGTTTCAGCTTGCAACAATGAATAGATCTCTTGCTCCAGACATTGAAAGTATTTTTTTGACACCAAAAGAAAGCCTTATTTATGTTTCTTCAAGTTTGATTAAAGAAATATGTGATCTTAAAGGTGACATATCAAAATTTGTTCATCCAACAGTTGAGCAAGCCTTAAAGGCAAAGTTATCAGAATCTTAATTCTGACATTTACTACAAAAGAATGTAGCTCTTTGACCTAAAACAACTTTTTGTATGAGGTTTTTACATAAATTACATTCTTGATTTTCTCTGCCATAAACATTTAGTTTAAGATTAAAATAACCTGGGTTGCCATCAGCTGAGTAAAAGTCTTTTAATGTGGTTCCTCCAACCCTTATTGCATTTTTCAGCACTTCCTTAACAGATTTTACAATTTTATCAGCTTCTGCATTTGTAATTTTTTTTGAAATCTTTGTTGGCCTTACTTTGGCTAAAAAGAGACTCTCAGATGCATAAATATTTCCAATTCCAACAACTTTTGTTTGTTCCATTAGTAATTTTTTTATTTGAAGATTACTGGATTTGCACAAATCAAATAAATATTTTTGATTAAATGCCTGTGATAGTGGCTCAACTCCAAGATATTTAATTAATTTATGCTCTTCATATTTATCCATTAGATGAATAGATCCAAAACGTCTTGTATCGTTAAAAATAATTTTTTCATTTTCAAATATAAATTCTGCGTGATCATGCTTTTTAAAATAGTTATCTTTTATATTTTGTATTCTTAGTTTTCCTGACATGCCAAGGTGAATAACTAATGTTGATAAATTGAAATGTATCAATATATATTTAGCTCTTCTATTTATTTCTTTTATTTTTTTATTTTGAGTCTTTGAAACAACCTTATTGTCAACCTTCCATCTAAGATTTCTATTATGAATTACGACTTTTTTAAGAGTTTTGCTTTTAAATTTGTTGATTGCTCTTACAGTGGTTTCAACCTCTGGCAATTCAGGCATGTCCTAATTTAATAATTTATTAATTTGAACTATATCATTTGGACTAATAGTTCCAGCAGCCAAAGAAAGTCTTAAGTTCGCTAAAATATAATCATATTTTGCATTAGCAAGATTTTTTTCTGCACTGTAAAGATTTTTTTCAGCTTGTAGAAGATCAACAATATTTCTTGTTCCAACCTTATAACCTACTTGAGTTGCCTCAAGTGCACTTGATGCAGAAATAACGGCCTGTTCTTGAGCATTAACATTTGCAACTAAGGTAACAACATTAGAAAACTGTGATCTTACTTCTTGAATAATTCTTCTTTTTGTAAAGATTGTGTTTTCATCAGCTTGATTATATTGTGAATATGCTTGTTTTCTTCTTGAACTTACCGCACCACCTTGAAAGATTGGTATACTCATTTGAAGTGAATAATTTCGTCTACCAGTTACTGAGGGTACAGGAATTCCCTGACCATTAACCTCAAAACCTTCATAATTGAATTGATTTGTTTCTGACTCAGATCCTGAGCCAATTATATCGATTTTTGGAAGATGATTTGAAGCAGCACTTCTAGCATTATTCTTAGCAGCATCTTTTCTTAAATATGATGATTTTAATTCATAATTATTTTTAATTGCTGTTTCTACCCATTGTTCTTTTGAATTGGGATAGGGCAGTGAGACCTCTAAATTATTTCCAAGCTCATCGATTGAAAATATCTCTCTTCCTATAAGCGCGTTAAGCGCCTCTCTTGCAGAAAAAAGATTACCTTCATTATTGATTCTGGCAGCTTTGCTTAAATCATATGCTAGTTGAGCCTCTTGAACGCCAGTTATTGCAGATAATCCGACCTCATACCTTTGTTGGGCTTGATCAAGTTGTTTTTTTATTGCCTTTTCTTCAGAAATAGAAGCATTTAGATTATCGATAGCCCTTAAAACACCAAAATAAAGATCAGCCGTTCTTATAAGGAGGTTTTGCTGTTGATAGGCAAAATCTGCCTCAGCCGCACTTGTAAGTGCCTTTGATCTCTTAAAATTAAACCAAGAATCTAATCTAAAAAGAGGTTGAGATAATCTTGCAGATTTTGAGAAAGAATTATATTCCTGTTGCAATTCATCATTTTGATAGTACTCATTCCAGTTAGTTGAACCGCTCAAAGTAAGACTTGGAAGCAACGCTGCTCTTCCCTGAACAACTATTTGTTTATCAGATAAGTACGAATATTCAGCAGCTTTAAAAGTTGGATCATTTTCAAGAGCCTCCTCATAAATTTCTAAGATGCTTTCTGAGAACAAGTAAGTGCCAAAAAAAGACATCAAAAAAATCTGTAAATAAATATAATTTCGCATCTTACTATTCTAACCTATTTAATAATCTATTTAATCTATGTTGCGCTGGCATTATAATGATTTATTTAAAAGTTAAGAAAAATCAATACAAATAATTTAAAAATTTCAAATAAAAAGTTTTTTTCATTCTATTAGAGTAAAATAAATAGAAAACTTTTATGAAAAAAAATATATACAAAAGTTTTTGCAACAGAATTCAAAAGGCATAAAAAATTGTCAAAGAGCACATACGATTCAAAAGCAATAGAAGTTTTGTCGGGTCTTGATCCAGTGAAAAAAAGACCTGGCATGTATACCGATACCTCATGCCCAAACCATTTAATTCAAGAAGTTTTGGATAATTCTGTTGATGAAGCAATTGCTGGATATTGTTCAAGTATAAAAATTAAAATTCAAAAGGATGGATTTATAAGTATTTCTGATGATGGAAGAGGGATGCCAATTGATGAGCATCCTGAACATAAACTTAGCGGTGTTGAATTGATTTTATGTAAATTGCATGCAGGCGCAAAGTTTTCTGGAGAAGAATATAACTTTTCTGGTGGACTTCACGGTGTTGGAGTTTCAGTTGTTAATGCTTTATCAGAGACTTTAGAAGTTTTCATAAAAAGGAACTCAAAAGAATATTCAATGAAGTTTAATAATGGAGATAAAAAGACAGATCTTAAACCTATTAATGATGTTGGATTAAGAAATACTGGAACAAAAATTAAATTTAAACCGAATGGAAAATACTTTGAATCAAATGAAATAAAGATTAAAGAACTTAAACATTTGCTTAAGGCTAAAGCAGTATTATGTCCAGGATTAACCATTGAATTTCAAAATGAAAATAGTAAAGATCCAAAAATTAAGTGGTTTTTTGAAGATGGACTAAAGAGTTATCTAGAGGAAGAATCAAATGATGTTGATTTAATTTTAGAGGAATCAATTGTTTCATCAAATACTTCTAAAGATCAAGAAGTCGAATTTGTAGTAAATTGGTCATCTAAAATTCAAAAAAATAAACTTGATGAAACATATGTAAACTTAATTCCTACTGCTCAGGGAGGATCACATCTTAATGGTTTTAAATCAGGTCTTTTAGAAGCATTGAAAGAATTTTGTGAGTATAGAAGCTTGCTCCCAAAAGGAGTAAAAATTAATGCAGACGATGTCATTAATAATGCTATTTTTGTGATTTCTTCCAAAATGCAAAATCCACAATTTGCTGGACAAACTAAAGAGAGATTAGATTCAAAAGATCATATGACTTTTGTATCTGGATCCACAAAAGATATTTTAAGCATCTGGTTTAATAAACATACTGAGGAAGGAGAAAAAATTGCAGAATTAGCAATAATTTCGGCTCAAACTAGAGCAAAGGCATCCTTACCTGTTGAAAGAAAAAAAACTTACAAAGGTCCTGCATTACCTGGAAAATTGTCTGATTGTAATAGTGAAGACCTGAATGAAACTGAGTTATTTTTAGTAGAAGGTGATTCTGCTGGTGGTTCAGCAAAACAGGCAAGAGAGAGATCTTTTCAGGCAATTATGCCTTTGAGAGGAAAAATTCTGAACACATGGGATCTTGAAAGTAATGAAATTATCAAATCTCAAGAAATTAAAAATCTTTCAACTGCAATTGGAGTTTTGCCTGGCAATGTAGATATATCCTTACTAAGGTATGGAAAAATATGTATTTTAGCAGATGCAGATTCAGATGGTCTCCACATCGCTACTCTTTTGTGCGCATTATTTTTGAGGCATTTTAAACCACTTGTAAATGATGGAAGAATATTTATTGCAATGCCACCATTATATCGAATCGATTGCGGTAAGGATGTTCTATATGCATTAGATGAATTGCAAAAAGATAAAATAATAAAAGATTTTAAGAAAAAAAAGGGTAGACCAAAAATTAATATTCAAAGATTTAAAGGTTTGGGTGAGATGAATCCTTCTCAGCTAAGAGAAACTGTAATGGACCCGGAAACAAGACAGCTTGTAAGGCTATCAATTGCTGCTTCAGATAATGCAAATGCAATGATGGATCTTTTGTTGTCAAAGAAGAATGCTTCAGCTAGAAAAGAATGGCTTGAGAAAAAAGGTTCACTAGTGAGGATTTAGAAATGTCAAAAAATCAATTTAATTCGATTAGTCTTAAGAAATATGCTGAGGAATCTTATTTAAATTACGCTATGTATGTGATTCTTGATCGCGCTCTTCCAAATGTTGGAGATGGTCTTAAACCAGTACAAAGAAGGATTTTATATGCAATGTCTGAGCTTGGATTAGATTCAAGTTCAAAATATAAAAAATCTGCTAGAACAGTTGGAGACGTTATTGGTAAATTCCATCCTCATGGTGATAGCGCTGCATATGAGGCTATGGTTTTGATGGCACAAAACTTTTCTTTTAAGTACCCATTGGTTGATGGTCAGGGAAATTGGGGATCTCAAGATGACCCTAAATCTTTTGCAGCAATGAGATATACAGAATCAAAATTAACAAATTTTGCTAATTTACTTATCTCTGAACTTAAATCAGGCACTGTTGACTGGCAACCAAACTTTGATGGCTCTTTGCTAGAGCCAGTAATTTTTCCTGCAAAAATACCTATGATTCTTTTAAATGGAACATCAGGAATAGCTGTAGGAATGGCAACAGATATTCCATCACACAACATTAACGAAGTAATCGATGTAACTATTAAAATACTTGAGAATCCAAAGTCAGAATTAAAAGATCTATTAAAAATTGTTAAAGGTCCTGATTTCTCAAATAGTGCTTCTATAGTTGCAAGTTCAGATGAATTATTTGAGATGTATTCATCGGGAAGAGGAGGATTTAAGATTCAAGCTAAGTGGATACAAGAAAAAAATAAAATAATTATTAATGCTTTACCTTATCAAGCATCAGGTTCAAAGATATTAGAGCAGATAGCGGAACAAATGATTAATAAAAAACTTCCTATGGTAGTCGATTTAACAGACGAAGGTGATCATGAAGAACCTATTAGACTAGTGGTGACTTTAAAATCTAACAGAGTAAACGCAGAAGATGTTATGAATCATCTTTACGCCTCAACCGACCTTCAAAAAACTTATAGAATGAATATGAATCTTATATCTTTAAAGGGCGGACCAAGAGTATTTTCTCTTGTTGATTTTTTAAAAGAATGGATTGCGTTTAGAAAAAGAACTGTTATGCGAAAGCTTGAGCATCGTCTTGATCAGGTTAATGATCGATTGCACATACTTGAAGGCTTACTAACTATTTTTCTTGATATCGATAAGGTTATTAAAATTATTAGAAATTCAGACGAACCAAAAAAAGAACTTATCAAAGCTTATAAGTTGTCTGATGTTCAAGCAAATGCAATCTTAGAAATTAGACTCAGACAGCTTGCTAAGTTAGAACAAATAAAAATAGAAAATGAAAGAAATGAACTAGTAAGTGAACAAAGCGAAATTGAAAAAATTCTTAAATCAAAGTCAAAACTTAAAACTTTAATTAAGAATGAATTAAATGAAATTAAGGAATTATTTGGTGAAGATAGAAAATCACCAATAATTAACTCTTCAAATGCAAAAGTTTTTTCTGAAGAAGAAACAATAGTTACTGAACCTATCACAATAGTTTTGTCAAAAGGTGGATGGGTAAGAAGTGCAAAAGGACACGATATTGATCCTAATACACTTTCATATAGAGGAGATGATTCTTTGCAAGATTTTGCTAGAGGTAGGAGTAATCAGTTAGCTGTTTTCTTAGATTCAAATGGAAAGTCTTACTCTATTCAAAGTCACTCTCTACCATCTGCAAGAGGAATGGGAGAGCCAATAACTGGAAGACTCAATGCAGACTCTGGTGTCCAATTTGTTTCAGCAATTATTGGCGCTGAAGGAAATAAGTTCTTAATTATGAATACTGCAGGTTATGGATATATTTCTGAGTATCAAAATATGATTTCAAACAAAAAAACTGGTAGGGCATTTATGAGGCTTCCTGATAATGCAAAAATGCTAAAAGCTATTCCAATTAGAGATAATCATAGTCATATTGCTGCAGTTTCAAATATTGGTAAGCTTTTGATTTTTAAAATTAAAGAGCTACCAATTCTTGGTAAAGGAAAAGGTAATAAAATAATTAATATACCTAAAGATAAATTAGCTTCTGGTGAGGAATTTATGGCGCATGCTCAACTTTTAGAAGATGATAGCTCGCTGAGAATAGAAGTTGGAAAGAGATCGGTAACTTTAAAACCAAAAGATTGGTCTGAGTATATACTCTCAAGAGCAAAAAGAGGCAAAAAGGTTGGTAAATTGATCAATATCGAAAGATTAATTGAAGAAATAAAACCTCCTGAAGAGACATAACTAAAAAAGGGTTTTCAAATTGGTTATAGTTGAAAAAAAACAAAACTCTGATTACTTAATATCTGTGACTCCAAATAGTTCTTTAATTGGCGTCTATAGATTTATTTTTTTAGCAAGTATAACTTTGGTTTGTCTAGGAATTGCAACCATTTTCTATTTTGTTGGAGCTGCATTAATACTTCCATTTGCTGGATTAGAGTTAAGCATATTACTTTTCGCATTTTATCTAAGCTTTCGCTGGAGCAGCAAAAAAGAAAAGATTTATATTTCTCAAGATATTGTAAGGATAGAGAAAGGTACTAAGAAAGCAGAATATTCCTGGGAAGAGTTTAGAACATTCACAACATTTCAGATCAAAAAAAACAAGGACAAGACTAGCAGACTTAGTTTTAGGTCTAAAGGTAAAGATGTATACGTTGGTGATTTTCTAAATGAGGATGATAAGAGCATATTGAGTAATTCAATAAGTGAGATAATTGAAGACCTTAATTTGTTATCTAGTCATTCCAATTAGGAAGCTTCTTTTTAACTTCTATTAACTTTAATTTTTGAATGTTTGGAATTCCCTTTCTAAATTTTGGAAATGCTTCTCCTTGAATTAACGGTTGAAGATACTCAATTGCCTTTTTTGTTACATTAAAACCATCTTTTGAAATAAAAGAATTAGGAAGTTTTTTTTCTACATTAGCAATTTGTGAAAGTGGGGCTGGCACTATCTTCCATGAATATTTTTTACTTTTTAACCTTTCAATTATTGGCATGACACCATTCATACCTCTAACAGCATACTTAACTGCATAAATTCCAACTGCTTGTGCGTGAAGTAAATCGGTTTTTGAAGATAAATGTCGCGCACTTCTCTGTAAATAATCAGATACAGCCCAGTGATTTTTGAGTTTTAATTTTTTTGAAACTAGCTCACTCAAATATGGCGCTACACCTCCTAATTGAGAATGACCAAAGGCATCTTTTATATCTGATTCAGTCAAAAATTTTCCTTTACTACTCTTAACTCCCTCTGAAGCTACAATTACACAATAGCCATTATTTTTTACAATATCCTTTACTTTATTTAAAAATTTTTTCTGATTAAAGATAATTTCTGGTAGCAAAATTATATGAGGCGCATCATTTTTTTTAATTCTCGCTAGGGCAGAGGATGCAGCCATCCATCCTGCATGTCTTCCCATGACTTCTAAAATAAAAACCTTTGTTGATGTTTCTGACATAGATGCTACATCAAGTGAAGCTTCCATCACCGATGTTGCTATGTATTTTGCAGCAGAGCCAAATCCTGGACAGCAGTCAGTTTTGGCTAAATCATTATCTACAGTTTTTGGGATTGCAATACAATTTATTTGATAACCAAGTTTTTTGCTAATTTGAGAAACTTTAAAAGCTGTATCAGCAGAATCATTGCCACCATTATAAAAAAAATAGCCAATATTATGAGCTCTAAAAACTTCAACTAGTCTTTTGTATTCTTTTTCATTTTCTTCAAAACTTTTTAATTTAAACCTACAAGATCCAAATGCTCCTCCAGGAGTTGATGTCAATGAATTAATTGCAGAG
>MDTC01236993.1_pt1 | contig 11559 bp, 5 predicted proteins | sample 811181 | NCBI WGS metagenome assembly MDTC01 (sample SAMN05326644, study PRJNA326480) | marine metagenome | isolation source: seawater | place: Pacific Ocean: North | collected 2011 | reverse complement strand
TGGAACAAGTGGAACGATAACCCTGAATGACACAACAGTGCCATTAAGCGGAAATGCATCTGATCTAACAACTATCTTTGGCGAAACGTTTTCTGCCAGTCATACTGGAAGCATAACAATTACTGGATCAGCAAGTGCTGGTCAATTGAGTACTATTAGTTCAGGTAGCGGTGGAAGTTTAAGTTATTCAATATCAGATACAGTTGCCAATGTCTCTTCGATGAGTAATTCAAACCTCATAGGAGCTTCTAGTATTACTGCCTCTGATGATAATGGCACAACTGGTAGTATTTTAGATCTGGGTTCTTATAGCAGTGCTGCAAACTTAACAGCCATAAGTGTTACAGGTGATTCCGGAATAAACCAAGTTGAACTCTCAACTGTACTTTCAGATACAGACAAAACGACAATAGATTTCGTTAATGATGCCGCAGTTGATCGATTAATATTTAATTTATCTGATAGCTCTGATTACATAACATTTAATAATGCAGGAAGCGTTACTTCCAGTAAGACAGCTTTCACTTTTAATACTATTAATAACTTTGATTTTGGAAATGAAAACGATCTTTTGGGAGTGTTTTATGACTCTGATACTACGAAGGGTCCATTTAGGGATATTTCAGAAACAGCTACTGCGTTCTCTATGAAAATGAGAGATGGTGTAGTTTATGAAGATAATTTCAATAGTGATGATGGACTTTATGTAACTAACGCAAATGCCATTGATGCCTCTACCATAAGATCCAACATAGCAGGATTAATAAATAGTGGAGGAACTGGCCCTAATTCATTAGGTAGTTCTAATCTTGATTTTACTTATGTTCTTTATGGACAATCATCTTCTGATCCAACGGTAACTTCTGCTTACGTATATGCAGGTACTTATGGACAAACTAATCAAGGCTTTAATAGCTTTGACGCATCTGAACTTAAAATTGTTGGTCTTGCAGAAATCGTCGGTGTAACGGATGGATCTCTTGTTTCTTCTTCTATGACTTCATCGAAAGGAGACTTGTAAAAAAAAATAATGGATGATGAATGGATCAATATCGAGGGTGAATCAATATTATTGAATGAGACTCCTGCATTATTAAGAGAACTTAATTTAATGCCTATTTTTCTTAAAAAATATTACGAGGCTAAATACACCAAAGATATTATCCCAACTGAAGACGAACAAGTAATATTTCAAAAATATTTTCTTAAAAAAGAAGGTATTGAAGATGATCAAACACTAAAAAACTGGCTTTCGAATAATCATAAATCAGAAAAAGAAATGAACAAAATTTTATATAATGCCTTGAAGATAGAAATCTTTAAGAAGAAAAATTTCCAGGAACACTTAGAAGCTATATTTGTAAATAGAAAATCAGAACTTGATAGAGTGACCTATTCTTTGATTAGAGTTAAAAATAGAGCAAAGGCAGCTGAGCTACATTTAAGGTTAAAAGAAGAAGAGTCTACCTTTCAGGACTTAGCATCAACTTATTCTGAAGGTGTCGAGAATTTATTCCAAGGCTTAATTGGACCTGTTGAATTTGGTAAAGTACATCCTTTAATTGCCGAACGCCTTAAAAATAGTTCTCCAGGAGATTTATGGCCACCCTTTGAGTTTGAATCTTTTTGGCTTATTTTAAGACTTGAAAGATTCCTTCCATCCACACTAAATGATGCTATGAAATCTAGACTTCTTAATGAAATGTATGAAGAGTGGATACAAGGTAAAATATTGGAAACTATGAAAAATCTAGAAAAAAGTCTTGAAAAGAAAAGTGATTAATAAATGAAAAATCAAAAAGATGTTTTTGAGATCCTGAGAAATATTAAAGTCTTTGATTTTTTTAATGATCAACAAATACGTCGTATTAGTAAGTTTTTTAGAACTGAAGATATAAGTATGGGTGAACCAATAATATTTGGAGATTCAATTCCAGAATATATTTATATCTTAATAGAAGGCCAAGTAAGACAACTCGTTGAACACCCAAGTACAAAAGAACTTATTAGCTTAAATGTTGAGAATCCACATTATTTTGTGGGTTGGTTGTCTAATCAGAATGGAAAGCCAGAAGAATTTGTTACAGCTGCCACTGAATGTAATTTTTTAAAGATTAAATCCTCAAGTTGGAACAAGATAATTAAGGATTTTCCTAAATTAATAAAATTGCTTAATCAAGATGTTTTAGCGAGAGATATTTGGCCTTTAATAAAAGAAAGAGGAATTGAATTTCCAAAAAGAACTAAAGACTTTAGGAAATTTATTAAAAATATTGCATTTAATTCTAAATCAATAACATTATTGCCTACTGATGAACCAACTGCAAAGTTAGATCCTTCACTAGAATGGTTGGTAGCTTCAAAGATTGAGTCATATAATTTTGGAGAAAAGTTTAGTTTAAAAAAATTAGTTAAAAATGATTCTCCCTTAAGGATAATTGGGATTCCAAAATTATTAACACCTACAGCTAATAAAAACATACTTGAGAAAAATTTGTTAGTGACAAAAGCTGAGACAGTTGTCAAAGAAAAAGAAGAAAAAAAAGTTCATCATGAAGTGAAATTTAAAGACAATTATATAAAAAATAAATATAAATTTTTTGACTCCACTGATGATCCAGTTCTCGAAGCGGTTGCTTGTTTTAGAATAATTGCTGAAATACTTGATGTACCTGTTAAAGCAGATTTTATAAAGAGATTTTTAAAAGATAATCTAAAAAATAATTCAAAAATATTACCTTTTAATTTACTAGCCGTTTTTTCAGAATCATTAGGATTAAAAACTCAAATTTTAGATTTACCTGCAAAATTAATTAACAGAGTCAATACACCTTCTTTGTTGCAGTTAAAGAATAATGAACTTGCGGTCTTAATTGATATAACTAAAGAAAAACTTTTACTGGCGAGACCTCAATCAGGAATTAAAACATATAGTATCGATGATTTTTTGAAAATTACTGAATCAGATGTAGAGATAAAAACTTTAACTTTGGTCAAAACAGCACGAACTTTAAAAAACGATTTTGGCCTGAAATGGTTCTGGCCATCCATTAAGAAGAATCGCAAACCATTAATTGAGGTATTAGTTGCCTCTTTGTTCGTCCAATTGTTCCAATTGGCCAATCCTTTAATAATTCAGCAAATTATTGATAAAGTTATCGGTCAAGGAGGGGTTAGAACCTTACCAGTTTTATCAATATTACTTTTGTCTTTTTCTTTCTTTGAAAATATTTTGACTGCGGTAAGGACTAATTTGTTTATTGATACAACAAATAGAATTGATATTTCTCTCGGTGAGCAAGTTATTGATCACCTTCTTAGATTACCTTTATCTTATTTTGATAAAAGACCTGTTGGTGAACTATCCACCAGACTTGCTGAATTAGAAAAAATAAGATCTTTCTTAACATCTGTTGCTTTAACAGTAGTTCTAGATTCAATTTTTTCTGTAATTTATATTGGAGTTATGATTGCATATAGTGTACTCTTGACGATTGTTGCTTTAGTAGTAGCGCCAATATTAGCTTTACTTGTTTTTTCTGTAACTCCTATAATAAGAAGACAAATTAGGACTAAGGCTGAATTAAATGCGCAAACTCAAAATCATCTCATTGAGGTAATAACAGGAATTCAAACCGTAAAGGCTCAAAATTTTGAGTTAAAGGCTAGATGGAAATGGAGAGAACGATATACAAAATATATTTCAGAGAGTTTTAACAATGCTGTAACCTCTACTACATATAGTAGCCTTACAAACTTTTTAAATCAGTTTTCTAGCTTAGGTATTCTTTGTGCAGGGACTTTTCTTGTTATAAGAGGAGATTTAACATTAGGTGAACTAATAGCTTTTCGTATAATTTCTGGTAGGGTAACAACACCTTTATTGCGGTTATCAAATCTTTATCAAAATTTTCAAGAAGTAAACATATCTATAGAAAGACTATCAGATATAATGAATTCACCCCAAGAAGTTCCCGATAATGACAAGTTAAATGTCCCAATGCCTAAAATTAACGGTAAGGTCAATTTTGAAAATGTATCTTTTAAATTTCTTGACAGAGGCCCTATAATTTTGTCGAAAATTAACCTTGATATAGATAAAGGTAAGTTTGTAGCAATAGTAGGAGAATCCGGATCAGGTAAATCCACCCTAAGTAAATTAATAGCTAGGTTATATGAACCAAATGATGGAACGATTTCTATTGATGATATAGATATATCAAAAGTTGAATTAAATTCTTTACGTAGACAAATTGGTATCGTACCCCAAGATTCAATATTATTTGATGGATCTGTTCAAGAAAATATATGTCTTTCTGATCCGGAGGCATCAATTGAAGATATAGTCTCAGCAGCTAAAATTGCATGTGCAAATGAATTTATTATGAAGTTGCCACGAGGATATACTTCTGATGTTGGCGAAAGAGGAAGTAATTTAAGTGGTGGACAACGTCAAAGAATTGCAATTGCAAGATCTGTTTTGCAAAATCCTAATCTATTAATTATGGATGAGTCCACTTCAGCTCTAGATTATAAAACAGAGAAAAATGTCTCTTTAAATTTAATGGAATATTTTAGAAACAGAACAGTTTTGTTTATTACTCATAGGTTGACTTCGATTGTACATGCAGATCTAATAATTACTATGCACCAGGGTAAAATTGAAGAACAGGGAACGCATTCAGAATTAATGGCACTTAAGGGGAGATATTTTGCTTTATATAAACAACAAAAATATAATCAAGAGTAGCAATTGCTGAAATAATAAATATGTTAGGATACTTATATAGGTACGTGATATAAATATTTAAAGTGACTAAAATATTAAGTTTAAAAAAAAGACTTAGAAAATTTTCTAAGAAAACTAAAATTTTCGGGAAAAAGAGTTTTAGAAACTTAGCTTCATTAGCAAAAAATAATCTAAATAAAACTTATAAATATATTAAATTTCAAGCTGCTCCTTTCTTAAATGAAAGAGCAGAGAAGATAAATGACAATTTAATTAAAGAAGACGGTAGGGAATTTTGGAATGTATTATCTTCAAGTAGGTTATGGAGTAGGAGAATTATATGGACATTAGTAAGTGTTAGTACTTTTGGAATTATTTTTGCCTCATTCGCTTACGTGGATGAATCAGTTAGAACTACGGGAAAACTAGAGCCAAAGGGAAAGACAATTAAAATTAAAGTCCCATTAGGTGGAGTAATAAAAGATATTCTTATTAATGAGGGACAGTTAGTTATGAAAGACCAGGTTTTATTAAAGCTTGATACAACCGCAGTTGAATCAAATTTAAAAGCATTAGAAATAGTTAAAGATCAAATAAATGCTGATCTAGAAATTAGTAAATTTCAATTAGGAAATAAAGAAAATAATATAGAGTTAACTCCTAATCAAAAATTAAGATTAAATTCTGTAAGCAATGAATATATTTCTAGAATTAATGCATCAAAAAGTTCCGTAGAGCAGATAAAGTATCAGAAAGAATCAATTCATGAACAAATAAAGACTCAGGAAGAAGTGCTAAAAATTCGAGAGGATATTTTAAATAACTTAGAATCTTTAGTTGAAATTGGTGGGTTGAGTAGAGTTAAGTATCTTAAGGAGAAACAAGAAATAATTAAAATAAAAGGCTCAATCGCTTCTCAAAAAGCAGAATTAAACAAAATCTTAGAATCACTTAATGAGGCCGAAAACCGTCTTAATAATACAATCGAAGCCTCTAAAATAGATTTTTCAACAAAAATCGAAGAGAATATGAAGCAAATTGCTCAAATTAATAATCAAATAAGTGAATCTAAATTAACTCTTAAATATCAATCTATAAAATCTCCACTTGATGGTCTAGTTTTTGATTTAAAGCCAAAAGCTCCAGGTTATGTTGTTAATACACAAGAGCCAATTTTAAAAATAGTTCCAACAGATGATATTGTGGCTAGGGTTTTTATCTCAAATAAAGATATAGCTTTTATTAAGAAAGAACAAAAGGTAAAAATAAGAATTGACGCATATCCTTCTAACGAATTTGGTGAGATAGCAGGTGAGATTGATTCAATTGGATCAGATGTACTCGAGCCTGATGAAAAATTTAATTATTATCGTTTTCCAGTCACGGTTAAATTGGATAAACCTTTTATCGAACATAAAGGAAAGAAATTACCACTGATTACTGGAATGTCTCTAAGTGCAAATATTATTCTGAGACAAAGACCTGTCATATCACTTTTTACAGAAACACTGATGCCATTTTGGGACTCCTTAGAAAATTTCTAAGAATTTGCGCCCTCAAGTTTTAGTTGAAATATTGCAGTTTAAAATTTTATTTTTTTCTAAAAATTCTATAAACTCTTTGTTCGTTTTTGGCAAATTATTATCCTTTTTATAACAGGATGTATTTGCTTCTAATTTGGTTATATTATTTAATTTTGCTATTAAAATATTGTAATCTGAAATTGAAGAAATGTAGTTTCTTTCAGCAGATTTTAAATCTCTTTGAAAATTAACAACCTCTCTTTGTGTTGTGAGACCTGCTTCTAATCTTTTTAATGATATGTATAGGGAATCCTTCGCAGATTTTAACTGTGAGAAATAATTTATTATTCTTTTTTCATTAATCTTTAGATCAATATAAGAATTTTTAAGATCATTGGTTACATTAATAATTTCTTTGTTTAATTCTGATTCTAACTCCTTGTTTTTTAGAAAAATAGAATTATATTCTTCTTTAATCTTACCCCCATCAAAAATTCTTAGGCTAAATTTTAATCCTAACGTATTGGTATTACTCTTAGCTATTTTGTTTGTGTCTGGATTTTCCACTCCGCTTTCTCCTTTGGCTGAAGATACAGAAAAGGTATTGTAAAGGTTTAAAAGTGGTTTTTTTTCAGATAATTTAATTTTGGCTTGTTTTTTATTCATTGAGAGATTATTTTTTTTGATCTTTAAATTTTTTGAATTATTTAGATATCCCTCTAAACTTTCTTCATAAGTAAAATTCCAAAATCCAATTAATGGGGAATAAGGATTTCTAATTATTAAAAAATCTTCATTTATATTTAGTATCTCCGAAAAAGAATTTCTTTTTTTTCTGAAATTAGCAATTGTTTGATCTAAGTAAATTTCATCTTTCTCTTTTTGTAAATAAGCTTCTAAAACTTCCATTTTGTTGCCAACACCTGTTTCGAATCTGCTTTGTGCTTCGTTTAAAGCAAAATTTGATACATTAACAGCTTCTTCTGCAACCTCAATTTCTTTAGATAGTGCTTGTGCTTCAAAAAATATTTGTTGCGCCTCAAAATATAAATTATCAAGGTTATCTTCATATTTTAAATTATTATTATCTAAATCTTGATTTGCTAAAGATATGTTTAATCTTCTTGATGGATTTATTAAGTCCCATTCTAACGTTGAGCTAATACCAAAACTTAAACGATTTGTAGATGTATTAATAGATGATTTATTTATTGAATCCCCTGTTACAAAATTGGGTAGCTGATCGCTAGATACATTGATTTTTGGATACCATGCAGCTTTATTACTCTTCAATAATGCTTTAGATTGATTAACTATGCTTTCATATCTTTTTAAATCAACGTTATTATTTATCAAAATTTTTCTTATATCATCGTATCTAATTTCTAGTTTTTCTTTTTTTTGATCTTTTTCTTTTTTTAAGAATAATTTATTATTATTTGCATTAATATTTTCTTGAGCTGAAATGGTCTCAAATTTAGCAATATAAAAAATTATAAAAGGCAAAAATAAAAGAACTTTAAAGATTCTTGGATTCAATGCAAATTGTGTACTATGTATTTATATTATGTTAATTAAGGTTTCTAAACAAATAATAATTACAAAAATTTTATTTTAAATTCATAGTTAGGGATCCAAAAAATTAAAATGAATCAAAATTCTGAAAATATTTTTGAAAATAAAAATAATCCTATTAAAAGTGAATTAAAAGAAGATAATATTGAAAAAAATGAATTAATCTTTCAGCAGGCATTAGATTTTCATCAAAAGGGTAATATTGAGGAGGCTAAAAAATGCTACATATATCTTATAAAAAAGGAACCAATAGATCAAAGAGCTTTAGTAAATTTAGGAGCTATTTTTCATCAATTAGGAGAATATGATAAGGCTATTGAATTTTATAATTTTTCAATTAAATTAAATCCTAATTTTTCTGATGCACTTTATAATTTAGGTTTGGTTTATTTGGATATTGGTAAATTATTTGAAGCCGAAAAATTGTTGAAAAAATCATTAATTCTCAATACAAAATCATATAATGCTCTATTTTATTTAATCTCAGTTCTTGTTAAACTTGAAAAATATAAAGAGGCTAAAAAGTTTTTTGAAAAAATAATTGATGATAATCCAAAAAATATTGATACCTTTATTAAACTTTCTAACCTATATAATGAAAAGAATAAATTCGAAATTTCAAAATTAATAATTTTAAAAGGCATTAAATATAATCCTGATAGTTCAAAACTTTATACTTCCCTTGGAAATATATGTTTCTCAATTTCAGATTATGATAATGCAGATAAGTATTTAAAAAAAGCATTAGCTATTAATCCAAAGGATAAAGATGCTTACATAAAATTAGGGATCTTATATCTAAAACTTCGAAGGAGAAGTGAGTCTATAGCTCTTTTTAAAAAAGCATTTAATAATAACCCAAGAAATTCTGAATATTGCTTCTATCTAGGATCAACTCACTTAGAGTTTCATGAGTTATCAGATTCCATTAATTATCTTGAAAAGGCAGTATCTATAAATCCCAAATATTCCCAAGCTTTTCATAATTTAGGAGTTGCATATAGACGGCAAGGAGATTTAAGAAATGCTAAAAAGTTCTTTAAAAAAACTTTATCATTAAATGATCAAAATGATTATGCTCATTACAATTTAGGAATTGTTTATGATAAGCAGGGATTTATAACTGAATCATTATCTTCTTACGAGAAAGCTTTAAAATTGAATCCTAAGTTAGTTCAAGCTATTCACAATATAGGATGTATTCAGGAAAAATTAGGAAAGTTTGAAGATTCTTTGATCTCTTTTAATTCAGCTTTAAAAACTGATAATAATCATGTACTTTCTTTAGCTCAAAGATTAAAAGTTGAGCGTCAGATTTGTTTATGGTCTTCTTATGAATCTATTCAAAGATGGCATAAAAGTGGTCAAATATCTTTCATGAAAATACAACCAAGGGATTTAGCTTATTTAATTGATGATCCAGCAATTGATCTTAAGGTTGCAAGAGAGCTCTACCATAGAGAATTTAAAAGAATTGAAAGAAAAATTTATCAAAAAAAGAACGATAAAATTCATATTTGCTACTTCTCTTCTGATTTTAGGAATCATCCTGTTTCTTACTTATTAGTAAGAGTTCTTGAATTACATGATAAGTCGAAGTTTAAGATTTTTGCCTACTCATTAGGATCATATAAAGAAGACGATATGACTTTAAGAATAAAAAAAGCGGTAAATGTTTTCAGAGATCTCAAGAATTTAAGTGATGAAGAGATATTTTCTCTTGCACGTAAGGACAATATTGATATCTCTATTGATTTATTAGGTTATACAGGAGCTGCTCGACCATCTATTTTTTCTTTAAGAACTTCACCAATTCAAATAAGCTATTTAGGATTTGCGGGAACAATGGGCCATGACATGATGGATTATATTCTTGCCGATAAAATATTAATTCCTGAAGATGAACAAAAATTTTATTCTGAAAAAATCCTCCATATGAAAAATAATGCCTATTGTTGCGATGATACTTTAAAAATTAAAAAATCAAATAAAAAGAGAGAGGATTACAATTTACCTGAGAATGGGTTTATTTTTGCTTGCTTTAATAATAATTTTAAAATTAGTCCCGTCGAATTTGATATTTGGATGAATTTACTTAAGAATGTTAAAAATAGTTATTTGTGGCTAAAAATTTCAAATGATCTAGCTAAGAAAAACCTGATTAAGGAAGCTAAAAAGAGGGGTATCTCTTCGGAAAAGATTATATTTGCGGAGTATGTTTCTTTTGAGGAGCACATTCAAAGGCAAATTCTTGCAGATTTATTTCTAGATACTTTCAACTACAATGCTGGATCTACAGCAGTATTTTCTTTATTAACTGGTTTGCCTTTATTAGCTTTGTATGGGAAAACATATCATGCACGATTATCATCAAGCCTACTTATTAATTTAGGATTGAACTCCCTTGTTGCAGGAACGAAAGAAGACTATGAAAAAAAAGGTATCTTTTATGCCAATAACCCCAAAGAATTAAAGAAGCTTAGAGTTAAATTACAAAAAGAAGTTAAAACTTCGAAAACATTTAAATCAAAAATCTTCACTAAGGATTTAGAATCTATTTATGAAAAAGTTTATAAAGATGAAATATCTCCTAAAGAACAGCCAGTTTAAATATTTCGAATGGATTTATTATGTAAAAACTTTATATAAATCTGCTAATTAATTCTTGGATTAAATTCATTTAAAATAGTAGCAATTCTCTCAATATCATTTTTTGTAAGTTTTGGATGAGAGGGTAGCCATAATCCATCTGAACTAATTCTCTGACTAATTGGAAATGAAATTTTATGTTGCATATGATTTATGAAGGCTTTTTGTTTATTAAGTTCTGGATACATTATTCTTGATTTGATATGATGTTTCTCCAGCCAAGTTATAAGTTTAGAACGATATCTAGTAACAACTTCATAGAACCAAGGAGTTGTGAAATCAGTATCATTATCTAATATTTTTAGAAACTTATTTTTTGTTAATTGTTTAAGTATTTTGAAATTATTTTTTTTTGTTCTTATCGTTTCATTTATTCTTTCTAATTGTGAAAGACCTAATATAGCTTGTAAATCTGTAAATTTCATATTTAAGCCTATTGTTTCATGAATATCTAATCCTCCGGAAATTTTTCTACCGAAGTTTTTATAACTTCTTATTGTTTTTATGAGATGTTGATTATTTGAAATAACAGCCCCCCCCTGCCCTGTAGTAATAATTTTAGGCATTGAGAATGAAATACTTCCAGCAACTCCAACCGTCCCCATATGTCTGCCATCAGGATAAAAAGAACCCAATGCCTGAGCACTATCTTCTATTAGGTAAATATTCTTTGAAGAACATAATTCAACTAAGTAGTCAATTTTATAACTTGGATATCTACCATTGGCATTCATTAACATGATTGCATTAATATTTTCATTTTTATCTAGGGTTTCCTCCAGTGAGTCCATTGACAGACAAAGTGAGGGCCACTCAATATCACAGAATATTATCTCAGCGCCAGTCTCACTAACTGAAAATGCTGTAGCAGCCATTGTGTAATTAGGTACTATTACTTTAGAGTTTTCGTTTATACCTAAGGCTTTTAGAATGCAGAAAAGAGTTAGCGTACCATTGGGAAGAATAATGGTATCATCACATTTGATGAATTCAGAGATTCTTTTTTCAAATAATTCTGTTTTTTTAAATTCAGTTATGAATCCACCTGAAAGTAAATAATCATTAATGGCATAAATATCTTTT
>MDTC01142779.1_pt1 | contig 11561 bp, 6 predicted proteins | sample 811181 | NCBI WGS metagenome assembly MDTC01 (sample SAMN05326644, study PRJNA326480) | marine metagenome | isolation source: seawater | place: Pacific Ocean: North | collected 2011 | reverse complement strand
TTTTTGGTGGTAATGGGTCTGCTGGAGTATTTAGAACAAAGTCGTCGAAGTCGTCTAGGTCGCCTATGTTTCCGACATCGTTGTCATCATCTTGAAACTGAATATTATCACTGAATACTTCTGTGATGTCGTCATGTTCTTCTTGAGTCATGTCGTCTCCTGGTGTGGTTGGTGGTGCTGGCATTTTACTTTTTTTAGTGCTTTTCTGTATCGGGGCTTCTTTGGAACGGAATACGGGTTGGTCAAGTTTCGCTACATCAACACATAGGTTTCCCGGTTTTTTGTGTCCCTTACCGGGTGTCCAATTTCGGGTTTTTGCGACTTGTTGGAAACTAAATTTAAATCCCAGTTCGTCTATAAGGAAATCTCTGTATCTATGTGTGTGAAAACTACCGGCAAAAACTATGATATTTTTAGCTGGTAGGGAGTATTTCCCTGGTTTATCTTGGAAATCTCTAAACATTCTTGATATTGTGTATAAATCCATTAGGGTTGCTGGTAGTGTTGCTAAGGTATAATACATGTCATCAATAAGTAGTCTTGTGGCTTTACCTTTTAGTATTTTTTCTATGTTAGGCCATGATACTTTTTCTGGATTACTCCTTCTATCAGGTTCTTTCCATGTTTTTCTGTATTTTTCTATGGCTTTTTTGACTTCTGGGTATTTTATGTTTTGTATTTGTTTATTAACTTTTGTTTTGTCTACGAGGGAATCAATGTGTTTAATCACGGTATCAACATTTTTGAATATTTTTTTGGTTTGTTCATCATTGAGTGCTTTTTGGATATCAACAGTATAGTTAGCAATGGGGATTTTGTAGTAAAGACCAACTATAATCCTTGTAACCATAAAGTACTTGTCGTCTGGAACATTTCTTAAATCCACGTAGTGAGCTCTCAAGTTTGGTTGATCACAATATTTTTTTGTCCATGTGAAACAGTCCCAGAATCTTTCATGTACTTTTGCCATCCAAGTTTCACTGATTCTTTTAACTTGTTTATTTGATTTGAATACGTATGGAACTTCTAAGTATAAATCTAAAAAACAAGTTGCTGTATCGATTTGTTTTTCTATGAATGTTAGTACATCGTCTGATTTTTTAGGACAACCATGGTTGTATGTGTGAGAATCACCCAAGAGTAGTAGTTTCATGTCATATTTTTTTGATTCTATTACCTCAACGTCTATGAGACTGTACAATTTGCCGAATGGTTTGTAGATAATTGGTTTGGTGGCTTTTATTATGATTGTTGCGATACCTTCGTAGAGAGGTTTATCTATATTCGCAATTAACCCGAGTAAGTAGTATGCGGCTTCTTTGAAGAATTTTTGAGTTTCTTTGTTTAGCTTGAAGAAATATTTGATATCGTATGTGGAGCAGAATTGTTTAACGAGTTCTAATTGAGATACCATTTTTTATTATAGTTATTGTTTTAAAATATTTATTATACATAAATAAAATGGGAGATGATACTGATGACGTAGCTGTTGAGTATGAAAATGTTATAAAAGAACTAAGAAATTTAGGTGCTTGCCAAACTGTTTTACCTTTAAGAACTTCAATTGCTGAGGCGTTATGTAATGATAGTGAGACTGCGTGTATCTCAGCAATAGATACTTATTTTGATACTACTGACATAGACACTATATTAGCTGGTGGAATGGAATATGAAGATATTATTAACAATAACTGTAAAACTTATTATTTAGATTACGATTTTGGTTCAGGCAGTACTCGGGAAAATAAGATAGAAAATTTAAAGAGAGTAGCTAAGAGTTATTGTAAAAGTCCAGGTTCCGGTTCTAGTTTTGTGAATAACGGATTATGTTTACCACAATGTAAACCATTAATTGAGGGTTCGGATGCTACTTGTACGTTAAATGGTGCTTTTGTTGGTGTTGGATATAGGAGTATTGATAACCCTTACACAACAGGGGGGGATGACCGAAAGATTGCTTTTACTAATTGTTGTGTAGATAACGCCGATACACCAGGCGTAGACGAGAATAATTGCGCTCGTGTTGACGAACAGTTAAGATCTAATGCTTATGTAGCTTTAACAGGAAATAGCGGTGGTTATCCAGGCTATCTTGAACAAACTATTGCTGCGGATTCTTCGTTGCGTCGTGCTTTACAAGAAACACCAGATGCTAGTGATTATAGTAGTGATTCTTCTTCAGAGTTTACTGGGGGCGGGCAAAGTGGAGGCGGTGGTGGTCGGACTCCTACAGGAGGCGGCGGTGGTGGAGATAGGGGTTTTGGAAATTGGATGGGTTTAAGTGGTAGCGCCCAGTTGAACCAAACTGTTAGTTGTTTAAATACTTTATTTGAATTTATAAGGACCTATGTAATTCCTGTTATTAACGACAATGCTGAATTGAGAGCGATGCCCAATCTTGCTATGTTGATTAATCCAGGCTATGGTGTTTTACCTGATGATTTACCAGGGGCAAATATTGAAGCATTTACTGGTTTAACTGATTTTGCGACAGCAGTAATTGCTGGTTTAGGGGGTGAGGCAACTGATTGGCAACGTATTTCTAATTATATTAGAATGGCAACTGCCCTAAGAAACTTTTTGCTGACACATATAGATAGGGCTGGGGTTTATTTAGAAAGACTCAGCACAATCCAAGAATGTTTGTCGGGTTTAGCAGGTGGTGTTGCTGGTGCGAGACGTTATGACAGTCAAATCTTTATGGATTTGATGGATGCTGTAATTGATAGGTATAGAGAGACTAATGCTCCTGGTATGGACCCGGCTGCTTATACACCAATAGTTCCATGGGCTGCTCTTTTTGGAACGGATCCAGCTGGTTTGGGTGATTTTACTAATGTATTGTTGAATGGTGATACGGAATTGGATGTTGGAGGTCATGTTGTTGGTTATACAACTGATTTTGGAACGATTGACGCTGAAGATATTGCCAATGAGCCAATATTATTTGGTAATTATATATTAAGGAGAATACAAAATTGTCATAGATTGGTTTTAGCTTGGAGAACACAACTTTCGCGTTATTTGGATTATGTTAATAGGCAATTACAAGACGAGGTCCCAAGTGGTCCTCAACCAGAACCAGAACCAGGAGGTGATTCTGACGGTGGTGGCGGTGGCGGTGGGGGTCCGGTAGTTAGTTCAGTTACAAGTGCTCTTAATGCTGGGGCAATGAATGTTGACCAAGCTGCTGATTTGTTAGCGTCTGCTTCAACTGGTATTGCTCCAACAGTAACAATGGACCAAGCTTTACAAGATGGTACTGGTGGAATTAGTATTACTTCAACAGGTCCTATAAGTGCGCCTCAGGTGAGAAACATACCAGCTGACAGTAATGTTGTGTCAATTCCTATTCCACAGCCAGAGCCAGAGCCAGAGCCAGAATTTGTTCAAGCACGTTCGGGAGTAACTATTGATGTCACAACTGAGAGTGCTGGCGGAGTTGATACTAGTATTAATTTACCAGCGGTAGATGATGATGGTGAACCTCTATTCGACGACCAAGGTAATCGAATGACTTATCATCCAGCGAGAGCCAACGTAGGGCCAGGTATAAGACCTGAAAGTGTTACAATTACTGTTGGAGGTGGTCAGCCTGTTCTTGATAGTTCTAGTAGTTCATCGGCAACTGAAAGTGAGGAAGGTGCAGCTGCCGGTCCAAGAACACCAGTAAATTGGGATACGGCGTTCCAAAGAATGGGTAGTCCTCCACTTGTACCACGAAATCAGGCTATAACAGTACAAGCTGGTGGTGGTGTTGCTACACCTCCTGTAATTAGACCAATTCCAATGCCTCGCGACGCACCTGCGGCCGATAGGCGTGCGGATGCTGGACTAGCACCAACTAGAGATCTCACCACTCCTCTTGCTGGAAGAACTGCTGCGGATTTAGCATCTTCTCCGACATTAATGGATAATACTAACGCATTAAGAGTTGCCTTTGGATTAGACCCTTTACCAGCAGGAGCATGGAATAGACATTTACCACCACAACAACCTGCTGCTGTTGCTCCAGCGGGTGGCAGTGGAGAACCAGTTGTTGTTCCAGGGACTGAACCACCAGTGATTGGTCCTAGTGGTGATGGGGACGGAACTGACGGAGATAGTGAGGAAGGAACAACAACTCCCGGAGGACGTCCTGCTGCTACTGGTGGTGGTGATGCTGATGGGACTGAAGCAGATACTGAGACTGGAGCAAGTGGAACTGATTATGTTCATAGTCGGCAAGTGGCGAGGCAGATGCGTAGAAGAGATGGAGAATTAAGAAGAAGATTAACTACCGTAAATTATTATAATACTGCTTCACAATGTAGTATGTGTACTGATAGTAATCCTACTAAAAGTAATCAGTGGGTTCAAGACCTGCGCAATGATTTATACTCGCTCTCGGGCACCGGAGCCAGTGGTTTTTCGTGTGATCCTACCGCACCCAGTGCAGATGAAACCGGGCCCCCTATAGTTTGTTATGATATTTACGCAGGTGAATCCCAAGGTTTGGGAACTTTTGGTGTTACATTACCTAACGTACACACTTTTAATGAATGTCGTAGGAGGGGTGGTTTTGCTAGTATGGAAGAATTAGGTTCTGGTGGTTATGCGCCACCAATAGAATCTTATTCTATAACATATCAAATTCCATCTTGTGGAAATTTTGACATTGATGTTGATCCTGATAGATTTAGATGTTCTGATGTTCCAGACAAGGATACTTGTGAACAATCTTATTACAGTTATACACCAAATGGACAACAAATTGGCACATACGAATGTGTATGGGATAATCAAGGTAATCCTAGTTCTAGTCTGTCAGATCCCGGAGCTGCTGGTTCAGGTTCTTGTTCAAGATACATTGGCGAAAGCACTTTATTTTCTCTGGATGGTGGTCAAGTACCAAATAAAGATACTATGGATTTGTTAGTTAATAAATGTCAATGGAGATTGGGTGATGATATCAACGATGATACAATGACAGACGGTTCTGCAAGTCCCCAAAAGTTATGTCATGATTATCTCATTTCTTTGTGTGATAATGTGGAAGATAAACAGTCATGTATTGAAGATTCTATTTGTCGGGGTCGGGACCCATCAACAGATCAAATGACATCTGTTGGTGGTCGATTGGCGGCTGGTGGGCCTCTAGTGGGAACCAATGGTAATTGGGAAGTTTCACCTGAAATGGCTGACGCGTGCGGTGGCATTCCCGGTAGATTTGGTTCTAGACCAGATCCAGATCCAGGGACTGGTGCGCTGATTGGCTCATTTCCCGGACACGCCTCTATAGGTCAGTGGAGATATATAGTTAATGAATTATGTGAGAAAAATAATGTAGATTCTACTGGTATTTGGGATAATTCTTACCTAGCCCCTTGTCGTGGTGTTGCTAATTGTGAGGGCAAACCGGAAGGAACTAAGACATTTAATACAGATTTTTTCGACAGTCCTAGACAAGGTTCTCCAGGATATTATTGTAATTACTCTTATGTAAATACTCAACTACCAGACAATAATTGCGATGCTGATATGGGTGCGTTCCGCTCTGAAAGCGACAAGAACCAAGAATGTCAAACTCGGTTTACTCAGGATTATCACCAATGTGTATATGACTCTGGGTTTCTCTATGGTGATTGTAACAAAGGTCCTGCATGTGCTGGTGGTGCTAATTCTAATGTTTATGATTGTCCTTCATATGGCGCAGGATTGTGTCAATTGTATAGTGACCATTGTGATTGGACTCCCCCTGTTAGCACAACTCTGGAAGTACCTGTTAGAGATGCCCACGCCGGGGGGCAGGGGGCTCAAGGATCAGTAACGGTTGAAACTCCTGGTGTTTGTGCTAATAAAGGTAGTTAGAATAGAATTTTTATTACACCATTGTGTAATAAAATTAATCTCATGTTATTTATTTTTTACCTTCTTTTGAACAATCAAAATCAATTTTCACAGGTGGTCCACCAAAAACGTCACAAGTACATGCTCCGTCTTTACATTCACCATCAGCTGCATCGAATTCATCATGATGTAAGAAAACACAAGCCTCATAACAAGTTTGTGGATCCACATCCCAGCAATCATACCCCTTCCATCCAGTATTACATACACACTCGTTATCAATACATTTAGCACCATGAGACAGATTACAGTAGTTTTTACATGCTATTCTTTCTTCACAGGTTGTGCCATACCAAGTGCGTGAGCAGACACATTGTCCATCAACACAATTTCCATTGACACAGTATTCCTCACATGGTATTTCTATATCACAAAATTTTCCTTTATGAGTAGGATAACATTCACACTTTCCGTCTTTACACTTTCCATATTTACAGACATCGCTTTGGTCTATACAAGGTATTTTTACATCACAATTTGCGCCCCACCAACCTCTATCACACTCACAATATTTATAGTTTTCATCGTATTTTTTACATTTTCCATGTTTACAATCATTATCGTTTGAACATGTTATGTATTCATCGCACCATTCTCCTTCATGATCATCATCACAAATACAATCCCCCTTATCACATTGACCATATACACAGTTATCTTGACAAGTTCTTTGTTTACAGCTGGTTTTATCACAACAGAATAAACAATTTGGATTATTATACCAGGTCAAAGGGTCTGACGAACATCCTAAAAATTCTTTTGCGTTTGGTGGGAAAGTACATACATAAGGGGATGATAAGTCATCCGAACATTTTTCAATATTACACTCTAATTCGCTACAAGGTCTTTCACAAGAATCTTCTAACATTTATTATTTACAGTATAAAATGATTTTTTAAAAGTCTTAAACAACACCTTCATAACTCATGATTGCTTTTCTCATGTATAAGTCAAATGATGTATCATCCAAATGGTCCTTAAACTCTTGATACATTTCTTCCCTTATTCCCGCAACATTACTACGAAAGAATAATCCAAAGTGTTGTCTGGCACACCATTCTGATGAAGCAATCATCATTTCATTCAGGACTGCTTCAGCGAAATCATCAATACAGATTCTAATTTTATCTTCTCTATCAGTTTCCAAAAATTTATCTACAAGTTCAGATATCTTGTTCCACCTCTCTTCAGCTCTGAGCTTCTTGTAGAGTTCTGATTGTTCTGATTGATTCAACCATAAACTAACGACATCGTGAAGTTTATTATGGAAGAATATGTTTTCTGGTGTTTCTTCAGTAATTCTCCGAGCAATAGCATTCAATCTACCTGAAAAGTTAGCAATAATTTGGTCTTCCCAAGATATTCTGATGTTAAATTCTCCAAATCCTGAAATGACGTTGATGAGTCTTGATGCGAAACCGGTAGAGCAAGTTGCTGACATTTCTTCAAGTTCCTCAAGCATTCGTTTTCTCATTTCTTCTTCGTTCTCATGACCCATCATGTAGCTCCAAACTTTGAGTAGAATGTTTGATAGTGTGTTGTTAAACTTAGAATATCTGGCTCTATCAAGGTGAATGCGTTTGAGGGCGAGTTCAATTTTTTCTTGTCTTTCGGCGAGTTTCATACATGTTTGTGAACAGTAGTGTGTTGGTCCTTCTGTGGTTGCGATAACGAGTGTTTCTGTTCTGTTTGAGTCGCAGTATATACATATGTTTGTTTTTCCGTCTTCATTGACTCTGATTAATTCTTTTTCTTTCTTAATCATGTCAAGTATTTGTTCTTTGACTTGTTCAAATTCAATGGGTGTCTTGTCAACCATGTGTAGGGGTAGCATTGCGAAGAATTCAAGGACTTCGGCGACTGATTCTTCTACTTGTTCGTTATGGACGTTTTGTGCGTTATCAAAGACTGTGTATACGTTTCCGTCAGCCCTACCTAAGGCTGTAATGACATCTCTGGCTTTTAGTTTGATTGAGCTATCGCCAAGTTGTAGGAGTATATCGGCGGCGTCTGCTCGTCGGTCGTAGTCTAATTCTTCATCTTGGGCAAACGATAGAAGTTGTTCGGCTATTTCGTGTTGGTAGGAGTCTGAGTGTTGTAGGATGTATTGTCCGGCGAGGATTTTGTAGTATGTCCAGTTGGGTTTGTGGTAAATGAAATTTTTCTGGGCATTGAATAAGAAGAAGTTATATGGGCATTCAAGTTCTGGTAAATGTGTTTTTACGATTGTTAGGCAGTCCTTGTAGGATATTCGTTCTACAAGTAGCTCAAAGAAGTCTTCATTGTCGGGGTCTGGGTTGTATTTTGGGAATTCTTTGGAGATGTCGTGTTTGAATTTTTCAAGGATGAACTTGACGAAGTCTTTGTCTGGGAAAAGCTCCATGAGTTTGTTTTGTATGAATTCTGTGGCTAATGTTTCTATGTTTAGGATTGTGTTATATCTGAATGGGCATTCTATGTTTTGGTCGTTGATAAGTTCTATGAAATACTGATTACAATCTGTGTCAAATTGTGGGTAAGCCATTAGTTTTGTTATGGCTTCTATTCTACAAGGTGTAGGTACATCTGAAAGGTCTTCGCAAACAGTATATAAGGCAGTTGGTCCTAATCCTCCACACTGGCACATGTTATCATCTTTGTATTCAATGAGTGATTTTGCTGCTTCTAGTTTGAGGAAGTTAGATAATTTTGACTCAGTTGCTAAGTTATATAGAAATTCTTGTAAAATTTTGATACCACTCATTTGATACATTCCATTGAGTCTATTAACTAGTTCGATTGTTTCATCCTGGTATAGTTTGTGATACTCTTCAATCGCTCTGATACGAAGTTCGTTCGTATTTGATAAGTCTAATATAGTTTCTGGTAGGTTTTCAAGGTCTAAATTTTCATTATTCATGGAATCAACTTCTAACAGTGAGTCAATAGAAGTTGTCATTTTAATAATAATGAAAATGTTTTAGATTGGGTTATTTTTAAAATATTTTATGAAGAATATGATGGCGACTATGGCGAAGATGATTGCTAGGCATAATGATACTATCCAATCAACTTCTTTTTTGACGAATGGGTAATATTCTTTCATTCCTCTTCTGATTACTCTATCATAACTAATTTCACCGGGAAGTTGAACGAAGCATGTATCTAAGTTATCAAATTTTTTATTTATTCTTTCTTTACGAGATGGTGCTAAGTTGTTAAAAACTGTTCGTTTTGTGTCAATTTTGACCATATTTTTAAAATATTTACACGCGCTATTTAAATTTCTTTGATCGTCTGTTGATTCATTTTTCTTATCTAAGTATCTATATAGTTTTTTAAGAGAACGAACATAACCCATTATTAGACCAGAATTAACAATAATATTATCTATACATGTACCAAAAATTTTTACCGTAAGAGGTTTTATATAAGAATCTTTATCTAATGATAGTAAGATTTCTGTATCATAATCTAAAAATCGTTGTATAGCAACATCAAGAGGTTTAACTATCTCAGAATCAAACCCATCAACAAAAATAACTATACTATCTGGCTCACAGGTGTCTAAATACTTTTTAACTCCTATAATTTTGTCTGTAAAACCTTTCCATTTTGTTCCAAAACCTAATGTTTTGATAGGAATATTAAATTTATTATTAATCAAGTCTTGGTACATTCCCTGTTCGTGTGTAGCGTAAGTTATGACTTGAACGTTCGGTGATTTTGTATATTTTTCAGTATTTTTGAGTATTATACAAATTGTTATAATTATAAGTAATAAACCTAAACAAAACTGTGTATACATTTATTGTTCTAAATATTATTATTTTTCTCTTGTTACACCACAACCACATGTGAATTGTTTAGAGCTGTGTGATTCTGAGCTTGGAATTTTTGAGTTGTTCTTACAACAACTGGGTATATTAGGGTTAGGATTAGTATTAGGTAGTTTATTTTTATCTACATAAGCTTCGTGTGATTCTGGTCCAGGCCAGTATGTTTTGTTTGGAGGTGGTGTCTGATACATTTTTATTAAGTTTTGGATATTTTAAATCTTAAATAATTACTAAATTTAAAAATGAAATTATGTGATGAATATAGAATCAAATATCAGGAAAATGGAACATCAGGATACTCGGGAAATATCGTCTATATCGTTTGGGATATATTCATCCCAAGAATTATTAGATATGTCTGTCTGTAAGATAGATAATCCAAAGAAATCTGGATATGGAACAGTATATGATGAGCGGATGGGTACAACTGACTCTACAAAGTTATGTGAAACATGTGGTCAGAATGCTGAGCTTTGTCCGGGTCATTTTGGTCATATAGAACTACATGAAAGTATAATTCATCCATTATTTTATAAGAGGACTATTGCTTTCTTGAATTGTTTTTGTCATAAGTGTTATAGATTGTTGATAACAAGGGACCAAGTTCATTTGGATAATTTACATAGATATAAGGGTGAGTCTAGGTTTAATAAGATTCAGGAGAAGATTAAGAAGATAGATATGTGTTGTCATGAATGTTGTAATTCAGAACAACCCAAGTATAAGTTTTCCAGTACGGATAGCTCTGTCTTCAAGATATATGAGGGTAAAGACAAGAATAAAACAAGTATAGTGATGACTACTGATGAGATATTCAAGATATTTGATAATGTTCCTGACGAGGATGTAGAATTGATGGGTTTTGATACTAAGTTAGTGCATCCACGTAATTTTATTTTACAGATTATACCTGTTCTACCTACATGTGATAGGCCGTTTGTTAAAGCCGACGGTAATATGTGCGATGATGACTTGACCAATCAGTATATAGAAATAATCAAGGCTAACAATCATTTGGAGCCGTTGAAAGAGAATGACCCTAACAAACACAAGGAGATATCAGAAACAAAGCGACAAAAATGTTTAGCAAGTCTTCGTTTCAGGGTATTAACTACGTTTAATAACGGTCAGGGTAAGGCTAAACACACTACAAATGGTCGTGCTATCAAGGGTATTAAGGAAAGGTTAGCTGGTAAAGACGGGCAGCTGCGCTTAAACGTTATGGGGAAAAGGTGTAATCAGACTGGTAGAACAGTGATTGGACCAGACCCAACTTTGAAGTTGGGTGAGTTGGGTGTTCCTTATGAACAAGCTGATATTTTAAGTGTTCCGGTAAAAGCAACTTTGTTTAATTTAGGAAAACTACAGGAACTTGTGAATGATGGCATGGTTGATTCTGTGCTAAAGCCTGATGGAACAACTTGTATTAACATCAAGCGTTATCGTCATGGGACTCGTTTGATTTCTGGGGATGTGATTATTCGTGCTGAAAGCGAGATACCTGTGAAGACGGGTAGGGAACAGATTATAGATGGTGATAAAGTTCGTAGGAATGGTGAGTTGTTGGATAAGTTGTTATATTCTAACCGTCCCTACAAGATAGATGTTGGTTGGACTGTTAAACGTAAGCTACAAGATGGTGATTACGTCTTGTTAAATCGTCAACCAACACTCCACAAGGCGAGTATGATGAGTATGAAGGTTGTTCGTAAGCCTTACAAGACATTGCGAATGAACCTTGCGGTTACAAAGCCGTTTAATGCTGACTTTAACATCGGAGTCAAACAGGAGGACTGAAAAGGTTGCTACCTCCTAGTGAGTAATTCCACACAGAATAATAATCTAAAAGATTGC
>MDTC01173008.1_pt1 | contig 11562 bp, 9 predicted proteins | sample 811181 | NCBI WGS metagenome assembly MDTC01 (sample SAMN05326644, study PRJNA326480) | marine metagenome | isolation source: seawater | place: Pacific Ocean: North | collected 2011 | reverse complement strand
TTAAACGGGAGCGGTTTAGCTTGTGGACGTACTTTAGTCGCTATTTTAGAAAACTATCAGGAAAGTGATGGCCGTATACGTATACCTCAAGTATTACAGCCTTATATGAATGGTTTAACCCATCTAAAATGAGGTGCTTAATGATTTAAGTACTTGAATTTTAAATAAACAATCCTTATATCTTTAAGATGTAGTGATGCACTAATTAATTTAAATCAGGAGTTTTACATGACAAGAATTGCACTTTGGATTTTTACCAACTTAGCTATCATCGTCGTAGTGAGCATTGTAATGAGTCTTCTGGGTGTTAACCCAAGCACTATGAGCGGACTATTGATTATGTGTGCGCTATTTGGATTTGGCGGCTCATTTTTCAGTTTGATGATTTCTAAATGGATAGCTAAAAGATCAATGGGGTGTCGTGTCATCGAACAGCCCGCAGATCAAACAGAGCGCTGGCTCGTCGATACTGTAGCACGTCAAGCTCAACAAGCGGGCATTGCAATGCCTGAAGTGGCTATTTTTGATTCTGCCGACATGAATGCTTTTGCAACAGGACCGAGTCGTAATAACTCTTTGGTTGCTGTGAGCACAGGCTTGCTCTACGGTATGAGTCAAGGTGAAACTGAAGCTGTTTTAGGTCATGAAGTCAGCCATGTTGCAAATGGTGATATGGTGACCATGACTTTGTTACAAGGGGTGCTGAACACTTTTGTGATGTTTGCTGCACGCATTATCGCTTCAATTATCGATAATTTCTTCCGTAGCGATGAAGATGGCGAAGGCCTTGGTATGTTTGCGCATATGTTTGTCGTGATTATTTTAGAAATGCTCTTTGGTATTTTGGCTGCGATCATTATTAATTACTACTCTCGTCATCGTGAATATCGTGCGGATGAAGGTGGTGCCGAACTATCAAGTGTCGATAAAATGATTTCAGCATTACAGAGACTTCAGTCTTCTCATGAATCACAAATGCCTTCTCAAATGGCTGCATTTGGTATTACAGGGAAGAAATCTCTTTCTGAATTATTGATGTCACACCCTCCACTTGATAAACGCATTGATGCGTTACGTCAAAGACGTTCGTAAGAATTTTTCATATGAAGAAAAGCCAGCAATTATGCTGGCTTTTTTTTGTCAAAACTCTATAAATTTGCTAACATGCTAAACTGATGTATTAAATTAGATTTATGGTAAAAGTAGTTTTTTCTTTATGATTTATGACGGGTTACAGCCTAGTACAATTGCGTTTATTCTGGTTTTTATCGGTGCTTTCATTCAGACATCAATAGGTTTTGGTATGGCTATTTTGGCTGTGCCTTTATTATATCTTATTTCTCCAGACTATATTCCTGCGCCTATATGCAGCGTTGCTTTCATTATCTCGATGATTAATGCATATAAATACCGATCTTATATTAATCTTGGTGATTTAAAAGCTGCTTTTATAGGACGTATTCCAGGCTCGATTGCAGGTGGATTATTCTTACTTTATGTTTCCCAAAAAGTCTTAGCTATTTGGGTTGGCGTATTAGTACTTACAGCAGTTGTTGTCAGTTTATTGCCTTATAGATTTAAGGCAACACCTATGAAAATGGGATGGGCTGGCTTTTTCTCTGGATTTTTTGCAACGAGCTCAGCGATAGGGGGACCGCCTATTGCTTTAGTCATGCAGCATCAAAAAACAGAAACTATTCGCGCTAATCTCGCTTTTTTCTTTACTATTGGATCTTTATTCACTTTCGTGATTCAAGCACAAACAGGTAATTTTACTTGGTATCATATCGATTTAACTCTGCCTTTAATTCCTGCTGCTTTACTAGGTTATGCTTTGGCTACAAAAACAACGCACACATTACCTAAAAATAAAATGCGAATAGGTATTTTATTCTTATGTACCTTAGCAAGTTTGATTGAGCTTTGGCATGCCTTAACACAATAAATCTAGCTTTTATAAAAAAAAGTATATAGGATAGCCCTCTAAAATTTATATTGAAGAGGATCCTTAAAATGCAGTTTAAGGCATTTTTAATTAATTTGGACTCAAGCGTAAAGCGATTTAACTTTATGCAAAGCCAATGTGAAGATCTAAAGCTGGATATAGAGCGCATTTCAGCTGTAAAAGGTAGTGATTTAACCGAAGAAGAAAAACAGCGTATCTATGATCAAAAAACCAATGAAACTTCATATGATAGTCAATTAACAGATGGCGAGCTGGGTTGTTATCTAAGCCATATAAAGTGCTGGGAAAAAATAGTACAAGATCAGCTCGATTTCGCTTTAATTTTAGAAGATGATGCAAAAATTGATGTTTCTATACATGCATACATAAAGCATTTATCTAGCTTGCTTCCACATTGGGACTATATTGAGCTTTCTCATGGTCGTAGAGTAAGACCTTACCAACAGGCCACTTATTTGGATGATCAGCTTAAATTGGTGGTGCGTAATAAAATTAATTCAACAACAGCGGGGCAGTTAGTGTCCTATCAAGGTGCAAAAAAATTACTGAAGCACGCTTTACCTATTAAACGTCCTGTTGATATTGATTTACAATACTGGTATGAAAAATCTTTGCAATGCTTCTCTGTCGATCCATTTCCTGTGTGTTCTGCTGGTTTTGACAGCGATATATCTCGTATGGGACGTCAAAAAAGTCGAAGTAACTTATTTAAAAGACTATACATTCAAAGTAAACATCGCTTTTTGTTACACAAGTATCGAAAGCAATTATCTTTAAATCAGTTCACAGATTTAAAAGCTACATTAAGTTAACTTGATGAGTGCGATGATGAGCTGGTTAAGATTGATCATCGCATTCATGATTTCAGCTATAAGGTAAAGATCTTGCGTATTCGACACTAAACCAAGATTGGGTACAATGTATATTATGTTAAATTGACTATTTTATTTAAGTCCTCTCAATAAAAATATGCTTCACATTTCACGAAGCATATTTTTCATATCATACTGCTAATTACCGATTGAATTAAGTAACTTTGCATTACCTCCTACAGCGGTTGTATTGATTGTTTGCGTTTTTTCGTACATCCAGTACGTGAGATAATCTGGACGTGTCATAAATTGTAAAGGCTCTTTTTCTACTTCATAAATAAATTGAGGAATCATACAATGCTGAAGAGCAACCTCAAAAGCAAGAGCTTGAATTTTATCAACTGTATCGATAACAGAAATAATCGATACACTTTTATTTCCAAGCATTGCATGCCATTCTTCGGAAGAAATCAGACAGAGTGCCGAGCCAAATCCTGATTGAATAAGTTGAGCTTGTAACTGTTCTATCGTACTTGAATGTGCATCACAATACACTTGGTTACCCGTCAATAAAGCAATAACAACTTGAATAAACCCTATTTGGTCTTCCGATTTATCTTTTTCTATGAGAGCTTTACCACGAGGAAGCCAATATAATTGACTCTCTTCACCGGTCGAACCTTGCAGATCAATTGAGTATAAATAGGAAGCTTCAAACTGCTTAAAATAAGCATGTAACATAGGATAGGTTTGGCCAGATAACTCGATCTCAGCTATGCGATTACGTAAAAATGACAGACGCCATTCTGGCATGGTTTGATACCAAGAATTAAAAACATGCATTACAATACTTCTCCCATGCGTTGCGTTTTGCTAAATCGAGGTAAATAGTGCGGCCCGCCAGCTTTAGGCCCTGTACCAGACAAGCCCCGACCTCCAAACGGTTGAACACCTACCACTGCACCAATTTGATCACGATTTATATAGCAGTTACCTACGGCTACTTTCTGAGCAATGTACTGATAAACACTTTCATTTCGAGTATGAATACCCAAAGTTAATCCGAAGTCAGTTTCATTGATGTCCTTAATAATTTGATCTAAATCTTTGGTATGATACCGAATAACATGCAATACAGGGCCAAAGTGTTCTTGCTTCAAAGTACGGATATGCTCGATTTCAAAGACAGTCGGTGGTATAAAATGCCCTTCTTGACATACCTCTGCAAGAGGTGTTTGCCCTATAAAGATTGAATTTTTATGCATGACATCAATATGATGTAACAATTTTTCTTTCGCTTTAGCATCAATCACAGGTCCAATATCGGTCTGTATTTTCTCAGGTAAGCCAACATGTAATTCTTGTAGGGCACCTTGAATAAGCTCAATAATGTCGTCTGCTATTTCATGTTGTAAATACAAAACGCGCAATGCTGAACAGCGTTGTCCTGCCGAGGTAAAAGCAGACTTTAAGATATCTAAAGTCACTTGCTCTGGCAAAGCTGTTGAATCAACGATCATAGCATTTTGTCCTCCTGTCTCCGCAATAAAAGGTGCGGGTAAGGTAAGACGAGAAAAAAGATTTTGGTGAATTTTTTTTGCTGTGTGCATAGAGCCGGTAAAGGCAACACCGGCAATACGAGGATCAGAAATAAGTTGCTCTCCTTGCTCTTCCTCCCCCATCACTACATGAATGACATCGTGCGGTAAACCTGTTTTAAAAAGAAGCTGTATGACTCTTATCGCAATCAAAGGTGTTTGTGGTGCCGGCTTAGCTACAACTGTGTTGCCTGCAAGTAATGCCGCGCATATTTGTCCGATAAAAATAGCCAGTGGAAAATTCCAAGGACTGATACAAGCAAATACGCCATAACCTTCTAAGAGCTGATATTTTTTTGCCTCCATAGAATAGTATCGGCAAAAATCTACAGCCTCTCTAATTTCATCTATACTATCTTGTATCGTCTTCCCTGCTTCAAGATGACAAAGTGCCATGAGTTCACCTTGGTGCTCTTCCATCAGATCGGCTAATTTTACAATGACATCGCAGCGCAGTGTTATCTCAGATTGTGACCAGCTTTTAAAAGCTTTTTCGGCAAGAGTAATCGCTTCATCAATTAAGGTATCACTACTATAACTGGTTTCCCCTACTTTCTTTGTAGCTCTTGATGGCGCATAGATATAACGCATATCAGTACTACAAGGTTTACCTGAGATATAAGTATGCCCTTGCCACATTTTACCCAAATGCTTTTTTGTCTCGGTATCAAGATAGGTTCTATGCGTCTGTGCATGCAAGTTAAAACCTTTTGAGTTTTGTCTTTCTGTACCAAAAATGTGAGGTGGTCTAGAGATACAAGGATGGGCGATATCTGAATAAGACTGAATTTTATCAACCGGACACTGAATGAGATCGCTCACTGCGTATTCCTCATCCAATAAATGATGAATGAAAGAGCTATTTACTCCATTTTCGAGTAGACGCCTTACCAGATAAGGCAAAAGATCTTTATGCTCCCCCACGGGAGCATATAGACGCAAAGGTTGATGTATTTCTTTTTGCACAACTTCATGTAAAGATTGTGCCATGCCATGTAGACGTTGAAATTCATAATGATGATGTGTGGCCATAACAGATATAGCAGCAATAGTATGCGCATTATGCGTTGCAAATTGTGGTCTGAGATAATATTTAACTGGATCTGAAAAAATCAGTCGCACTGCAGCTAAATATGAAATATCAGTCCCCTCTTTTCTGGTAAAAACGGGATAATCTGTTTGCCCATTAAGCTGTGCCCATTTTATTTCATTGTCCCAGTAAGCTCCCTTAACCAACCTTACAGGAATGAAACTCTCGTTTTTTTTAGCTAAGGCTGCTAACCATATTAAAACAGGAATTGCTCTTTTAGAGTACATTTGCACAGCGAGACCAAGTTCTCCCCAGTCTTTTAAATTTGGATGCTGATATATTTTCTCAAATAACTTTAAAGATAGCTCTAATCTATCAGATTCTTCTGCATCAATCGTAATACCTATATTGCGTGTTTTAGCATAAGTAATAATATCAAGGACAATATCAAATAGTTCCGTTAAAACGCGTTCTTCTTGATAAATATCATACCGAGGAAATAAAGCTGTTAATTTAATAGAAACTGTAGCTTGTTCTGTTTTTTTACTTTGATAGATAGCATCAATTGAATGCTTATAACTTTCATAGTAATAAGCAGCATCTTTTTTTGTAATCGCAGCTTCACCTAGCATATCAAAAGAATAACTTATTGATTTATGATGTGGCTGTATATATTGAAACGCTTCATCAATAGTCCGACCTAAAATAAAATGCTTACCTATTATATTCATAATTTGTAAAGTCATTTCACGAATCAAAGGCAAAGAAAATTTAGAGATAAGCTTTTGCCATGTGACTTTATATTTTGTATCTTGATCTACAATTTGAGTAATGCGTTTCGCAAGAATAAGACCTGTGGTACTTGAATTAACTTCCCAATATTTAGATGCATTTTTATGGCTTGACCAATCAAAATTATTTAACTTATCACAAATTAAGTTATTTTTATTGTGATTATCGGGAATACGAATTAATGACTCTGCAAGACACATAAGAGCAATGCCCTCATCTGTATTTAAACCATATTCTAATAGAATTTTATCTACAAGGCTGATGGATTTGGTTTTACTTCTGACATATTCAATGAAATATTGAGATTGAGTAGAAATTTGATCTTTTTCTTCTTCACTTAGCTGACACAACTGGATAAGTTGCGGTATTAATTGAGACTCATCAACTTCATAAGATGAAATAATAAATTGCCATAAAGTATCAAGTGGATATGTCAGAATGTCAGGGTGACAAACATCTTTGATCTGAACCATAAGCTTCCTTTCTTTTTATGATATCAATATAGTTTAAAATTTAAAGTTTGAACTCAGTTATCTTATCATAAAGTCCGTTAGCTTGATCCTGTAAACCTGTAGTTGATTTGGCATTATCTTGAGAAAGGTCATTTGATTCATTCACTAAATCTCGAATAACGACCATATTTTGTCCCATTTCCGCAGAAACTTTAGATTGTTGCTCAATTGCTGCAGCAACGGTTGTACTCATATCCATAACAGAGACAACGCCATCTGCAATTTTTTGCAAAATAGCACCTGTTCCTTCTGACTGTTTAGCGCAATCTAAACTATCTCTCTGACCTTTTACAACAATGGTCACAATATTTTTAGTACTGTTTTGTAACTTTTCAATAATAGAACTAATTTCTGATGTCGCCTCTTGCGTTCGGCCAGCAAGTGTTCTGACTTCATCGGCAACAACCGCGAATCCTCGGCCTTGCTCACCTGCTCGAGCTGCCTCAATAGCTGCGTTCAATGCAAGCAAATTGGTTTGTTCTGCAATATCTGAAATCACATTTAATACATCACCAATAGACTGACTATCTGAATTTAATTGTTGTACATCTGAAGATGCAGAGTTTAAGTTATTGGCTAGTTCTTGAATCAGATTCACTGTTTGCTTCACATCATCATAACCTGATGTGGCATTATCATTAGCTACTTGTGCTAAGTTTTTCATACGCTCAGTACTGCTTGCAATTTCTGAGATAGTTGCAATCATTTGTGTTGCCGCGGTTGCAACAAGATCAGTTTCACTAAGTTGTTTTTGAGCTCCGCGCGCTGTTTGATCAATACTCTTGTTCAGTTCCATGCAAGACTTATTAATAATACCAATAGTCGCAGAAACTTCTTGCAAAATAGTTTGTAAGCTACTGAGCATTGAATTAAGTTTTGTACTCATTTCACCCATTTCATCTTTAGGTATATCTAAAACCCTTTGGGTTAAATCATTATCTCTTTCAATAATTGAAATCATAGAAGAAAAACTAGCAATTGAATGAACAATACTATGCTGAATATAAAGTGCCGTGCCACCTATTGTAATACCAATAACTATTAGTAGTAATCCAACTAAGCCTTCTAGAAAAATTTCAGAATTTTCAGCATGTTCATTCATAAAATCGAATAAAACATTTATGGATTTAATAGCCTCGCGCATCTCAATTTCTCTTTTTTGAGCAAGACCACTTTCTTCATCTAAACCAAACTCTTTAAGCTTGACTGTGAGATCATTAAATAATTTTTTATATTTATTAAGTGATGCTCTTATATCACTTGATGTATTGCTTCTTATATTCATATACTCTTTATCCCATGAATCGAGATAAACAAGTTGTTTACGATTTATAAAATTACTTTCAGCTCGGCGCATCTGTAAGTAAGCAATAATTAAATTGGTATTGCCTGAACTTTTTAATTTTCTTTCTAATACTCGGGCTGCATTAATAGCTTGTTTTTGTAGTCCACTTCTAGGATCAGTTAAACCATCACCTATATCATTTTTAATAATTTGATAGCTCTGTTTATATGCTTCAGCATAATCTGCAACCTGTTTTTCGACATCATTAAGTAATTTCGTAAACTCTTCTTCATCCCCAAAAAATCTATGTAAATTCGCTATTTCATCTGTAATCTCTTTTTGAGACTCATCGAAACCATTTCTTACAGCAGTCGTATCTCCAGGTAGATATGAATTGGCTTCTCGAATACGCATTTGACGCAGGTTGGTATCAATATGCAATATGTCTAATGTGATTTGATCATATTCATTTGCATGGCTAGCAATAGCAACCATCATCAAATAGATGATCACAATAGTTATAATGGATAATGCTGTATTTAAATAGAGTTTATCTTTAATCTTCATCCATCTACTCTCAGGTCGTCTCACATCATTAGAGAAAAGCTACATAATTTATCGGAACAAAAAGCTTTATGTTTAATTAAAAAATAAAACTGAATAAAATCAAAGTTTTACATTTTTTCTCAATCTCTACTTATGAAAATAATCATTTTCGAAAGTAGACTTTTTAAAATTCAAGTTTGCCTACACAAGGTCAAAGCATGTCGTTTCTGTATCATTTGTTTGATGCATAAACTGTTCCTGTTTTCGAACCCAAACTACAAATGTTGCTTTATTTTTCTGAAAGTAGGTTTTTTAAAATTTAAGTTTGTGGGATAATCACCAGATTATTTCATGGAATAAAAAGTATTAAATATATGGAATCACATCAAGGCTCGACAAGTTTCCTTGTTCCTATAACACAAGAAGTCACACACACACCAACCAATCAGAAAAAGCAAACCAATGCTGCTGTAACTTACCTTCTGAGTTTGCATTCAAAATTAAGTCGGAAAAAAATGGGATACTATTTACAGAAGGTTGCTCAGATTCTGACGGGACAAAACAACATTCTTTATTGCTCTTGGGGAGATCTACGTCGTCATCATATTCAAGCGATTATGAATATACTCATTGAAGGCCATCGCTCCCCTTCAACCATGAATACTTATTTATCGGCGTTAAAAGGTGTTGCACATGAAGCTTGGATGTTAGAACAAATGAGCATGGAGCACTACCAACACATCAAGCAAATTAAAGGTGTTCGCGGTGAACGCATTACAAAAGGTAGAGCATTGAATCCATCTGAAATAGAACAAATATTCCATGCTTGTGATCTAGATAAAAGTTGCCGAGGTGTTCGAGATAGCGCTATCTTTGCCGTACTGATAGGATGTGGTTTGCGTCGTAACGAGCTTGTTAATTTAAATTTAAACAATATCTCATGGGAAGATCAATCGATTCGACTTATAGGGAAAGGTAACAAAGAAAGAATTGCTTTTATGCCTCAATCAACTGTAAAAAGATTAGAACATTGGGTGTCTCAAGTACGAGGAGATCATGCCGGTCCTTTATTTACACGTATTAGGCGTTATGATGACATGCAAGAAACAAGAATGACCGATCAAGCAATTTATAGTATTTTAAGATCCAGAAGCCAAGCAGCACAGATTACTGATTTTTCTCCACATGATTTAAGACGTACGTATGCTAATCAATTACTTGATCATGGTGTAGATATCATGACCGTCAAGGATATGATGGGGCACAATAGTATCACTACAACTCAAAGGTATATTCGTATAAAAGATGACAAGATGAAACGCGCCAGTGCGTTGCTCAATTTTTAAAGTGGAAGCAAGAATACATTAGCACATTGTACTTTTATTGATAAAATCAATATAGCGCATAAAAATTATATATTATTGAATTCAAATCTTATTATATTGTTTTTATTGCCGATACAAAGGAATTAAGAATCCTTTTATATTGGAAATAAATCATGTCTAAAATTTATAAACTCTATGCTTTTTTAATACTTTTTGCTTCAATGCTACTCACAGCCTGTAATAATAAGATGAATGATGATTTGCAAGAAGATTTGGCTGCGATTGCAGCTGATGCAATTCCAGCAGGTGCCATAGGTCAAGATGCATATAATGAATTCTATGAAAAAGTAGAAAGTAATTTGGATATCTTGAAAGACTTTTCTGAAAAGCAAGCTAATAATAATGGAGCTCCACCAGAGATACCCGATCCTAAAATAGCAATAGCTTTAGCGGAAGTTAATACATTTTTAGTTATAACAAGTGAGATTAATATAGCTGAAATTGTAGAAGACAGAAAGAAAGTGCTCGAAATGCACACTAATGTAGTCAAGATGTATACTGATCAGGTCATTGGTTTAATAGATGTAGAACTTGCTAACTGCAAAAGCTTACAACACCTGCGTGAAGTTGAACAAAAGTACTCAACAGATCCTAAATATCAATATAAAGAAATTCAAGATAAACTAAAACAAAAAATAACAGATTATACACCGACATGTGAAAGGAATGATGAAGGCGACCACGGTCTACCTGCTCCACCTTCTCTGCCTGCTTCAGGTAATTAAAACAATAACTTTATTCGGCTAGGTTTTATATTGATGCGGTTTATGCCGCATCAATAAGATATATGCTTACACCTCTGCTTTCCATATCAAGATACAAAATCGTACTCTTTTGGGTGTCATAAGCATTACAGATTCACTCCAAACCCGTTTCATTAAGCACTTTTTTTTGTACTCTCCAAGTCGGCATAAATTGTGTCATAAAGGCTTGAAATCTTTTGTTATGAGTACGTTCAAGTAAATGAGTGAGTTCGTGCACGACCACATATTCAAGGCACTCCGGTGGTTTCTTGATCAGCTCAAGGTTCAGCCAAATACGCTGTGCACCGATGTTACATGTACCCCAGCGTGTTTTCATTTTTTTAATGCGGTACTCTGGCATCGGTACCTGCATTTGCTGCACTCTTTTAGGCACAATTTTATCGAGCTGTAATCTGAGTTCTTTTCTATACCAAGCATCTAAAACTTTTTGCCGTCCTTTCGTGTTTAGTGTTGGCGAAACATACATGCACAAACTATCTGTACCTTCGATTTTAATATACGAACGCCCTGCTTGCGCAATCACTTTAAGCTGATAACGCAAACCACGAAAATAATGCGTTTCACCACTCACATACTGTCTTGGAAGCTGCCTGGACTGATCTGCAAATTTCTTCTGCTGAGCTCTAATCCAGCCTATTTTTCCTATCAACAAAAGACGAATCGCATTCAGAGAAAAATGATAAGGTGCAGAAACGCGTACAGCCCCATCAGGCGGCAATACTTTAAGATGTAGATTTTTAATGCGTTTTTGATGTACAACCACAGCAATATCGGCAACCATCAAGGTGGTGTGCATAGAACCTTATTCCTTATGCGACGCGTCATGTTGAACACATAGCTATTATAAAGAAATATATTCAGACATCCTATTC
>MDTC01264464.1_pt1 | contig 11563 bp, 5 predicted proteins | sample 811181 | NCBI WGS metagenome assembly MDTC01 (sample SAMN05326644, study PRJNA326480) | marine metagenome | isolation source: seawater | place: Pacific Ocean: North | collected 2011 | reverse complement strand
GTAAATCAATTGGAAAAAAAGGGTCAATTAGTCCATATCCGCCTACAACACTTTGTATTATTTCTTTTTCTCGCTCTTCTTCTTCAGCATCTTGATCTACTACTTTTTTTAATGTTTGTATTATATTTGAAAAAGACTCCCTTACTTCTTCAAAAGACCTAGTTAAAGCTTGCACGTCGTAATCATTATTTAATTGCCAAACGCCATTTTTACCGTCTGCTTTTTTTAATCCTAATAAACCCACTATTTTAGGAAAATTATCTTGACCAAGTCCAGAAAGATTGATTTTTTTTTGTTTATTTATAATAAAAGTGCCGTCTTCTTGAAAAAAAGACCAGTTATCAATAAATACTCTTATGTTTTCAATGCTAGACTCAGAAATTCTTTGTGTGCTACTAAATATATCTGTAAAGTTGTTAAGAATAGCATTAGATATTGTGTCTAATTTTTCTGAATTGTCTATTGATGACGACTTTACTAGTATTTTTCTATTATGCCTTATTAAATTAAAGTAGTTAGAAATTTCTTTTATAGATATTCTATTGGCAATTGATGTTTCTATTTGCTGAGCTTTAAACTCATAAGGACCTTTCATTGCTATAGAAAGATCAATGTTGACAAGACCAGAGTTATCTATGCTCATAGAAGAATTAACAATCATATACTTTTCTGTAACTCTTGAATTGCCTAAAAAATAACTAAGTGGATTATTTTTATTATCGACGTCAGAATTAATCCAGCCGTATTCCAAAACAAGTTCAGCGCCAAAAACACCGAATAAATCAGGCTTTACAAAAGGTGCGATGTCATTCATTCTTGTTCTATCATGTAAAACTAGACTTAGCTTTCCAGTTTTATAGGACATTAATCCTTTTGTTGGCGCTGCATTTATGCTAAAGTTTTTAAGCGTCATAAAAGGCTTTGCAGGATCGTGTACTGTTGTTAGTCTATTTTTTACTTTATGATTTTGTGCATGCCCTATAGGCTCATTCATATTGACTATAGATTGAGGTGTGCTAAACAAAGATAGATTTGTTCTAATTCTATTTTTACCGAGGTGATCTCCTTCGAAGCTTGTGTAATTACTCGTAACTTCAGCAGAATTTCTTGTCCCAAAAAGAAATTGATTTATGGTTGATGTTCTTAGCTTTGCATGAGAATCTTGAGGAGATCCTTTGTCTGATATGTTTGGTAAGACAAAAGTGGCATCAAGAAAAGGATAAGCTTTACTCAACTCTATGCTATTCATAGAATTAAAAAAGGCAGAAAGCTCTAACGCATTTTGGGTGCCAACTTTCATGTCTGGATTTGTTACTAGGATACTTGAAACAGAAGTTTTGGTCTTGGATGGATTTTTTATATTTTTATTAAAAGAACTTGCCTTAAAACTTTGCGCAATAGATTTTTCTATTGCTTTGTCTGTTGTAGTAGCTGTATTTACAAGCGCAGCATTTGCTGCATTAAAATTTGCGAACGCTGAGAGAGTCTTAAGATCTCTTTTATAAACTGGTTTTTTAGAAAGCAGACTTGCTCCAGTAGCTGATGTATAAGCACCTAAGTTAGACTTTACGTGGTTAAATAAAAAGTTTTTTGCGACACGATAATTTCGGACGTCAAGCTTTCCTTCATAATTAGAGTGATAAATCATTATTGACTTTTTAAGATAATCAATTACTTCTGGTTTTACATTCACAAGTTGATTATTAACTGTCTGACTAATAAATGTAACTATTTCATAAGTAGTATAACCAGTATTTGTCAAGGATTGAAAAAGATTTGAAATAAATGTATAAAATTGTTTTTGGTCAAGCTTTTTGTTGATTTTTTTACTGTTTGTTTCAAAAAGTATTTCTTCGTTTGTAACAAGCTGCAAATAGTTTATTAAACCTGAGTCGTTGATTACTTTATGCACTTTTCCGTAATTAGTTGAATCACTTACATTGCTATAAATTGAGTTTTTTGGAATGTAACCAGATGACATTTTAAATGCTGTCCTTTATTTGTTCTATATCACTTAAATTTAAAGGTATCTTTAAAACAACACCTTCAGGCACTTGTAACCACCAACCTACACCACTAGCTGCAGCAATTATCCACCACAAAGATCCGTCTTCATAATAATCATATGCATAGTGATCTAGTCGTTTACCACTTTGCGTAATAACTAAATCATAATCTATCTCTTCGTTGTTAACAGATTTGTATATATAAGGTGAAATATTAACTTCAGCGTCATTAACTAATTTATACTTTTCCATGAGCTAACTTCTTTCTTTCATGTCAGTAATAACATCTCTATATATTTCTGCACGATTAACACCTGTTGCATCGATTCCTGGTGGTATATCGTGAATAGGTGCAAATTGTATCGTTATTTTTGCGCCCATTGGCAATGAAACATCTCCCTTATATCGTCCTTCAACATTTGTTGTTTCCCAAAGTTGGTTGTTCGTATCTATGCTTAAAGAAGTTATAAATCCAGCAAGACCTAAACCTTGAGTCGACTCAAATGCTTTTTGATAAGGATTGTTAATTCTTTTGCCATCCTCTAAGTGTGCAGGAAAAACTTTTTCTAGCTTTTCCTCGTCAGAGTTTTCTTTTAAATCATAGACATTTTTATATACTGCCTGTTTAACACTAATTATTTCATTTTCGTGTATTAAAAAAGCATTTCCTTCATTAATTTCTTTAATTTTAAATATAAAATACTTTTGTCTAAAGCTTTTATTACCTTGAGAAACAAAGTTTATTACCTTAAATTTGTCTTTGAATGTATACATTATTTTTGGATTAGTAACTGACAAAAAATTCTTTTCGTTATTTCCCGAAAGAGAAAAATCGCTCACACCTCTGGATCTTAAACCCTTATTTAAAAACATACTTAAGTCACGTGACATTGTTGACATGTCAGAATTATATACATTGTCATTATCATCATTAAGAACATGAAAAAACTTTGACTTATCAAAATCTTCAGTAATTTTAAAGCTTACTTCACCTTCTTTAACAAGTACTTCATTTGTAAACACTTTATTGAATTTGTTTTTCATTCCTTTTGAATAGAGTTTTTTCATGTCATACTCAGAATAGTTTGAGCGTATAAGATCGCCGACTTTAAGTCTTATTAAAGGTGAAGCCGTTGGAACTTGTGTAAAAGGAAATCTAAAGCTTTCATTTTTTTTAAAATCTCCTGTATTTGCTGGAAGACCGTCTGACCATTGGGGGTAAACTAAAGTCACTAGTTTGTTAATTTGTTGCCACATCAAAGCAAAGTCTTCTTCGTTCATTGTAACAAGAGAAAAAGATACGCTAATACTTCGTGTTGTTTTTGTATAATGCTGTGCATCATCAATTCTACCAAAACCAGTAATTTGACTATACTGGGGTTGGAAGCTATCTGAGATATTGTCTATAAAAGCATGAAAAGAAAGCATTTCATTTGTTCTAAGATCATGAAAATAAAAAGGTGCCATTTCTCTATTAAAAGCATTTTCTATTTGATCTTTTAACTTTTTACTAAATCTTTTGTTTTGAGATGCTGCACCTTTGTATTTATATTTTTTAAAGTCTTTTCTATTAGCTGTTAATAACTCGAAATCGTATTTTATAAGTTGTTGCAACGTTGACGAAGATATATCAGAAACGATTTTAGTCTCAGCGTCGCTTGACTTAACTTTGTCAACATATAACTCTTTTTCTCCACCTTTACCGTAACCTTTCTCAAATTTTAAATCACCATAGTCATAAAAGTCTTGCGGGTCTTTTAAAGTTGAAAGACCATGTGTATAACCAATCTTTTTTTTATTTGCTGAATATCTATTATAATTTCTATTACTTCTGCCTAGGACGATGAGTGTATCACCTTTGTTAGATCTAAAAGATCTATATCCGGCACTTATCTTTCCAATTTGTACTCTTTCTATAATAAACTTAAAATAATATCTACTAAACTCAACAAAAAATTTATCAATAGGATTCTCTTGAGATATAGAGTTCCTGCCAGTGTAATCACTTTCTGAAGTTTTAGCTTTGTAAAGAATGTCTGTGTGCCAATAAGACTGCATTTGAAACTTTCTTATAAGCATATTAAGCCTGTTGTAGCCTTGTTTTGACAATGACAAAGCAGTTCGTGAAAGTTGTTCTAATGTTGCAATAAACACATTTTTACTTTCAATTTTTTGAAATTCAAGTGCCTTCATCGATTTTGGGTCTGCATTTAAAAACAAGTCAAAGCCATGTATGAAGCTAATAATAACGTTAGTTAAAGTCATTTCATCAAATCCAAAATATCTTAAACCTAAATGATCTGCAATAAATCTTTCAAAGTTTGTAAACTTACTTCCTGACGATTCTATAAATGAATATGACTTTTGACTAGTAAAAGATTTAAGATCAGTCTTTTCACTGATAAATTGATTATAAATAAAGTTGCTTACTGTTATATAAGTAACGGCATTAATTAAATATTGAGTAACAAATGCAAGTGCAGTTAAATCAAATCCTTTTGAAGAAGCAATGCCTACTGAGTTAAAGTCATATCCTGCGAGTATTTCTAATTCGTCTGCAAAAACTGAAGAAGTTAAAAAGTTGCCATTAAAACTGTCAAATGACGTATAGTTTTTTAACGGACTGTCACTATCAAAGCCAAACGAGCTATTAACTAAACTTCCAAAAACATTTTCAGGAAAAATACTGTCTTCTTTTAAAGTAGCTTTCTGTTCGTCTGTAATGTTTACGCCTGTATCTAAGCCAATAGCAGACGTTATGCCGCCAAGAGGTAAAACATTATAACCTAATTTAAGATCACCGTCGAAAAACGAAATACTTTCTTTGTAATTTTTTTGTCTAGAAAGATAATCTTTACTAACGTCGTAAGCACTTTTTTCAGAGATTACACCTTCTGTATCTATTTTTTTTATTTTTCCGCTAGTATCTAAGATATATTTGGTTGCCATGATTAACCCTTAATTACAGTTTTACCTGTTAAATAGTCTTCAGTGTTGACTTCTTCATGGCTTTTATGCTTTTTATTGAAATTGTATTGCTCAGCACTTTCAACTTTTTGCAAAAAGTCATCTTTAAAATGATTCATTTTTTTCTCAACAAGCCTCTCAGCGTCTTCTCTTGACATTTTAAAAAACTCCATATATAAGGTTGCTAGACCAGAAACTATTTCTTTTGTGCTCTCGTTTTTTTTAAAATCTAAATCTTTAACTTTTTTAAACATATATATTCCTTTACTTTAAACTGAAGAGCCTTCTGTAGAACCGAAAGAAGAGTTTCTTGTTGTGCCATCTCCTAATGTATCGTATGAACCGCCAAGATTTCTATCTTTTGCAAAAGCTACTATGTTTGCTTTAACACACTGCTTGGCAATCATTTCTCCATCCAGATTGACAGAAAGTTCTATTTTGTCAACGTGTTTAACTTGACCAGCACCTTGTGTATTACCACTAGCAGCAGGAGAAACCATTCCTGCGATTAAACTATAAACTTCTGCAGCCATATCTCCACTATATCTTATTGCAGCATCAATAGGCCCACCACTCATTCCTGCCATTATTTGGTCTGCAGGATTAAACAAAGTCATGTCAAAGCCATTAAGCCCGCCTTGCAACAAAGCTTTTCCTCCACCTAACAAGTCTGTAAGGAAATCGTCTGCTTTCTTAACTTGAATTGTTGTATTGTTTTTATTGTTTGTTTCAGCAGCAGCAATTTGTTTTACTGCTTCTGCTATAACATTTTGTGCCTTACTTCCACTAGAATCTTCAAATAAATCTGTAACTATATTACCACTTTTTATAATTTCTGCTAAAGTTTGAGGTATGTCTTTGTCATTAGTTGCGTATTTAAATGCAAGTGCATCTTTTGCTGCATTAGCTATTTCTTTATCTCTGCTTTTACTCTGTCTTTCAAGATAGGCAAGAAGTTGTCCACCAGCAAATGCTTCATCTGTGTCGTTATCTCTTTCTTGCAAAGTCTTTAAAGCTGATTGTGCTGTTGAAGTTTTAATACCTGTCCGCATTGAAGTCTCATATGAACTAGAAGCAACTTTAGAGTCAGTTTTAAGTGTATCAGGCAACGCGTTGTATACTGCACCTGCAATTATGGTACCTACATCATATGCTAAACCTAACATTTTTTCATTAACCCACATAAAGATATCGTAAAGCGGTCCTGATGCATTTCCAATTTCTGCTACTAGATCATAAAAAGTCTTTTTTATAGCTTTTACGTCGTCTGGTTCAAGATTAAAAAATTCTGTAAATATTTTATTGATACTGTTTTTTTCACCCCCGTAACCTCGAAGCCAGTCAACCATGTCTTTAAACGCACCTCCAAGAGTTTTAATGAGTCCTGGACCTATTGCTGCAAAACCTTTAAGGAACTTACCGATTAAATCTCCTGAAGCTTGCATCAATTGACCTGCAGTTGTATTTTGCGGATTTTTAAGAAAGTCGCTAAATGAGCTAGTAAATTTATTTGTAAATTTTTTTTGTATTTCTGTAAGTTTTTTCTTGGATCCGTCACTATTAAAGGCATTTTCGAGGTCTTTCCCAATAAATTCTGTAAATTCTTGTGCTAAATTTGTAAACTTAGTTTTATTAAAAATACCTTCTGTTTCCGAGCTTTCTGAACCTATCAATTTTTCAAAAGTTTCTGTGATAGGAGAAAAAATACCTTTTATACTATCTTTAACATTTTGAGGTAATTCTAATCCTGAAATGTAAAAGTCTTGCATTCTTTTTGATATTCTTTTAAAAATAGGATCAAGACCAGATCCTAACGTAATTGTTGCAGTTAGACCTTTCTTGAAAGATTCAAAAAACGAGGTATCTGTAATTACTTTTTGCATTTCTTTTAAAGAGTCAGTCATGGACTTAATATTTTTTGTTTGTTGAACAGTTGGGTCATCTTCAGCCATTTTCTTTTGAATTTCAGCATACGTCATTCCCATGTTCTTATAATTCATAACAGACTTAAGCGCTTCTGCAGAAAGTCCTGTATATTGTGCCATTACAGCTTTTTCGTGACGATTTAGTTCATCAAAAGATCTACCTGTTGCAAACATTGCATCACTAAACATCTCAATAATTTCTTCAGGCTTTTCTGCTCTTATCAACTTTAAAGCGTCGACATTCATTCCGAAAGTCTGTGATAGTAATGCAGCAGAATTAGCTGCATCTTCAAAGGTTCCAAACTTATTAAACATGCTTGAAGCTTCTTTTACAGAAACACCCATTTGTGTTACTTTTGCAACAGTTTCAGAAAGCTCTTCGTTTGTCAAATGCCCAAAGTTAATAATATCATTTCTTAAAACAAAGAAATTCTTTCTAATAAGCTTAACATTAAGACCAAACTCTTTTGAAACAGTTGACGTTGATCCTGCAATGTCATCAAGTGTCTTAAATAAAGATTCACCGTTTTTTGCTGATTCCAGCGCAACATAACTAAAATCTTGCGTCGACACGCCTAAAGCTCTAGTAGCCTTAGTTAAAAGTATTAAATTGTCAGGTGTACCTTCTTTACTTATTTTAGCAACATTTTCAGCAAAGATATCAGCAAATACGCCAGCATTTGTCAAAACCGATGTATATTCCTTAATTAAAGCAGTAACGCCGCCGGCGCCGGAGCCAAAAAGTTTAACAAAATCATTTGTTACATTTTTAAACTTTAGTAATGTTGTAGTACTTTGCGCAAATTGTACAAGCCCTTGTGTTGCTTGACCTATTTTTCCGCCAAGACTATCTGACATATCAAACAACTCTTTTGTTTCTTGCGCAGCATTTCCAATAGTTTCAACTATGTCTCTTCTAATAGAATTACCAATCTTTGCAGCAGAAGCTGCCATAGTCAAAGGCAAAGCAATAAAAAACTTTGTTAATTTTGCTGCAACCTTCATCGTCTGCATAAAAACCTTAACCATTGTACCACCAATTGCAACAGCAGCTATTCCTATAGGGCCCAAAAAAGCAGCGAGTCTTGTAGCACCAAATTTTGCAAAAGCACCAAATCTGGCGAATTTTGAAGTTGTGCCTACAAGACCTTTATTAAGCGCTTCTAAGTCTTTACCGGAATTTTTAAACGCTGAAAAGCTTTTTCTTATACCTCCAGTAAATTTAAATAATTTTTTACCGTATTTTTGTAATTTTCCACCAAAAACATCGTCAAGAACTTTTCCGTATGCTAGCGTTTTTTTGTTAAGACCTAAAAAGCTTTTTTCTCCAGACTCTGCAAAGTTTTTTAACTTTTCGCCGTATGATAAAAATTCTTTTACATTTTCAGCTGCTATGTTAACAGCTTCTCCATGATCTTTCATTGCTGTTGTTTGATCTTTTAACTTTTCTGTAGTATCTTCAAGCTCACTAGACTTCATTGCATTTGATGCATCAGTAGCCAATTTAGCCTGTGATTTACCAGGAGTCTTTGAACTTTTAGCTGTGTTTTTTTCTATTTTCTTAAGAAGATCAATCATAAGTTCAGACTGTGACATAAAAAATCCTTTAGTTAATAACTAACAAATATGTTATAAGTATGTTTATCTTAAATAACTCTAAAACTAAAAAGACTTTTTAAACATGTTATTTACTCTTTTGTTTTGTTGAGGTAAAGGATTATTGTTTTGCTGAGACTGTTTTTCTAAGTCTGACTTAAGTTTTCTTATAAACCATATTCTTTTCCAAATAGGTAATTTATATGCGTCTGCATAAGAAAAGCTCAAATGTTGCATTAAGACATATATTTGTTCTAGAACAATGTCCTTATTTTCAGGCGTCAGGCCAAAAAAATGTAGGTCCGATTGGCAACTCAACCTCACTTTCTTCAAAGCAATGTGTACATTCCATAGTTGCTTTCATATCAACTCCAGGTTCGTGATTATCTAGAAATCTTCTAAGTGCCAAAGAATCTCTTGCAGGCATATTTTGAACAAAAAGTTTAATTTTGTTTTTGTCTTTAATATTTTCAATTTGAAGAATTGATCTATTTAATCGATCAGTTACATTATTATCTGTGTTTAAACCGCTCTTTTTCTTTCGATCATTTGTGATCATCATTTCTTTTTCGTCATGCCCAGTTAAAAACTTAACTTTAACATTCTTTTTAGTCACAGGCAAGACAACATTAAAAACGTTTTCACCTAAAACATCTGGTTCTACTTGCAATCTTTTAATCTTTAATTCAGACAAATTAAAAGTTGACTTATTTGACTTACCACAAGCAGGACAATTTATGTCAAGCTCATAATCAGCACCGTAACCAGTGATTCTTAAAGCAACTAGCAAGGCATTTCTATCTCCTGATATTAGATCATCAGGATCAATTGACTTATCAACCAAACAGCTTTTAATTAACTTTGAAATTACTGTTCCGTTTTTAATATAAGCTCTAGAAGTAAGAATATCTTCTTCCTTTGCCGTCATAGGTTTAATATCTAGAGTTTCAGTATCATATATACCTTTGTCTTCAGAGTATATAACACCTCTAGAAGGAAGTGGGACAGATTCAATGGCTAGTTCAAAGCCAAAGTCGTCTAACATTACATTATTTTTTTTAATTGGGCTGCTGTCTGCAATTTCTGCAGCGTCTAGCGGCTTATCAAGATTATTCATTAAGTACTCCTGCTATACAGATTCTATTATTATATTATTATCTTCTTCAAAATTGTTAACAAAGTTTAGTAAATTATTTGTGCTTATTAAATTAAATAAATCACTACTCTGTGAACCTTTAAAGTTAATACCTATCTCTCCGCTAAACTCATTTCTAAACTTTTGTTGTCTAGCTCTTTCTGAATTTAATTTTACAGTATTAACATAATAATCATTTATTATTTCTCTATCAACGTAGCTTAGCATAAATTCATCTAAACTTAAAAATAAATTAACATCTACTCTATTATCATTACTATCTATAGTATTAGGAGAGAATAACATAGGTGAGCCATTTATTAAAGGAGCTGTGAATAATATATTTCTAAGATTTCTAGTTATATCATGATAAATTCTAATGTTATGAAAACTTCTAAATACAGATCTATTATTTGTACTCAAAGTATTAGAAGAAAGAGGCTTTACAAATCTATTTTGGCTCATTAGACCTATAGGATTAATGCTGCAGTCAAATCTTTTTGTTTGTTTAAGTAAACTATCAAAATTATTACAATTAAACTTAAATTGCATGTTTAAAGTTGAACTTACTGAAAGTGTATCATCAGTATTATCATAGTTTACTGTTGCTATAGGTTGAGCTAATTGTGACTTTGAGAGTGACTTAAGATAAACAGTGCTAGGAGGAATTTCAACATTAAACTCATTAGAAACTACAGCCTCACAATAATTGTACAAAGCTAGACTATATTTTGAGTTTATAGACATTAATTTAAAATTATTAATTGTCTCGTTTATATTACTAATATCATTTAGCTCATCTTTGACTGTTTCATCAAAGTTTAGTAAATCACTAGGTCTATTATTAAAATCTAAAAAGTAATAAGATTTGTCTCTTTGCTTTGAACCTGTAATAATTTCAGGAACATCAAATATATAATTAAAGCTTCTTTTTATTTCTGCTAAGTCTACAATTTCTTTAATCAAGCTTTGAGAAGATATTCCTGGCATACAAAACAAATCAACTCTACAATCAGTTTCTTCTGTCGCAATTTTATATGCAGTTCTATAAATCTCTGTGGTTTGTATTTCTGCATTTGGATCTGCAGCATTATTTGTTTCTCTTGCTACAGAAAATCCTGACATGTCTTTTTTATAATAATCTAAAATATTAACGCCATCGAAGCCACCATAACTAAAAAAGTCAAAAGAAAGAAACAAATGATTATCAGAATAATTTTCGTCGTTTGAATAAAGAAGCTTGTTTATATCCACATATTTAAAAGGGTCTTTTATAACACCGTCTGAGTTAAGTGATGTAATTCCAGATATGTCTTTACCATCTCTTCTGTAAAATGAATAATCCCATCTTTTTGAAACGTTTATATCATCTGCGGCGTTATATAAAATCTTTTCTAAATGAAAGAAGTTATATTGGGTATTTTCATCTAGTTCTTCTTTCCATACACTATATTCGTCTCTATAACTACTAAAATATTTTGAATATTGCGATGCTTGATCAAAACTATTTGTTACGTTATCGTTGTATAATTCCATTATAAAATTATAATTTTCATCATCTACTAAAACGTCTCTGACTTTAGTCAACTCTGTCTGATCAAACAGTACACCCCACGATGCATCTTCTTTAAAAATAGGTTTTATACCTTCAAATCTTAAAATCTGTCTATTTCCAGCAAACCTCATTGGATTTTGAATAATCGGTGTGCTGCTATCATTCGTACGAAGATTGCTTGTGTTTATAACAGGATAGTTTTTAAAGCCGGAAGGCATTAAAGTTGTTTGGATTACTTTATCTTCAACGTTATTTGTTACTTCTACATAAATATGATTATTTGTTTTTCTATAATTACCATCAGTTACTATTTTTCCTAAATCAAAATCATAATACTCATGCTCAGTGCCTATAACCTTGCAAATATAATCATCGCTTT
>MDTC01101052.1_pt1 | contig 11563 bp, 7 predicted proteins | sample 811181 | NCBI WGS metagenome assembly MDTC01 (sample SAMN05326644, study PRJNA326480) | marine metagenome | isolation source: seawater | place: Pacific Ocean: North | collected 2011 | reverse complement strand
CCGCCCACCCGCGGTCTACTCTCTCCTCTCTTTTCATTTCTTTTTCCTCTGTCTTAGCTCGTTTTCCTCTATTCCTTCTTCCTATGAGCCTCTGGGCATGATTCCGATGCGGGTGGTGCTCACCTGCTGTTCTGTCCGTTCACCCATCTCAGTATATTTTGCAGCCTGGCGCGTTACCGTACCGCAGGTACCAGCTTGTACTACCTACCGTACCTACGGTAGGTACCTGCGGTACGGTACGGTACCGTGGTACCTACGGTACGGTACGGTACCTACGGTACGGTACGGTACGGTACAAGCTGGTAGACTCTGGACTTTATTATAGCACAATAACATGTATGATGATACGGCGAATGCATGGCCTGATCAGCGCCTCTGATCATCAAGATTCCTGATACCATGCCAACAGGACGAATTCGTTACGGCGTGGAGATGTACTCTATGAAGGAGGAAGACTTCTTCAAGATGCAATGCTCAAGGAACCAAACGATGTTTGGCGTCTTTGACGGGCATGGAGGCAAGTTCATCGCACGCAAGTGTGCTGAATACAATTGGAGTGGAGAGCGACGGCTTGAAGAGAGGTTTTGGAAGCTAGATGAATCACTGGGGCCCCAGTCTTTGAGTTCAGGGACAACTGCATCAGTAATGATAATAGAGTGCGTGTGTCCCATCTTTATAGATTGTTTCCAACCTTCCCGATTACAGGCATTGCAAGAATGGTAACTATAGAGTTAATTTAGCTTGGGTGGGAGACTCACAAATACTGGAAATAGACATGACCGCTCCAGATGCACGAGTCACATATCTGACATCAGCGCACAATTGCATGAATGCAGCTGAGATAGATCGAATTCACCATCAATGGCGCGCGCGTGAGATGCACGAAGAATTGCGTTCTCGGGCTTACGTCTCCGACGGTTCATTGCCCCAGTTTGGGGAACTTACGCAGCAAACTTTTGACTATGAACAGAAGTTAGAGGCAGCCTACGAACATGTCTTCGCGAGCCGAGTGTGCCTCAACGGTCCATCCTTGGAGAGACAGCCAAGCTTATTGGAGAAGAGAAAATCACGCAAGCAGGAAGGTGGAGTCCTTGCAATTCATGCTCGCTGGCTTCAAATGCCACAGAGATCTATCGTTCACGGCGCTTCTACATGTGTCACTCGCTCTATTGGGGATTGGGATGCATCTCGCACTCTCATTCCGCACCCTGAGGTAATTGAACGCCTTGTCGAAAGGGGCCGCCGAAAGCGCTTCGTCATTGCAAGCGATGGACTCTGGGGAACAATCCCCCTTAAACGAATTGCTAAGCTTGCCTTTGAGAATCGCAGTGATCCACAAAAGTGTGCCACCTCGCTGCTGAGGCATGCAAGGCTCGAATGTGCCCAACTCAATGGGGTCCGGGAACATCCTTTCAAGGACGACACTACTATAGCAGTTGTTGATGTCATTTCACCCCCTCAAGTAGCTATCGATTCCCCCTGTCTAAAGAAACTCTCAAAAGAATCCTCGAAACCCCCGACTATGAGGTCATGGCTCTGCAGCTACTCCACAAAATAGGCCGTAACAGTATAGCCAAGGCAGACATATTCAACAATAATTAATCTATGGAGTAGGATCAATTTGTTCTACGGTTTGATAGATATTCCGTTTCATCTCGACATACTAATCAAACTATGTTCTTGATCCGGGGGGTGGGCTGCACATGGGGAACGTACAGAAACGTGCTGGGCCTGCTCCCTGTGCCACTACGTGGCTATGTCCGAGCCAAATTGTGCCCTTTTACTGCTCATTTTGTCCTTGTGCGGGGCAATTGCCGCTAAATGCAAGCAGCGAGATGCGGGCCTTTGCGTCGCCCGTCCTCGATTTGCAGTCTATTACTTATTTAGCTGCGGTGCTGAAATTTCGCAACTTTATTATTTCGTTCAACGCGGCTGAGCTAGTGTCGGATCGGGGCGCTGAAGTAAAGAAGTGGCCTGGTGCCGCTCACCTGTCGACTCTCCGAAACATGGTCAGTGGGTGGACGAGGCGCAGTTCGGACCGACGGAATACCTAAAAGCGTCCGTGTCGTCGCTCACTCCGCAATTCTGAGTGGGTGCAAATGCTCCGGTTGGGCCAAGATTCCGCCAGTCGCTGGCATCGTCGCGTCACTAGTACACTGCAGTCACTGTACCACTAGCACTAGTCACGGTGATATTCAAGCTTTCCAGCTATAGTACTCGGAATGAAGGTACGGCCTTCCAAAAGCTCAGGGCAGGTAACCGTGAAGTGGTTCATGTCTTTCCCCTGCCGGGTCCTGCTCCGCAAGGGTAAAATTTAACCCGACAGGCCCGGGGGGTGGAGCCCGCTTGGGTTTCAGGGAACATTCCAGAGTCTTTGTGGCGGAAGGTGCGAAAGCATTCGATACGCCCAACGGAACGTTGAATATTTTCACGCGGAGATACATGCTGACGGAACGTCAGTACGCTCTGCACTTCGCTTTGCTTCGTGAAGTTTGACGCTTGGCACGGTGCTCAAAGTCGAACGTTATTCTCAAACACATCAAGTGGCCTAGCCTTAGGTCCAAGACTAGGCGTAGGCGCGGGCGAAGACTGTGACCGCTAAGCGGCGTGATTTGGAGCTCTGCCAGGCTGCTCTGCCTCCTCCGTCCACTGGCACGATTTCTAATCATCAATACTAGTAGTATATATATATATATAATTATTTATTGCCAGTAAAGGCACTTACCCAGGCTGAATAGACGGTGGCTATAAACTTGAATGTACTAGTGACTAGGGTATCTCTGCTGAGGTCCGGCTTTCGGGGGAATTGGCTGCGCACGATAACTCGGTTTGGAGCTTCAATATCATGATCGTGCAGCTAGGACTCGGATGGGAAGTCACGGTACTAGTGACGGTAGCCTAGGCGGCCCGGGGTATACAAGTACGGCCCGGGGTTGCCAGTGTGTTTTGATACGTCCCAGTTGAACCTTGGGATCATACTAGACGTTTATTTCCATTGCATTCACCGTGACTCGGACTGGCACTCCGAGTCAGGCTGGAAGTTCAAGTCACGCCGGTTACAGACTCGGACTCAGAACTTCTACCGTTCCACCCGGCGGGCGCAGGTTCCGGGGGACCCGGGGGGTTCGTTCGTGACGGCCTCCTTTCCACTCAAATGTCTCCCAACTCCGCTTTGGATCCCGGGCCTAGTTACTTCAGTATATATCTTGAATACCCGGACAAAGCTGTCTACAGCTCGTAGTGGATACCCAGGCCCCCATGTTCGTAGGGGGCTATGGGGCGCCGCCCCTCCAGTTTCATTTTTGTTGCTCTGGGTGCATGCATCGAACTCAAGATCACTTCTCCCCGAAATGGAAGTGTGCTAGACCTGACAAAGGGTCGTGACAATGGAGGCATCGATTTAAAGATCCTGGTAGCGGTTGACTCAGGCTCAGAGTATCATGAGAAGGTCAAGGGAGGGACTATCGGTCTTTTTATCAATGGAACTGGTATATCTTTTGGTGGTTTGGACTCTGTCGCTAGTGGGTCACCCCCTGGCTTCCTAATGCCATTGACAAAATGGCAGGCTGGACGAGCCTGGTTGCACTTTGAATTGTCGTCCTTCAGTGTTGATGTTATTTTTTTCTGATTATAATTGTCAGAGCTACAGGTGCAAAAATACTTCTTCAATACCCGTATCAAGTGTGCCGGTCATGGTACAGGTTAAAGAATGGTATGAGTATCCATCAGGAGCCAGGGCAGTTCACTCACTCGAGATCACCTTGGTGCTCACGTAAGTAATATGTTGTGCGATACTATGTATCCTAGACAAGGGTACAGGCTCACAATAGATGATGCTCATCGAGCACTCGTTTTACTAGGAACTATCATTGCACACGAATGTCACGAATATTCTATTATCAAAGAGGTACAAACGGATGCCTTGCATATATCATCTATGTTTGCTAGATGATTGTTGTTGTGCCGGACTCGCATGCGTTTGCCTTGCGTCTGCTTGCGATGCTAGAGATTTGCTTTGAAATAATTGTTATCAATGAGTCGACGTTGTTTGATGGAATGATACAGGAAAGCTGGAATAGATATGCTCTCCAAATGGCAATCAAGCTCCTCGTCGCAAGGTACGTCAGGACAAGTTACTACATCACACTTGATGCCGATGTTCTCGTTGTGGGGGGGCTTGATGTGGGACTGCTTCTGCCTGGTGGTAAAGCCATGTAGCTACGCGTTGTTGGTTTTGACTGTGAGATAGTCATCGCAAATTGTTCTAGGTTCATTCCTGAACCCCGAAGTGTGCACCCACACTGGTGGCTGGGCTCCATTATGACTTTAGGGCTAAAAAATGATTCATTTGCAGATTCAATGTTCGGAGTAACGCCCGCCGTTCTCTCGACCTTTGGTGCACAGGTGACAACAGCCTCTGTGAGCAATCAATTTCGGGACACAGACTGGCAACAAGCCTGGTTAGCGCAGAGTTGCAGCGCGTAACAGCATCACAGTGTAAGGCTGACGTGTTCAATTATTAGGTCATGGAAGACTGGGATGTGGTGGAGCGAGTACTCCCTGTACCGACTTGCTCTAGATGCTCGTGGAATGTTCACCAATCTTCACGCCCTTTCCACATCCAGTGTAATCTGTAATGCAATCTGGTTTCAGCACCAACTGCCGTGGGATTCAAATGCGGCGTTTCACAACCTGCACTGTTGCTTTTCTCTCGTGCAGTCGACAACAGACATCTGCCCATCTGCTATCGCCGCTGGTGTAAGCAAACAGCTAGAGAGAGAGAGAGAGAGAGAGAGAGAGAGAAAGAAAGAGAAAGAGAACCAAAACTAGTCGGGCAATATTGATTAGCTTTGGTCAACGAATTGTCATAGAAGTACAATTTCAACAGCCACCCTGATTTTGATGAATTTGGTCATCGTCCGACATACTTCGAGTCTATGATTGTAGTAACATATGAATGCCCAGCGATAATGAATTCGCCTCTAGTCTCGCTATTTAAGTTGTCTTCATGGCAATTTCTACTTTGAGTCGAGGTCACCTGGCAATGACGCAAAATGTAGCAGCTAGCTATAAAGTCCAAAGTGCTTGGCCTCTCTGAGCACATTCTCGCATCCTGCGCATCGACCGAGGAATAGACGGCGCAAGATACCGGAGTCATCGGCTTTGAGCTTGGAGCCGCCTATTGCAAGTGCTAACCAGGACACTATTGCTAATGCCCCGTCTAAGTCGGTGCTACTGCCCCTGCGAGATATAATTTACACTGGCACAACTCCTTGATCCCAAACTGCTCGAAGGCTCACACGATGGGCCTGGAACCAAATCGGCTTGCAGACAACTCGAGATTCGCAGCGAAAATGGGGCTATTCTCCCGCCGAGGCCTTCGTAATCCCTTCGATGCCGCTTGTTGCTGCCGTTCGAACCACCGCAGTGTCCGTGGTTTCTCGCGCCGGTCCCCGGGTCCGTGGTTTCTTGCACGAGCGCCCTCGAAGCTCTCAATTCGTCCCGAGTCGACTTCGAGCGCTTGAATTTATGCTCCGGGCTCGAACCCTATTTTTCGCACTTTTTTGTGCAGGGATGTGCCGCGGGGAGTTGTACAGCCGTGCTTTTTCTTGGCGCACCGCCTCGGCCGACCCCTTGGGCGGTCAGAAACAGCTTGGGGCTGACCAAGGGCGCGTTTTGGCTGTGCACAAGGCAAAAAAAAACATTGTCCTGCGCGCCCGCCGTGCACTTGCGTCAAGTCCCTTCGTTGGTCGCGTGTCATAGCGGGAGGCGAAACACGCGAACGGACACCGCGAATTGGCGACTATCTGATGAGCACAAGGGCGTAATTTCTTCACTTGACCTAGTCTTGCGAATTTGAGGCCCACGTCCGTGCGGCGGGGATACTCTAGCTCGACATCTTAAAAAAAAAAGAGGTTCACGGATTTTTGCCCGAAAAAAACTTTGAAGGACCAGTTTTCATTAGCACCGCTTCCTTGCAGCGCCGTGCCTCCATTCGGCTTCCTTTTTAAGTTTAACAAAAAAACCACAAAAACACAGCCTTCTCTCTTCAAGATTCGAGAATACATCGAAGCACAAAGGCTGCAACACGCTACGCGTAATAAACACAGTTAAACTAACTACTCAGTGTACTTTAAGGTAGCTCCGCGGCAGACTATCTCAGCCGCCGTACTCCCAAAGGTGCGCACTCCTTTGGTCTTGCTTTATTCGCAGAAAAAAGCATACGTGACCCCTATATGCAGAGTAGGAATCGAGATCTGAACCTTACTTTTCGGTGGCCTGGTCAGTGACTCCGAAACCAGGAGTTCTGCGAAGTTCAACGTAAAGTTGAAGTAGAGGAAGGGGGTAAATTCAGCAAAACCCGTCCCCTAGTGTTCTAGATGTCGAAACACCGGGCCAAAACGGGCAAATCTCAGTGGATTATGGCCCCTCAAGGCCCCGAACTGTGTCCTTGGTGGCTTGGGGGGTTCATGAGGCGAATATTTCCTCTGCGAGTGTGGGCGACTGGCCGGGCGCCACGCGGTTACCAGTACTAATTCTCGGCCTCAGCCTTGACCCAAAACAAAAAGTAGTCCGATCCAAAACCAAAACTTACTTTACCAAAAAAGTAAGATGTCACTCTATTCCTACCCTGCTTATAAGACTGGCACGAACGTCAATTTTAATTATCTGCGAACGTCTCCGCGCAATGCCCCTGACTTCACTGAGCTAAATGACAGCGCCTGCCATGGCGTGGGTACTCGCAGAGGGTACTCGAGGGACAGGGCGTCGACCCACATACACATACTGGCCATTATGCGGCTACATTTGTCGTTGAAGCCATCTTCGCAAATATCATTGAGGCGCTGGTGTTTTCGTCATCCTCCATTATGTCCATTGTCTCTTCAAATGTCAAGTTGAGAGCTTCTTGAACATTCATTTCAGGTGGCTGAGGCGGGGGTGGTCCAGCTCCGGCAATGCCACCTGGTATCTTGGCTGTAGGAACTGTGTGTGCTTCAAATGTGCCGAGCAAGTAAGTTGGTAGCAACTCGTCGCTAGGTTTGTAAGTATCTTCAACAAGGAGGCACGTCGGTAGCTCAGTAAGTGAATCTGTCTCAGGAGCAATTGTCTTACTATCATCAACCCCAGTATAAATTGAGCTTATCAAGGCTGAAACCGAGCCTTCCTCTATGCCACTAGAATTTCCTGAAGTTAGATGTTTTAGTGCCTCCGAGTAAGAGATAGCGACCTTCTCATCTTCGTGGCCAGACATGCGCATAAAAAATGGCACAAGGCCGGCTGAAGCAAGTATTTCACGGGCTTCAGTTGTGCATGTAGAAAGCAAGCAGAAAATTCGCGCACAGGACTGTGCTGTGGAGCTAGGGTTGGGATCATCTGAAGCCTGGGCAAGTTGAACAACATGTTGAACAGGCAAACTCGTTGCAATTAGCTCTCGGTGCGTTGGCTCGAGTGCCAAAATGTGCAGAACGGCTGCCGTAAGTGCATAGCAACTTGGGATGTTCCCAAGAATGGGGATTGTTTTCAAGATGTTGTGATCCAGAAGTATTTTGTTAAAGCGTCGTTGCTGAACGATGGAATAAAGTGCTCTCGCGCAGTGCGCATGTAGCTCATTATCATTTGGCATTTCGTTGTTTGCACAAATGATATTGAATAGTAGCTGTACCGCTCCATCGTTGATTAATTTATCAAGGACATCACCGGCAGATGTCAAAGATCTGATAGCAACGGCCACAAGGACTTTAGCATTCGAGGGATCGACCGCAGAGTCAGACAGACAAAGCTTTTGATATAAGACTTCAAGAGCTTGTAGGATATTATCGTAGACCATCAAAGCTCGATGCTCCTCTGACATGAATGACATGTATGTGAAAATGTGAAGGATGGCCTTGTACACAATATCTTTTTCCGCCTGCAAACCTGCGCTTTGACCAGCTTTAACCAAGCCAACAAGTTCATTCACAATATTAGCATTGAGCAAGGGCACACGAACTGAGGAGCACCAGGCCAATTGCACGAGAACACAAACGCAAGTCTTTTGAGTTGGAAAATGTGGCGAACTGGCCCCCTTGATCAAATCAACCACAACATTAGAATTGACCATTTCTTGTCGAGACGCCCTGTCCTCTGCGATGCGTAAAAACGATTCGGCAGCCGCAACCTTAGCAACCGGATCATCGAGGGCTATAAGTGATCTAAGAACTGATATGGCGCCTGCCCTGATTGCGGGCTGCCGTGATTCAGTGTGGCCAATCAAATTGCATGCCGCCTTACCGCATGTAGTCTGGGTGGCTTTGTCCTTCGCCCGCATTAGGTTAAAAAAAAATTCAAGCGAGGTCCTGCGCTCGACAAGCAGGCCTCTGCCAACAGGACCCTGCGCAGAAAGATTACAGAAGATTGATGCGCAGACAGACATCGTCTCCTCTTCTGGTAGACGTGAAAGCGAAGACATTGCCTGTATTAGTCCTTCCTCGGCGAGCTGAGGTAGCCTGTTCTCCGTTACGGTAGGTGCGTTTAGCAGGTTTAAGAAGGCTCTGGCGCAGACCTGCTTCGTCAGATGAGAGACTGACCGAACCATGCAGATCATCATCAGGGAAGTCACACCGCCCTGCTGGACAATCTTCTCTTCATATCCAATGCGACAACCAAGATTGCAAAGAGCACGAGCGCAGTAGAGCTGATTCTTCTCGCAATATGAATTTGACAATTCCGCAATGAGGGGTATAATTCCAGCCTCTATCATGGGCCCTTGTACTGCCGACTCATGAGACAGATTGGCAAAGGCAACGGCACACCTTAGCCTTGTTGTATCGTCCGCAGTGCGATCACCTGCAACAGTAACTAGGGCTTGCAGCGCACCCAGGTCACAAAGAGGCTGGCGACAAGGCTCGTGTGCAGAAATTGCGGATAGAACGGCACAGCATGACTTGTGCGTAGCAGAATCCGAGCCCTTGCCACAACCTGCAATTACGTGAGGCACTGCACCCGTAGTGATAGTGACTGCACAAGAACCCTCGTGGGCAAGACGACATAGTGCGGCACAACAATGTTTGACAATGTCTTGGTGTCTAGTTTGCATCATATCTATGAATGCTGGGACGACACCTTCGTCAACCATGAGGCTCACATTTGGTTCAACCGATGCAAGCTTACACAATGATGCCGCACACAGCATGCGCGTAAGGGGTTCTGGGAGTCTAGTGAGATTTATGATAGCAGGAATTGCGGATGCTGAAATACTTCTCTCGGACGCAGCCTTGCCACATGAAAAGTTGAAGAGTGCAAGGGCACACGATCCACGGATTCGCGTGCATGTATGAGTACAAAGATTAATGATAGCAGAGACGCCGCCTTGGCCTAGCACTTGTTCATGGTTGGCTTCGTCTGCTAAAACACGAGTCAGCGCCGAGACACCATGGAGAAGAGTCGATGAGTCAGAAGCTTCATGCAGCAGAGTCACAAGTGCAGGAACACATCCTTCTTGGACAATAGCTTGTCGTCCGACAGCTTGCCGCGACATCATTCTCAGGGCAGATGCGCATAGCTGGGTGGTCACAGTGTCTCGGGGACACCGCAAGCATATATTGCACAACGCTGTGACGCCGCCTTCGTGTATCAGCCTTGGAAGATTTTGCTCCTCTGTGATCAGGCGAATGATAGCCGACGCGATGTAGTGCAGCGTGACCGTGTCTACGTCTGAAGACAGGGCGTAGAGGACTTGAACTGCCCCCTTGCATACCATATCTACTCGACAAGCCCTCGTGGATGCAAGGGAACGCACAACAATAGCACATACCCTCCGCGTTTTGGACTCTGCGCCTCTAGCTAGAACTCCAACTACTTGCACGACACCTTCCTCAACAATTCTAGGTCGAAGAGGCTTGATATCTGAGAGATTGCAGAAAGCTGCCGCGCATAGGTGCTTGACCACTGGTAAAGTTTGTGAGGCCAGAGACACGAATGCTTTGACGACACGCTCAATGTACATGTAGGGCTGATCTACACAGGTCAGATTGAAAAGTCCGCGAGTGCACAACTCAGCAAGCTCCGCGTGCTTGTTCATTATCGACATTAAGGCAATCACAATACCATCTTCAACTATCTTTGCTTCAATCCCATCCATACATGTAAGATTTACCAGGGCCACACCACAATCACGAGCAACAGATACTTCCTTTGAATTAGCACCGAGGTCGGATACTGCTGGCACAGCCGCTCGTTCAACAAGTTGCTCACACAACGCAACGTGGTGAGACATATTCTTGAACGTAGTAGCAGCCACCCGACGTACCTCCTCATTATCATCCTTAGACAACACGATAGCTGCAGTTACGGCACCCTCTTCTACAAGGCGCATAGCATTCTCTCTGCAGGTTGACCACGTCGCAAGGGAATTTGCACAATGTAACCTGACCTCGTACAAGCCCGGTGTTTTTATTGGTTGCGTTACCTTCGGATTCTTGTTATTTTGCTCTTGTACAAGATCTTTAACTAGAGGTGTCTGCTTGGACAAAGCTGCCTCTTTCTTCAAAAGCTCATGGCGGTTTATTTTACTGCCAGTATGGTCGCTCAGCCGTGACTGGTAGACGATATTATTCATGTGTGTCCGGTGCAAGGATGGATCACGACCCTTTGGACCCAATACCTCCAAATCACCATATTTATCGTCCCCGTGCGATTTTGAATGGCTAAGCCGCGGATGGAAAGATGTCAGCTCTGCTTTTGCTAGGCTCGCTCCTTGGAGTCGATGAGGTGACGATACCTGCATTCCATTGTGCCTTTCGTCTTTCTCCAATTGATGTGAGCCCCTGGCAACAGGTAACTGGAGCCGGTCCTTTTGCAAATCTAACATAACTTTAGCCGGAGGACTACGAGGGACCTGGGAAAACCTTTTGTATATATTCATGCGTGTTTTTGATATGCTTTTTGAGCAAGCATCTTGCTGGAATGCCGCGAGGGATGCTAGAGAAGTTGACATGGGATTATGTTTCTCGTCTGATACAGCTGACAGGTTTATGGAGGTAACCGGTCGATGTGCGTCAGTAGCTTTGACGCCCACCCCAGAAGTTTGTTTAGATGTCTTTGGTATCTCAATCCCCGTCATTTTGCTCAGACGCTCTTGAATCTCTGTGAGAGCGGGATTTTGTGCAGTTACGTCAGTACGACAGCCCAACTTTCGTTTCTCCCATACCCAAAGATTACCTAAGTTCATTTTGATCCGATTTTGATCCGAGCACAGCGCTAATTGCAATTGTTAAAAATGATTAAGATACATGATACCGTACGTATATGCGTCACGACAACCGCAATTTGAACCGATTCACCGAGCATGCTGTGGCAAATTAGGAGCCGTCACGGCAACCAATTCCGCATATCTGGCTCACGTTCCAGAAATATTGTGATATATCGGACCGTGACAGTGACCGTGACTCGGACTCCGACCCTGGCACGGTAAAGTGCCCCTGGCTGCCGGCGACCAGGACTAGCTTATCCAGCACGTTCTGCGCTCTGCAGTCCCGGTTTGGTTCGAGCATCTAGCGATAAACAGCCTGAGGCGCACAAGCCT
>MDTC01171438.1_pt1 | contig 11566 bp, 9 predicted proteins | sample 811181 | NCBI WGS metagenome assembly MDTC01 (sample SAMN05326644, study PRJNA326480) | marine metagenome | isolation source: seawater | place: Pacific Ocean: North | collected 2011 | reverse complement strand
TGACTTCAAGGTCGCCGCTGTCGGTGACGCGGACCGCGGCATCCGTGTGCGAGAACGTCGTGTACGACAGGCCGTGACCGAAGGGATAGGCAACCTCGAGGTTCCGCGCGTCGTACCAGCGGTAGCCGACGAACAGACCCTCGCCGTAGCGGACGTGGCCGAACTCCCCCGGGAAATCCAAGTACGCCGGGGTGTCCGACAGCCGCAGCGGGATCGTCTCGGTGAGCTTGGCCGACGGGTTCACGTCACCGAACAGCACGTCGGCTGTCGCCCCACCGCCGGCCTGACCGAGGAGCCATCCCTCGAGGATCGCGGGAACCTCGTTCGCGAAGGGAAGGGCGACGACCCCACCGTTGGAGAGCACGACGACGACGTTCGGGTTCGCGGCACGGACGGCATCCAACACCGCGAGCTGCTCCGCCGGCAGGTCTATGTCGTCGCGGTCGTAGCCTTCGGACTCGAGGCGCGCGGGCAGCCCGAGGAACAGCACGACGACCTCGGCGGCGGATGCCGCAGCCGCAGCCTCATCACGCAACTGAGCCGCCTCGGATTCGGCGATATCGGCAGCCAGCGAGAATCCTGGCGCATAGGCGACCTCGCCGGTCGCGAGCGCGCGGATCTCCTCGAGCGGCGTGTCGAGGCGGGTCGGATTGATCAACGAAGAGCCGGCGCCCTGGTAGCGCGGCTTCTCGGCGAACGCTCCGATGACGGCGAGCTTCGCGTCCTTCGCGAGGGGCAGGATGCCGCCTTCGTTCTTCAGGAGCACGATCGAGCGGCCGGCAGCCTCGCGGGCGAGGGCATGGTGCGCATCGACGTCGAGCAGTCCTGCCACCGCGCCGGCCCCGGCCTGGGCCTTGCGGACAAGGTCGATGACACGGCCCGCTGCGACATCGAGAGCCGACTCATCGAGGTCTCCGGCACGGACTGCCGCGACGAGCTCAGCATCAGTGCGCCCGCTCGAGGAGGGCATCTCCAGATCGAGTCCGGCGGGAAGACCCTTCACGCGTTCGTTGACCGCTCCCCAGTCCGAGACGACAAGACCCTCGAAGCCCCACTCGTCGCGCAGCACACGCGTGAGCAGCCAGGGGTCTTCCGACGCGTAGACCCCATTGATCTTGTTGTACGAGCACATGACCGTCCACGGCTGAGCATCGCGCACGACCCGTTCGAACCCGCGCAGGTAGATCTCGCGTAGTGGCCGCGGGTCGATGTCGGAGCTCGCTCGCATCCGATCGGTCTCTTGATTGTTCGCGGCGAAGTGCTTGAGCGAGGTGCCCACTCCCTGTGACTGGACGCCCGTGACGAATGCGGCGCCGAGCACGCCGGAGATCAAGGGGTCTTCGGAGAAGTACTCGAAGTTGCGACCGCACAGCGGCGAGCGCTTGATGTTGATGCCGGGTCCGAGGAGCACGGCGACACCCTCGATCGACGTCTCGGCGCCGAGGGCCCGGCCGACCCGATCGAGCAACTCGACGTCCCACGACGACCCAAGCCCGACGGCCGGCGGGAAACAGGTAGCCGGCACACTCGATCCGACGCCCAGGTGGTCACCGGCACCCGCCTGCTTACGAAGGCCGTGCGGTCCGTCGGTCATCATGATCGACGGGATGCCTACCCGCTCGACCGGCTTGGTGTGCCAGAAGTTCAGCCCGCTGGTCAGCGACGCCTTCTCTTCCAGGGTCAGATCAGCGACAGTGGCTGTGACGTCATTGTCAGTCATGGATTTCCTTCCAACAGCAGACTCGACGAAAACCTTATGACACTAGGTTTTGAAAAACAAGCATCATTGGGCACACTCGTCTCATGGCACAACGAGGGTCGTACGCGAAGGGCGTAGCCAAGCGCGAAGAGATCCTCGAACGTGCACTCGATGTGATCGCGACCGAGGGCTACGACGGCGCGAGCGTCAAGCGCATCGCGGAGGCCGTTGGGCTCAGCCAGGCGGGCTTGCTGCACTACTTCGACAGCAAAGAGGAGCTGTTCACCGAGGTCCTGCGCAAGCGTGACGAACACGACGGTGAACAGTTCGGTCTGCCCGATGACAGGTCGAAGGACGCCGATCCGGTCGACCCCGCCGTGATCCGCGACAGCGTGATTCGCGTCATCCGCCACAACAGCGAAGTTCCAGGTCTCGTCGAGCTTTTCTCGCGCTTGGCCGTCGAGGCCGCGAACCCCGAGCATCCCGCCCACGACTACTTTCTCGAGCGGGGCGAAACAGTGCGGGGAGCCTTCGAGCTGACTGCAGCGTCCGACAGCCTGCCACCCGATGTCTATGCCCGGATTCTGCAGGCAGTCGCTGACGGCCTGCAGCTCCAGTGGCTCGTCGACCCCACCGTTGACATGGCGGGTATCATCGACCAGCTCCTCGCCGCCCTAGAGCAGAAGCCCGCCGCGACACCGTGACCAATCCCACACCGCTACCAAGCCGAGAGGCACCCGTCGTCGAAACCACCTGCGGCGCAGTGCGGGGCCTGTGGCGCACCAGCGGTGAGGCTCGGTCTGCCGCCTTCCTCGGCATCCCGTTCGCCCGGCCACCGGTCGGTGAACTACGGTTCGCGGCGCCGGTTCCCATCGAGCCGTGGACCGGCGTTCGGGATGCTACGAGCTTCGGCGCGACACCACAACGCGGCCCCGTCGCCGAGGTCACCCTCATCCCCGAGCCGTCGGTTCCCGGAGACTCGACCCTGAACGTCAACGTGTTCACGCCCCGACCCGGCGACCCGTCAGCACGGATGCCGGTACTGGTCTACATCCACGGCGGCGGCTACGTTTCGGGATCGCCGGCAAGCCCCTGGTACGACGGCGAGTCGTTCGCGCGCCGCGGAGTCGTCACTGTCGTCGTGTCCTACCGGCTCGGTTTCGACGGGTTCGGCCTCATCGAGGGAGCCCCGAGCAATCGCGGCGTGCGCGACTGGCTGGCGGCGCTCGAATGGGTCCAGCGCGAGATCACGGCGTTCGGCGGAGACCCGGATGCTGTCACGATCGCCGGGCAATCCGCTGGCGGTGGCGCCGTGCTGACGCTGCTCGGGATGCCGGCTGCCCAGCACCTCTTCGAGCGGGTCTGGGCGCTCTCCCCGGCGCTCGGCGATGTCTCGCTCGCGCGCGCCGAGAACGTTGCGGCGCAGCTCGCTGAACTCGCCGGGGTCCCTGCCACGCGCGACGGATTCGCATCCGTCGATCCGGATGCGCTGATCGGGCTGCAGCAGACGGTCAGCGAGCGTGGCGGAGCCCGACTGTCGGGAATTCGCTCGCTGCTCGACGACGGTCTGCCGTGGGGTCCCCTCGTCGACGGTGATCTGCTGACGACCACGACGCCGGAATCGATCGCATCGGGGGTTGGCGCGAACAAGCCGCTGGTCGTGGGATCAACCGACGACGAATTCACGATGATCGCTGACGACGCCCGCGGTAAGCTCCGCTTCGTTCCGGCCACAGTCGCGCTTGGTGCGCTCGGTGTGAGTCGGCCGATGCGGCGCGGCTATCTTTCCGACAATGCGGAGCAGCACCGGCTCGGTACGGCAGCCCTGCTCGGCCGCTACGTTTCCGACAAGGTGTTCCGCAGCGGCGTCGTACGGATTGCGGCGGCCCGTGGCGAAGCGCCGACCTGGGTGTACCGCTTCTCGTGGGCCTCGACGCGCATCGGCTGGGCGTGCCACTGCGTCGACGTGCCGTTTTGGTTCGACGTGCTCGACCGGGAGCGGGTTGACGCACTCACCGGCGACGACCCGCCTCAACTCCTGGCGGATGCGGTGCACGGTGCTGCGTCAGCCTTCGTGCGGGTTGGCGATCCGGGGTGGGAGAAATGGTCGGCCGAGCCCGGTCGCACGCGGATCTTCGACGCCACTGGCCCCGGAACCATCGCGGACGGCTACGCCAGCGTCCGAGCCCTGCTCTGACCCGCGCCGGCCGGCTCACGCAAGCGCCGGCACGACCTCCGCCTCGAACAGTTCGATGCCGCTCGTGTCGTATGCCGCTTCGGGAAAGTAGTGGATCGCGTACCCGAGTCCGTGGCTCGCGCGCTCCTGCAGCCGCTCGGCCACCTGCTCGGGAGTGCCGAAACCGAGCGACCCGCGGTACTCGGCCTCGATGCCGGCAAGTCGCTCGTCACCGACGAACGGCGCGAGGCGCCCCAGGACCGCACGCAGGCGTTCCTCTGCCTCTGCCTCGGTCGCACCCACGATCGTGTTGACGTTCGACGACGCGGTGATCTCGCCCGGGTCGCGACCGAGCGTCGCGCAGTGCTCGCGCACGACCGACAGCTTGTGATCGAACTCCTCGACGCTGCCGGCGAAGTTCGTGTACGACGCGTACTTCGCTGCGATCTTCAGCGTGACCTTCTCGCCGCCACCAGCGATCCAGAAGGGAATCCCCGGGCGCTGCAGCGGCTGTGTTGCTTGCAGCGGCTGGGGCTGCACAATCGCGCCGTCGACCTGGTAGTACTTCCCGTCAAGAGATGCCGAGCCCGTCGTCCAGGCCTGGTGCATGATCTCCACTCCCTCGCGCAGCATCGCGAGGCGATCGCGTACCTCCGGGAAGCCGTACCCGTAGGCCCGCCACTCGTGCTCGTACCATCCGCCACCGATACCCATTTCGGCGCGGCCACCCGAGATGATGTCGACCGTTGCGGCGACCTTCGCAAGGTAGGCCGGGTTTCGATAGCCCATGCAGGTGCACATCTGGCCGAGACGGATGCGGCTGGTCGACGCTGCGAACGCTGACATCAGCGTCCACGCCTCGTGTGTCGCCTCCTGGGTCGCGACGGGCACCGTGTGGAAGTGGTCGTAGACCCAGAGGGATTCCCAGGGCCCTGCATCGGCGCGCTGAGCCAGTCCGTTCATCGCTTCCCACTGCTGCGCGGGATCGATTCCCACGAGGTCGAGTCGCCAGCCTTGGGGGATGAAGATTCCGAATCGCATAGCGTCAGCCTAGGCTCGCGTAGCCGAAGCACGGGTCAGTTTTCGACGATCATCGCGAGCGGCATCCTGGTCCGCATCACCGCTATCGCTTCGGGATTCGCGTCGATGAGCACGGCGTCGCGCCCCAGCGCCTGGGCGACAGCACCTGTCGTTCCCGACCCGGCGAACGGGTCGAGGACAGCCTCGCCCGGGCGAGAGGATGCCTGCACGATTCGCCGCAGCACACCCTCGGGCTTTTGAGTGGGATATCCGGTCTTCTCGCGCCCCGCCGTCGGGACGATCGTGTGCCACCACACATCTGTCGGGAGCTTGCCGCGGGCCGCTTTCTCAGCGGTCACGAGCCCCGGCGCCATGTACGGCTCGCGATCAACGGCCTCGGAATCGAACCAGTACAGCGCTGGATCTTTCACGTAGACGAGAATCGTGTCGTGCTTGGTGGGCCACCGTTTGCGGGTCTTCGCACCGTAGTCGTACGACCAGATGATCTCGTTGAGGAAGTGGTCGCGACCGAACACTGCATCCAGGAGCACCTTCGCGTAATGCGCCTCGCGGTAATCGAGGTGAAGGTACAGAGTGCCGGAGTCGGCAAGCAGTCGCCACGCCTCGAGCACTCGCGGTTCGAGAAAGCCCCAGTAGTCGTCGAACCGGTCGTCGTACACACGCAGGTCTCCCCGCAGCCGTTCGTAGTCGCGACCGTGGAATCCGCGCCGGGTCACAGCGCCCGGAAGCCGCTCATCCCGGGGCGTGCTGGCTGATTCGACTGCCCGCTCCCGGAGGCGCCCGGTGTTGAACGGGGGGTCGAGGTAGACCAGACCGAAGGACGCATCCGGCAGTCCGCGCATCACGGACAGATTGTCGCCGTGATGGATCGTGACGGTCACGGAACCCGATGCAGCCACGCGTCGGTGGCGAACTTCGACGCGACGAGAGCCTCTGCTTCGGCGTATTCCTCTTCGGTGATATGCCCGACCTCGGCGCCGTAGAGCGTGGTGAATGTGTCGGCGAAGGCCTGGATGATCGCCTCGCGAGGCAGTCCCGTCTGCCGCCGCAGCGGGTCGACGCGTTTGGCGGCCGAGGTCGTCCCCTTGTCGCTGAGCTTCTCCCGGCCGATGCGGAGCACGTCGGTGAGCACCTCACCGTCCATGTCGTAGCTGAGCGTCGCGTGATGCAGCACACCACCATTGGCCAACCGCTTCTGCGCGGCGCCGCCGATCTTGCCCTCCGGGCTCGCGATGTCATTGAGCGGCTGGTACGTCGCATCGATTCCCAGCGAGCGCAGCGCCTGCAGAACCCAGTCGTCGAGGAACGCGTAGGAGTCGGCGAAGGTCATGCCCGCCACCAGCGACGCGGGAACCGAGAGCGAGTACGTGATGATCGCATCGGCGCCCATGAGCATCGCGCCGCCGCCCGAGATTCGCCTGACGACGTCGTAGCCATGACGGCGAGCACCCTCCGGGTCCACCTCATTGCGGTACGACTGGAACGATCCGATGACGACCGCCGACTCATTCCATTCCCACAGGCGCAGGGTCGGCATCCGTCGCCCGTCGCCCACACGGGTCGTGAGTACTTCGTCGAGCGCGAGGTTCATGCGCGGCGAGACCGGGCGGTCGTGGACGATCTGCCATGAGAAGTCTTTCCAGCCGGATGCGGTCACGAGCGCCCGGCGCACCACGGTGCCCACGGCCTCGGGCGTGAACCCCAGAAGTTGTGCACCGTCAGGGAGCGCCGCACGTACGGCCGCAGCGATCGTGGGCACGTCGGCTTCGGAGGGAAGGCCCGACACCGCCGCGTTGATCGCGCCGAGGGCATCGTCGGGCTCGAGGAAGAAATCGCCAGCGAGTCGCACATTCGCCAAGCTCCCGGCTTCGACATCCAGGTCGACGACGACGAGCTTTCCGCCCGGGACCTTGTACTCAGCGTGCATGGCACCAGCCTAGGAGGAGCTGCGCGCCGAGGCGCGGACCGTCAGTCGCGGACCGGGAAGCGGGCATCGAGCCACGCCAGGAGGTCAGCGCGGACCTCGGCCTGCTGGGCCTCGTTGAAGATCTCGTGCCGCGCTCCCGGGTAGACGAGCGTGGTGACATCGGTGAACCCCGAACGCGTGCGATAGGCATCCGCCAGCAAATGGTTGCTGCGCGGGCCGCCGACGGTGTCCTCGCGCCCCACCATGATGAGGGTCGGCACGTCGTGCTCGAGATGACGACCGGGTTTGCCGAGCAGTCGGAGCGTATCGACGGGCCCGAAGAGCTTGGCCAGCGGAGTCGAGGTCGTGAGCGGATCGGCGAGGAACGCTTCGGCAACTGCCGGATCGGTCGAGAGCCATTCCATGCCGTTGGCGTTCGGGCCCTGCCACGGCGCGTTCAGATCACCCGAGTTCAGCGATCCCGGCCAGCGCAACGCCGACCCGCTGAGGATCAGTCCATCGATCGCCGCCGAATGACGGTTCACGAGGATCTGCGCGATGAAGGATCCCCACGAGTGACCGAGCAGGATGAAGGGAAGATCCGGATGCTCCGCCCTAGCCATCTCGCTCAACTGCCAGACCGCGTCGATCGTCGCACGCAAGCCGCCGGGGCCGAGGCGACCGAGGCGCTCGCTGCTGCCGTGCTGGCGCATCCCGGTGCGGCCGTGACCGCGATGATCGTCGGCGTAGACGATGAACCCAGCATCCGTCAGCGCACCGATCACCGCGCCATAGCGGCCGGCGTGCTCGCCCACGCCGTGGAGGAGATGGATGACGCCGCGGGGAGTGGTCACGGGAGTGGCGAGGTCGTAGACGATCTCGACACCGTGCACGTCGGTGTACTCGGGCATGCCGGAAGCTTAGCGGGCCGGGCAGAGGCTGATGCGAGATGCCTCTTGCGGCGAGTATTTAGCTAGATAAGCTAGCGACGTGCGAAATCGTCGCTGGCTCGGCCTCGTGTTCATCAGCATCGCCGTTTCGCTGATCATCGTCGACTCGACGATCGTCAACGTGGCTATTCCGGCGATCGTCGACGATCTCGGGATCACCTCGACGCAGGTGCAGTGGGTGCAGGAGGCCTACACGCTGGTCTTCGCGTCGCTCCTACTCGTGTTCGGATCACTGGCAGACCGCTTCGGCCGCCGCCGCATCATGCTGCTCGGCGTCGTGATCTTCGTGCTCTCGTCCATCGCGGCAGCCTTCGCGCCCACCGGAGACCTGCTGATCCTTGCGCGGCTGATCCGGGGCATCGGCGGTGCGATGATCCTGCCGACCACCCTGTCGCTGATCAACGCGACTTTCCGTGGCCGCGAGCGCGGAATCGCGTTCGCTGTCTGGGGTTCGACAATTGGCGGCATGGCGGCGGTCGGGCCGCTGCTGGGCGGATGGCTCACTACCGCGTTCTCGTGGCGATGGGCGTTCGGGATCAACATCCCGCTCGGCATCCTCATCATCATCGGGGTGCTGCTGACGGTTGCCGAGTCGCGCGATGAGAACACCCGCTCGATCGACATCATGGGCGGCGCGCTCTCGTTCATCACGTTCGGCGCACTTGTCTTCGGCCTCATCGAGGGGCGGACCCTGGGGTGGTGGGCCACCGAGGGCGACTTCACGATCGGGTCCTGGACCTGGCCGTGGGCGCTCTCCCCCGTCCCCGTCGCGTTCCTCATCGCAATCCTCGGCGCCGTCGCCTTCATCGCGTGGGGCATCCACCGCGAGCGTACGGGTCGGGTCTCGCTGCTCTCGTTCAGCCTCTTCCGCATCGGTACCTTCCGAAACGGGAACATCGCGGCGATGCTCGTTTCGCTCGGCGAGTTCGGCATCATCCTTTCGCTCCCCCTCTGGCTGCAGTTCGTTCTCGGGTTCGACGCCCTGCAGACCGGGCTCATCTTGCTGGCCCTCGCTGGCGGGTCGTTCGTCGCCAGCGGCGCGGCAGCCGGCGCGAGCTCGCGTATCCCGGCGGTCTGGGTCGTGCGCGTGGGTCTTGCCGCCGAGATCATCGGCGTGGTGTGGGTCGGGCTGGTCATCGCTCCGGATGCCGCGTGGGGCTGGGTCATCCCCGCCCTGTTCATCTACGGATTCGGGGTCGGCCTTGCCACCGCGCAGCTGACCGGCGTCATTCTGGTGGACGTTCCCGTCGAGCGAAGCGGCCAGGGCTCAGGGACCCAGTCGACAGCTCGCCAGATCGGTTCGGCGCTGGGCATTGCCATCCTCGGCACCGTCCTATTCACGAGCACCGCCGGCATCCTCGCCTCGAACCTCGAAGACCAAGGAATGGCCAGCGACCAGGCCGATCAGATCGTGACGGCAGTCGTTCAAAGCGCCGGCGGTGCCATCGCGCAGCTCGAGCAGTCGCCGGCGACGTCGGCTGCCGCGGATGCCGCCAAGACCGCCTTTTCAGACGGCACCCGCTACGCGGCGTTCACCGCTGCCGGGTTCTTGGCCATCGGGCTGGTCGCCACACTCGCTCTCCCCTCCCGCCGTCCGGAAGAGGCGACCGAGAGCGACCACAGCGAGAACGCACCGAAGACCGCGACTGACTGATCCCCGGCCGCGCGGTGCTGCCCCGGGTCCACGGAAGTAGGACGCGCAAGTTCCTTAGCATGACTAATGAGCTATGCTAAAGAAACCGTGACCGAACCCACATCACCTCCTGATTCGCATCCCCTCGCCGGCGACGCCTCGCAGTTGCGCATAGGCGTCTTCCGGTTTGCGAGGCGGATGCGCACGGAGCGCTCGGTCGACTCGATGAGCGATGGTCAGTTCGCGGTTCTCGCGGGCCTTTACCTGCACGGACCGCGCACGCTCGGCCAGCTCGCGGAGCGCGAGCGGGTCTCGCCGCCGTCGATGAACCGAACGGTCAACTGTCTGCAGGATGCCGGATATGTCGAGCGGTCAGCAGATGACAGCGACGGTCGCAAGGTCGTCATCACGATCACCGATGCCGGGCGAGCCGTTGTCGACGAGACGACTCGACGCCGCGATGCATGGGTCGAGACAGTGCTTGCTGACGTCAGCGAACAAGAGCGGATGACGCTGGCTGCGGCCGCGGAGATCCTGCAGCGGCTGGCAGCGCAGTGAGCACAATGTTCCGGTCCCTCGGGATCTTCAATTACCGTGTCTGGTTCATCGGCGCTCTCGTGTCGAACGTCGGCGCCTGGATGCAGTCGACAGCCCAGAACTGGGTGGTCCTCACCGAGCTGACTCCTGGTGATGCGGGTGCCGTCGGGGTCACGATGGCCCTCCAGTTCGGGCCGCCCCTCCTGCTCGTGGGCCTGACGGGGTGGGCAACCGACCGGTTCGAGCGACGCCACATCCTGCTCGCGACGCAGGGCGTTTCACTGCTGCTTGCCACGGCGATCGGCATCCTCATCCTCACCGGCGCCATGACGCTCCCCCTCATGTATGCGTTCGCCCTGGGGCTGGGCCTTGTCGCCGCCTTCGACAATCCGGCGCGCCAGGCCTTCGTCTCGGACTTGGTGACGAAGGAGAACACCAGCAACGCTGTGGCGCTGAACTCGGCATCCTTCAACGCGGCGCGGATGATCGGACCCGCAGTGGCGGGCCTGTTCATCGTTCTGGTCGGGACCGGATGGATGTTCATCGTGAACGCGTTCACCTTCCTCGCAACGATCGGCGCCCTGCTCGCGATGCGCCGGCACGAGCTCACCCCCCGCGCTGTCACCCACGGTCGTTCCCGCCTCTCCGACGGATTTCGCTATGTCGCCACCCGACCCGACCTGATCGTGGTCTTCATCGTCGTGTTCCTGCTGGGCGCGTTCGGCATGAACTTTCCGATCTACGCCTCCACGATGGCTCTCGAGTTCGGCGCTGGAGCCGACGGATTCGGCCTGCTGAATTCCGTGCTCGCGATCGGGTCGCTCACGGGCGCCCTGCTTGCCGCCAGGCGCGACCGCGCGCGGGTTCGGGTCGTGATCGCCGGGGTCCTCGGATTCGCGGTGGCGTCAGCGATCTCGTCTGTCATGCCGACGTACGCGCTGTATGCCGTAACGCTGGTGTTCACCGGATTCACCGTCGTCACGATCCTCTCGACGGCCAACGGATACGTCCAGGCAACGACTGACGCTCACCTGCGCGGGCGCGTCCTGGCGATCTACGTCGCCATTCTGCTCGGAGGCACCCCGGTGGGGGCACCGATCGTCGGCTGGGTTGCGGACGAGCTCGGGCCTCGCGCCGCCATCCAGCTAGGAACCCTCGCGTCCCTGATCGCCGCGGCCATAGCCATCACCTGGCTCGTCTGGTCGGGGCGAGTGCACCGGGGTGGCAGGCTCCGGCTTCGACTTGACGAGACGCGCCCCCTCTCGGTCATCACACAGCCGATAGCCAAGGCTTCCGCGTCGAACTGAGGTCAGGCCGGCTCCGCAAGCCGTGACGCGAGCACGGATCCAGCGGCCTCGAGGTAGCGCTCCGGACTGGCCAACGCGGCAGCCGGATCCCCCGCAATTTCGGCGAGCGAGAGTGCCGCAGCGAATGCGTGAGTGTCGGCAGCGCCGTCGACGCGGCCCGCGACAAGCGCCGCACGTGCTCCGGTGCGTTGCGCCAGCCGGGCGACGACCTCCGGCACCTTCCCGGCCGTTGTCGCCCGATCGTAGGCGCCTTCACCCGTGACCACGATCGTGTCGGGCGTAAGGAGCCTGGGCAGTCCGATGAGTTCGGCCACATA
>MDTC01071162.1_pt1 | contig 11566 bp, 9 predicted proteins | sample 811181 | NCBI WGS metagenome assembly MDTC01 (sample SAMN05326644, study PRJNA326480) | marine metagenome | isolation source: seawater | place: Pacific Ocean: North | collected 2011 | reverse complement strand
CCCCACAGCGATCCAAAAGCAAGTATCGCAACGATAATGGCAACCGGGTGCAGATCATTGGCTTCAGAAAACAACAATGGAACCAATACATTTCCATCTATGAACTGCAAAATGCCGTAAACCGCTATCACGATCGCAAAATCCGTTGACCAGCCGAACTGTAATACTGCAACGGCAAACACTGGCAAAGTGACAACCGCTGCACCAACGAAGGGTATAAGCACCGAAAAGCCAACCACAACACTAAGCAATGCCGCGTAATTCAGGCCCAAAACTAAAAAAGCTGCGAAGGTCACAAAGCCAACAATCAAAATTTCCAGCGCCTTACCGCGAACGTAATTGCCAAGCTGAGTGTTCATTTCTGCCCCCACGGCGCTAAGCATTGGTCGTTCTGCCGGCAGCAAATCGCGGACAGCGTTTACTAACTGGTCTTTGTCTTTCAAAAAGAAGAAAACAGTGATCGGCACAAATATCAGATACAACACCAATCCGAGCAAAGAGAACACCTGACTGAACGCTGTTTCTATGACCACACCACCGACATTAGCCATCTCGCGGCTGCCCTGCTCCAACAGCGCTGCGATCTGCTCTTGAGTTACGTATTCAGGGAAACGCTGGGCCAGATTGTTAACACCCTCCTGTAGACGCTGCGCGAGGCTTGGCAGCACCTGCAAAAAACTTTGTAGCTGCTGCCATAACAGCGGCACAACTAACAAAACTAAGGCCAATACCGAGCCCAAAAACAGCAAGAAGGCCCCATATACGGCAACCGTTCTAGGTACCCGCCGATGCTCTAAAGCACCGACAACGCCCTGCAGCAAAAAAGCGATGACTAAGCCCATAAGCACCGGCGCCAGCGCACCGCCAAAAGCCATAAGCAGCACCACGCCTATAAACACCATCGCGACTAAGTAAATCGCGTCGGGTTGAGAAAAGTAGCGATTCGCCCACTGATTAATGATCTCGAAAAGTTTCATGACCTAGCGACTCAGCGTTTCTTTTGTAGCAGATAACTGTAACGGCCATTGGCTTCCGCCGATTCCAGCAATAGATGCCCACTTTGTCGAGCGAACACTTCGAAATCCTTAACCGAACCCGGGTCTGTGGCGAGAACACGCAACTGCTGCTGCGCCTGCATCTCATTGAGCGCTTTTTTCGCTTTCAATAAGGGCATTGGGCAATTAAGTCCCGTTGCGTCCACTTCTATTACTTCCATATTGCCGGCGCTTGCAGCAGCCGTAGGCTCTGTTGACATGGTCTGCGGTAACCTCATTCGATGCTGCGCAATGTACCACAGCGCTAGGTTTGTCTTGACGTAAATGAACCTATTACCCAGTTCTATTGCCATAGCGTATTATGGGTTCATGCCAACCATCTGGAACAGTCGTCCTAAGTTGCGCGTGTGGTTGAACACGGCACTGATAGTCATTTGTCTGGTCGTGCTACAGGCCGCGGCACCCACTGCAGCGCAGAACCTTCCAAGCTTAGGCGATGGTTCATCGAGAATCGTGTCACCACAGATGGAGCGGCGAATCGGCGAGGCCTTTTTACGGCAACTACATGCAAATTTACCGATATCCGAAGATGTGATCATTCAATACTACGTTGAAAATCACATGCAGAATTTGGCCCAACACTCGCAAATGCGTGAAGCCCTGCAGAGCGTTATCGTCGTCGATAATCCAGAAATTAATGCTTTTGCCGCACCAGGCGGAATCATAGGCATCAATCTAGGACTCCTGTTGTACGCTCAGAATATTCACGAGTACTCCTCTGTGGTGGCGCACGAATTTGCCCACATCAGTCAGCGCCATTTCGCCCGTGGCATCGAGGAACAACAGGCCGCTTCAATACCCATGCTGGCCTCGATGATTGCAGCGCTGTTAGTCGGCGCAGCTGGCGGGTCCGAAGCTGGAATGGCAGCGCTGTCAGCCGCTCAGGCAGCCGGCCAATCCAATCAGCTGAGATTCAGTCGAGAGCGAGAGATCGAGGCAGATAGAGTCGGCCTCAACACAATGCGCCGTGCGGATCTTAACCCTCAAGCAATGGCAAGCATGTTCGAACGTATGCAGAACGCCTATCGATTCACCACGCGACCGCCGGAATTTCTGCTTACCCACCCCCTGTCAGAGACCCGCATAAGCGACGTCCGTAACCAAGCCCGCGAGTTCTTTTCGGAGCAGCCCGAAAACAATTCGCGCAAATGGCCGGACCAGTTGGAATACCAGCTGGTGAGGATGCGCACCCAACAACACTTTTCGAAAAACCCCCAAGCCGAAGTAGTTAACTATCGCGAAAAGCTAGAACAAAAGCCTAAAAGTCCGGCTCTGCAATACGCTCTGGCGATTGCTTTGAGCAAAACACACGAACACGACCAAGCGCTGGCGTTGATGAGCGGTTTAGCAGGGAAAATCTCCAGCAACATTTTTTTCCACGCGTCGCTGGCTGAGCTAATGATCGCAGCAGCAAAGCTCGACGATGCCCAAACATTATTAAAACAACAATTGGCGCTTTATCCAGACAACTTCCCGTTGGCAATGATGTATGCCAAAGCCTTAGTGGCAGACAAGCAATACACCGCCGCCGAATCGATTTTGCAGACCCAATCGAAGCTCCGCCCACTGGACACGCATATCTGGTTTTTGCTCGCGGAAACCGCCGGCCTCGCCAGCAACATCACCGGCGTGCATCTGGCACGAGCGGAATACTTTTACCTGCATGGTGCCCTGCATCGGGCCATTCAACACTTGGAATACGCGCAACGTCTGGTGCGCGAGTCAAACCCACTAATGGAGACCAAACTGGCGCAACGCATTCAAGATCTGCGCACCAGTATTCGCATGCAGAACAGCTAAGCGCTGAATCCCAGCATCCGATCCAAGGGTAGCCTAGCCCGTTCAGCAATAGCGCCATCAATGTGAATTTCGTTCTGCGCACGGTAGATGGCATCGCCAAGCACCCGATTCAAGCACTGCAACTCGTTCATAGCCATCCAAGGGCAGTGTGCGCATGAGCGACACGTTGCTCCGTCACCGGCAGTGGGTGCTTCGATGAACACTTTGTCTGGATTAAGCTGTCGCAATTTATGAAAGATGCCGCGATCCGTTGCAACGATAAATTCCTTATTCGGCAGATCTCTGGCCGCATTGATGATTGCGCTCGTCGACCCTACGGCGTCGGCCAATTCTATGACCCCCGCAGGCGACTCAGGATGCACCAGTACTCCAGCGTCTGGATAGACGCGTCGCATATCCTCTAGAGCCTGTGTTTTAAATTCTTCGTGCACCACGCAGGCGCCGCTCCACAACAACATGTCTGCCTTGGTTTGATTCTGAATATAGCCACCAAGATGCTGATCCGGCGCCCACAGAATTTTTTCTCCAGCCCGATCCAATGCAGTGACGATCTCTAACGCACAGCTGCTCGTGACCACCCAATCGGCCAACGCTTTCACTCGCGCCGATGTATTGGCATAAACCACCACCGTGCGGTCTTTATGCTGATCAATGAACTCCGCAAAAGCATCCGGGGGGCACCCAAGGTCAAGCGAACATTCCGCCTTCAAGGTTGGCATGAACACCTGTTTTTCCGGCGATAGGATCTTCGCCGTCTCGCCCATAAAACGCACACCCGATACAATAAGCGTCTGCGCTGAGTGGTCGCGTCCGAACCTCGCCATTTCCAAAGAGTCGGAAACACAGCCGCCTGTCTCTTCGGCCAACTCTTGAATATCACCGGCGACGTAATAATGGGCAACCAAAACCGCATCCAACGCCTTAAGTTGCGCCTTTATATCCGCCTTCAGCTCTTGTCGCCGGGTTTCCGGCAACACCAAACTCGGCACCAACGGCACTTCGTCAGAGGTAAGCGTGTAGTCTGGCAGTGAGGACTGAGTCATATTGAAGATACTTGGGCCGACAATAGGCAAATACTAGGGTCATCGGCGAGCAATTGCTAACATCTCGAACCCACGTCTTATGCAGTTGCAAATGGATAGCGTATGACCCCCTCGGTAATTTTTCTGATATCCGATCACGCCTCAGAGACCGCGTCGAACGACAATCACGTTCGACTGCCCGCGGCGTTTGCGGACTGTAAGTGGAACGTACACATCGGTGCGCCCGAACGCATGGTACTGCATCCAGAAGGCCTCGTTGTTGATGGTCACCTAATGCACCAAGCCAATCTTATATGGCCATTGGGATTTGGGCCAAGGACAGGTTTTCTAGATCGGGCACATCTGCTCAGTCAGTTACCGCAAGAAAAACTGATCACCCCGGTCGCCGAGCAAATTCTTGCACATGGCAAAGCACAATGGCTGGAATTTTGCCCGCCCACCTATATCAGCAATGACATTGCATACCTGCAGACCATTGCCAAAGAACAAACCGGGGATTGGGTACTTAAGCCTCTAGCGGGCAGCTACGGGCGCGATGTGCACTTCGTGCCACAAAACCAAAGAAAGATCATTCGCGACACCATGGGAACACATCCGGAGGCTTATTTTGCGCTGCAACGTTTCATCCCTGGCATAACGAACGGTGAAGTAAGAACGCTCGTCGCAGGCGGCAAAATCATCGGCAGCTACCGACGACGCCCAGTCAAAGGTATCCGTGCGAATTTGTCTGCCGAAGGTCAAGCAACGCCGGTTCAAGATCAGGACATCGACACCCACCTAATAAACAAGGTGCTTAGCGATCTGCAGCGTCGTGGTATTGGCTACGCGGCAATAGATACGGTAGATGGTTATTTGCTGGAGGTTAATCTCGCTAACCCCGGGGGGCTTGGAACACTGAGCACAATCTATCAGCGCGATCTTGGCGAAAACGTCGTCCGCGCGATCGCTGCCCAACATAACCTTTAACCAATGGGCCTAAGGTGTCCCACCGTCGACCCGAATGACAGTGCCGCTGGTAAAACTTGCCGCATCGCTGGCAAGGTATAATGCCGCGCCAACAATTTCTTCAGGTTGCCCACCGCGCCCCAATGCCAAGTTCTTTTTCGCGCCCTTTTCAAACGCCTCCATATCCCATGCTTTAGAGATGTCGGTGAGGAACGGTCCGGCGGCGATGCAATTCACCCGCACTGACGGGCCAAAAGCGAACGCATAAGAACGCGTCAAGGCGTTCAGTCCAGCCTTGGCCGCCCCATACGGCTCGGAATTTGGCGACGGATTTAAGGAAGCTGTACTGCTGATATTAATGATCGACCCGCCAGCGCCAGCAGCCATGCGCTCCCCAACCAGCGCCATAAGCCGAAACGGTCCCTTAAGATTGACCCCAATGACCTTATCAAAAAGCGCTTCACTGACGTTTACAAGCTTGTCGTATAGCGGCGACATCCCCGCGTTATTAATTAAAATATCCACCTTGCCAAACCGTTCATAGGCTGCGCCCACTAGACCGTCAAGCGCGTCCCAGTGTCCAACGTGACAACCATAGGCTAGGGCTTGGCGACCCATTGCAGATATTTTGCTTGCGACTTCCTCGCAGGCCTCTGCCTTACGACTGGTTACAACAACATCAGCCCCGCGCGCCGCCAGCGCCAAAGCCATCTCTCGACCTAAGCCGCGGCTGCCGCCCGTAACTAAGGCGACCTTGCCTGAAAAATCTAATAGCTGGTCCAATTTAACCTCCCTGCATAAGCTCAAACGCTGCCACCAATGTGACACAAGCTTGGCCATCAGCGCTACCCGCACGCGCGCATATGTCGAGCACCCAAGCAAGATGCTAAACTTAGTTCTTTGCCGTATTTTCGCGGTCAAGCAAAATCCAGTATCAAGCAGAGGAGGATCGTATGGGGATGTTAGATGGAAAAGTCGCTCTGGTAACGGGCGCGGGTGGCGGACTTGGCCGGGCACACGCTATGTTGCTGGCACACGAAGGCGCAAAAGTTATCGTGAACGACTTGGGCGGCTCGCGCGACGGTACCGGCGCCAGCAGTTCTATGGCTGACAGCGTTGTCGACGAAATCAAAGCCGCAGGCGGCGAAGCAACCGCACACTATGGTTCTGTGACCAGCCGCGACGACGCTGAAGGTATGGTTAAGTGCGCAGTAGACGCCTACGGCAAAATAGACATTTTGATCGCCAACGCAGGCATTCTGCGCGACAAGTCTTTTAAAAATATGGACGATGACATGTGGGACATCGTTCTTGACGTGCACTTACGTGGCACCTACTTAGTGACTAAGGTGGCGTACGACACCATGTTGGAACAAGGTACGGGCGGGCGAATCATTATGACCAGTTCAACATCAGGACTGCTCGGTAATTTCGGCCAAACAAACTACGGCGCAGCCAAAGCGGGCATTGCCGGTTTCATGCGTTGCCTATGGTTAGAGGGTTTGAAATACGGCATCACGGTCAACGTGCTGGCACCCACCGCCACCTCGCGATTGACGACCGACATACTGCCAGAAGAAGTTCAGGACGATTTTCCACCTGAGGCGGTCTCGCCACCGGTTGTATGGTTGTGTACCGACGACGCTAAAGACGTCAGCGGCCGGCAGTGGTTGGTCGCAGGCAACAATGTCTCTATTTTGAGCTGGCAGGTGACCCCGATCGCCCAAAGGTCTCTAGACGACGGCACCTGGGATGTTGCCGACATTGGCGAAAAAATACTCGCCAGCAAAGACACCTGGCCTCCGGTTAACCCATTGCGAGGCAGTTAAGTCAGCGCATAGGACAGCATGAAAAAAGCACCAGACGGGAGTGACGACACATGAACTTTGGTTTTACTGAGGAGCAAAACCTGCTGCGCGACCAAGTTGAGCGCTTTATGCAGGACACATGCCCAATAACACGGGTACGTGAAATCAGCGACGCCGGCGGATTTGCCGAGGACCTGTGGAAACAAATCGGCGAGCTGGGCTGGCTGGGTCTATTGATACCAGAAGCCTACGGCGGTTTAGGCTTGAAATGGATCGACCAAGTCGTGGTCTTGGAGGCGGCGGGCACCGGTTTATGTCCATTGCCTATAACCTCCCACGCGTTGGCCAGTACCGCGATCCTAGCCTGCGCCAGCGACGAACAAAAAAGTCGCTGGTTGCCGGCGATGGCAAGCGGCGAGGCCGTCTATAGCCTAGGTCTTTATGACGATCCCAACTGGATTGACCCAGCGGCGGTTACCGCCACCGCCAAGGTCGATGGCGACGGCTACATTCTCGGCGGCAAGAAGCCTTTTGTTAACGACGCAGGCAGCGCCAGCCATTTACTGCTCGCGGTGCAAGGACCCAATGGCCTAGCGCTGACCGCTGTGACCAAGGATGAGGTGCGCATTACTGCACAACCTACCATGGACAACACCAAGCCCATGGCGAGCGTCGATCTTGAGGGTGTGCGAATCGGTGCCGACCGTCTGTTAACAATGACGGCCGGACAATTGGACTTTTTGACCGACTGCGGCGCGCTTGCCGTAACGGCAGAAATGGTTGGTGCCGGCAGCGCGATGCTTAACTTAACAAGCGAATACGCCAAACAACGCATTCAGTTCGGCAAGCCCATCGGCCAATATCAGGGCGTTAAGCATCGCCTAGCCGATATGTACGTCGACTTGGAGAGCTATCGTTCTTTGTGTTATTTCGCCGGCTGGTGCGCAGATGACGACCCCAAAGAATTGGCCCGTGCAGTTTCTTTAGCCAAAGGCTACGCATCGGATGCCTTTAATCAAATCGGCATCGATGGCGTTGGTTTACACGGCGCAATTGGTTTTACCGCCGAGTACGATGCACAACTGTTTCTCAAACGTTCGAAATGGGCGCGGCCCATGTTCGGCGACTCTGATTTTCATCTTGACCGCGTTGCTAGTTTAGGAGGCCTGTAATGGATTTTGATTACACCGCAGAGGAAAACGCTTTTCGCGAAGAAGTTCGACATTTTATCAGTGACAATTTGCCGCCGAAAAAAGAACGCGACAAAAATTTTCTAGCGACTTGGCTCGAAAAAGTACGCGCCAAAGGCTGGGTCGGTTTTTCCTGGCCGAAAGAATTCGGCGGTAGCGCAGGCGGCCTTATAGAACAAACGATCTTGCGCGAAGAAATGGCACTGGCCAAAGCACCCCCCCTGGGTACCTCTATGATGGGGCTCGCTTGGGTTGGCCCCGGCATCATGGAATACGGCACCGAAGAGCAAAAACGCAAGTTCATTCCGGACATCCTGGACAGTAAAGTAACTTGGTGCACGGGTTATTCCGAACCCAATCATGGATCCGATCTTGCTGCGATTCAGTGCAAAGCAGAGCTGCATGGCGATAACTATGTCGTGAACGGTCAAAAAATCTGGACCACCGGAGCGCCATGGTCGCAGTGGATAATTTTGCTTACTCGGACCCAATTCGATGTGGCGTCCAAGCACGATGGCATCACCTGTTTGTTGGTGCCCATGGACGCCCCGGGCGTGGAGGTGCGGCCGATTGAAAATATGGCGGGTGATAAACACTTTGCGGAAATATTTTTCACCGACGTAGAAGTGCCGGTAGAGAACCGCTTGGGTGCCGAGGGCGACGGCTGGAAGGTCACCGTCTCCGCACTGGCAAACGAGCGCTCGAGCATCGGTGAAGTGACACAAATGTTCGGCAAGCTTGAAAACTTAAAAGAGCTGGTGAAATCGACCAATAAACAGGGCAAACCCGCGCATGAAGACCCAGGTGTGCGACGCAAAGTTGCCCAATTCGAAATGAAAATTGCCGCAATGAAATACAACGGTCTGCGCTATTTGACGAAACAGATCAAAGGCGAACCGCTGACATCGGAGACTTCGGTCAACAAGCTGCACCGCGCCAGCCTCGAGATTGAAATGGACGACTTCGCGGTCGAATTGACAGGGCAAGCCGGATTGCAACTTCGCGGTGGCGAAGCAGCTGTGGACGGCGGGACCTGGTCAAAGTCTGCATTGAATTGGCCGAACGTCGTCATTGGTGGCGGCACGCCGAATATCCAGCGCAACATCATTGCCGAACGCCTGTTGGGCATGCCTAAAGACTGAGCCAACGGTGTCGACGAGGCCGGCCTTCGCGCCGGCCATGTCGGCTCAAGCGTCACCGCCGCTAAAGGAAATCGGTAACTTTATCGGGTAAATTCTACCGCTGAGCGGCAAAGCCAAGACGTTGAGCAAAATTTCAACGATAGTCTAGGTTCCGCTGTTCAGGATTTACGCAATGCAAAAGGCAACTTGCAACGAGCCCATATTGGGTCTCTCTGAAGCACTTGCTGGGGAACTCGTCTATCGCTTATGCCTTGCAGAATGTGCTCGTCTTGGCTTCAGACAAGACGCCGTGACGAGGTTTGAGCGTTCGACCCTAAAGGGCGGCTTACATATCAGAATTTGCCTACCAACCTATGCCAACGTGAGCCGCTATATCCCTAATCAGCAAACCCTCATTTGCGTTCGAGCCAGCTACATTCCGCTGAATCACATAAAGCAGCACATTGTCCAAAGCGAATACCTCGATGCGTTCAACGCTGAACGCGGCGCCGCGTATATCCTCGCATCCACCCGACAAACCTTGAACAACTCAAGCGCAGTGGACTATCAAAGATACATTCAGGACTCAATTTCAAATCAAGCATGCGCAACGAAAGCGCTCGGCCTCGATCCTCATTTTTATTCGCGGGAAACACTTGAAGCGTGGTTGATCGAACAACCCACTGTTCAGAGCTGGCTGAAAGGAAAATGTGCCGACACAGTGCAATCTTTTAGAGCCAATGGTCTACCGCCCAGCAACGTGATCTATTCAGCACGCCTTCAACGCTCGCCCTAAGCGCTGCGTACCAAGCGAAGCTGTGGGGCCTTGTGCGGTCCAAATTTGTTCGCCACTAACAAACACGCCCTGCACTTCACCGTTGGCGCGATTCACCAGCTGATGGCAGTCAAAAGAATCTCTGTAGGTGTACTGAACACTGGCTTCGCCATCGTATGTCGATAAGCGTTGGGGATCCAACAACACCAGATCGGCGCGGTCACCGACCTCTAAGCCACCGACATCCAAACCAAAAAACTCCGCAGGTTCTTGGGTCAACCTTTTCAGCATATGACTAAAGCCATGTTCGGAGTCTTCCAAACCGATCTTCAGGGCACGTAGGTTGCCATCGAAAAACGCCATGTTAGTGACATGAGCACCGCTGTCATTGAAACCTGGCAGCAATCGCGGGTGCAGTAACAATTTCTTGATCACCTCCGGGTCTTTATTCGCGGCCACATAGTGCCAGTGCAGGTCACGATCAAAATGTTGCAAGAGTGCCAAGAAAAACTCGCCATCATCGCGGATGGCATCACCCATAGCCGCAAAAGCGCGTGCTTCCTCTGCGTCATCGATGGATTCGCGTTGAGACTGCCAAACTTGATAGCGTTGATACAGCTGTGCCATAGATTGACCCGACCAAGCATCAATGGTTGATCGATAGATCACCATATCGTTTAAGTCACGGGTTAAAAATTCGTTTTCTATACGCAGCAGACGGCGTAAGTGCCCCACCGAGAATCCACTTTTACCACGACTCCACATCTCACGAAACGCTTCGATGAATTCAGGGTCAGACAAAATTCGCCGGCGCGCAGCAACGTCTTCTAATTCCGTTTCGATCAAGCGGCGCATCAACGGATTGGCTTCAGCCAAAGGGCTCACCGCACCTTCAGAATAAATCCGGAACGGCGCCGCCAATGCCTGCATGCGAAAACGGCCATCCAGCGCTTTGGAGTTGAGCAGATTCGCGAACAACAGAGCTCGCGATTTATTCATCCGGTTGTTGACGCTGTCGATGGCCGCTAACGCTGTGATCTTCAGCGGTTTGCCATGTATGCGCCCACTGCTGAGCATAAACAGCCGCGCGGTAAGCGCGCCGTTATCCGTTGCAGGCGTCATCTGCCAAACGCGATCACGCTTGCGCAGCACGTCGGTCAATAACTTGTATTCCTCGTAGTTGGCGTATTGGGTTGGAATACGTTTATTCGTGTTCGGTGCATTGGCCAAAAAATGCAACGGTAAACCGTCGGTCGACAACCCCAAATAGCCTTCATCCATAGCCTCTTCGAGTATCCCCACCATCCGCTGCAACTCCGCATCGGTGGGTTGTCGGCTGATGCTGTCCTGCAGACCCATCACTTCGATGCGCAACATAGAGTGCGGCAGAAACGGCGCGACATTTGCGGCCAACGGCAATTGATCTAAATGCTCTAAGTACTCCCTAGGCTGCCGCCAAACCGCCTTATCTGCGGCTTTGCTGAGTACGGTTTTAGGAATGTTTTCGACTCGCGCAAAGCAATCCACAATCGGGTCTTGATCAGCTGTTCGCTGGTTGCCAAATGCCAAGCCGATGCTGCAATTCCCCACCAGCACGCTGGTGGTGCCATGGCGCGTCACCTCAGGCAAGCCCGGCTCTAATTCTGCTTCTAGATCCTCATGGGTGTGGATATCAAGCAAACCAGGCGTCAGCCATTGGTCTGTAGCGTCTATTTCTTGGGCGGTAGATTGACAGGGCAGACGACCACCGCGCGCGGCTATCTTGCCTTGGCTCACAGCTATATCGCCGACACACCCGGGCGCGCCGGTACCATCAAATACCTTGGCGT
>MDTC01229861.1_pt1 | contig 11567 bp, 12 predicted proteins | sample 811181 | NCBI WGS metagenome assembly MDTC01 (sample SAMN05326644, study PRJNA326480) | marine metagenome | isolation source: seawater | place: Pacific Ocean: North | collected 2011 | reverse complement strand
TTCTTCTTTAATAAGTTGAAAAATTTCATTATCTAGATACATAATTTCAGTTTATGAGATCAAATTTAATGATCAATGAAATGCTTAACAATCTATTTGATAAATAAAATCATTTAATTATTAATAAAGAATTAACAATTTTTATTAAAAATCATAAATAAAATATACTTCTTAACTTTACAATGTGAATAAGAAAATAAACATAATAAATAAGAAAGCTAAGTTTGAATATACTTTAATGGATCAGTTTTCTGCAGGAATTGTATTAACTGGAACTGAAATAAAATCTATAAGAGCTAACAAAGCTTCTATTTCTGAGAGTTTCTGCGAGTTTAATAATTCTGGAGAATTATTTATTATAAATATGTTTATAGATGAATATTCATTCGGAAATCAATTTAATCATAAAACAAAAAATCAAAGAAAGCTTTTATTAAATAAAAATGAATTAAATAAACTTTTTAAGCAAGTAAAAAACACAGGTTTAACAATAATTCCTTTAAAGGTATTTATAAATGACAAAGGTTATGCAAAAGTCTTGATATCATTAGCTAAAGGAAAAAAGATTTATGATAAAAGACAATCCATAAAAAATAGAGAAAATAAAATTCAACTTGATAGAATTAAGAAAGAAAAAAATAATTAATTTGTATTTTTTAACATTGGAACAAAGCTAAATTTACCCATTAATTCCTTTTTAAATTTATTTTTACTTTCTCTCTTTATACATGTCATTTCCTGTATGTTTTTTCCAACAGGAATTACCATTACCCCTCCTATCTTAAGTTGTAACAACAGTTTTTTAGGAACATTCATTGCCCCAGCAGTAATAAGTATTTTATCATATGGAGCATATTCTTTAATTCCTAAATAACCATCACCATATTTAATTAATTCAGGTTTATAACCTAATAGAGGTAATTTTTTTATTGCCTTTCTATATAAATCATGTTGTCTTTCAATTGTATAAACCCTTGCTTGTAATTTCACTAAAATTGCTGTTTGATAACCAGATCCAGTTCCTATCTCTAAAACTTTTTCATTTGGTTTTAAATTTAATAATGAAGTTTGAAATGCCACTGTATATGGTTGAGAAATGGTTTGATTTGATCCAATTGGAAAAGCTTTATCAATATATGCATGAGATTCAAAATCCTTATCTATAAATAAGTGTCTAGGAATAGTGTTTATTGCATTCAATACTTCATTAGAGTCAATACCTTTTTGTATAAGTTGATCAACTAACCTTTTTCTTAAACCCTTGTGTTTAGAACTATCTATCAAATGTGAAAAATTAAAATAAAAATAACGATAAGTATTGTATTTTTGAAAAAAAATAAAATGATAAAAGCTGGTGTAATTGGTGCTGGTCACCTAGGTTCAGTCCATCTAAAACTTCTTAAAGAATCTAATTTTTTTGAATTAATAGGTTTTTTTGATACAAATACAAAAATTTCAAATATTAATGATGAATTTTTGTTTTTTGATAATATTGATAAATTAATTAATTCAATTGATGCTGCATTTATATGCACTAATACTCCAAATCATTATAAAATTGCTAAAAAATGTATTGAAAATTCTAAACATGTTTTTATTGAAAAACCTATAACAAATGATATTGATCAAGCAATAGATTTAGTTACTTTATCTAACAAAAAAAAAATTAAAGGTCAGGTTGGACATGTTGAAAGATTTAATAACGCTTTTACATGTTTAAATGATACTATAAATAATCCAAAATTTATTGAATGTCATAGACTAGCTGAGTTTAATCCTAGAGGAAATGATGTTTCAGTTGTATTAGATTTGATGATTCATGATATAGATATTGTTCTGAGTTTAGTTAAATCAAAACCTAAGTTGGTAAATGCAAATGGAGTATGTGTAATAAATGAAACTCCTGATATATGTAACGCAAGAGTTGAATTTGAAAATGGTTCTGTAGCAAATTTTACAGCAAGTAGAATTTCATTAAAAAATATGAGAAAGACTCGTTTTTTTCAATCAAACGCATATATATCAGTTGACTTTCTTGAAAAGAAAACAGAGATTGTTCAAATAAATGATATAAAAGATGTTAATGATAATTATGCTATGATAATTGAAAACTCTGATGGAAAGAAAAAAGAGATTATTTATAACAATCCTGAGATAAAAGAAAACAATGCAATACTTGAAGAACATAATGCATTTGCAAAATCTATATTAGATAACTCTATTCCAATAGTAAGTTTAAAAGATGGTTTAAATGCTCTAAAACTTGCAAGTGAAATTTTAAAAAAGATATAATGAGTATTTCATTAAATTTAAAAAATATACTCAATCAAATACCTAAAAACATATTACTAGTTGCTGTTTCAAAAACTAAACCTATTAATGATATTAAACTTGCTTACAATTCAGGACAGCTACATTTTGGAGAAAATAAAATTCAAGAACTAATATTAAAAGAAAGAAAACTTCCAAAAAAAATAAAATGGCATATGATTGGTCATTTACAAAGAAATAAAGTAAAATACATTGCTCCATTCATTCATATGATTCATAGTGTAGATAGTCTAAAATTATTAAAAGAGATTAATAAGCAGGGAGTAAAAAACAAAAGAATCATAAACACACTAATTCAAGTTGATATTTCTGAAGATTCAACAAAATTTGGGTTTTCATTTGAAGAAATAAATGAATTATTAATAATTGAAAAAATTAAAGAATTTGAAAATGTTTCAATAAAGGGGTTAATGGGAATGGCTAGTTTTACATCAGATAAAAAGTTAATTAAAAAACAATTTAATAATTTAAATGATCTATATGTAAAATTTAAAAACAGATATCCATTTGAATATCTTTCAATGGGAATGAGTTCTGATTATAAAATAGCTATTAAATGCAATAGTAATTTAATAAGATTAGGTAGTAATATATTTGGAAAAAGAAATTAAATTAAATGTTTTGTTCTCAATAATTGATTTAGAATCTACTGGAGGAAAATTTAATGAAGAAGGAATAACAGAAATTGCTATTTATAAATTTGATGGAATTAAAATTATAGATCAATTTATAAGTTTAATTAATCCGCAAATTCCAATACAACCATATGTTCAGAAACTAACAGGTATTAACAATAAAATGTTGTTAAATTCCCCTAAATTCTATCAAGTCTGTAAAAGAGTATTAGAGATTACAAATAATACAATATTAGTTGCACATAATGCATCTTTTGACTATAGAATGTTAAAAATTGAATTTAATAGATTGGGATATGATTTTAATATTCCTCAATTATGTACAGTTAATATATCAAAAAAATTGATTCCAGATAAGAATTCGTATAAACTTGGGAAATTAGTAAAATCATTAGGAATATCTATTTCAAATAGACATAGAGCATCAGGTGATGCAATGGCTACTTTAGAATTGTTTAAATTATTACTAAAAAATGATAAGAACAATGAAGTTTTAAATACAATTATTAAATAAGAAAAATAATAAAGATTGAAAGATTTTAGTAAAAAAAAATTAATAACTATTTCAGGTCCAACCGCAGTTGGTAAAACAAAATTTAGTATAGATTTAGCTAAACTATTAAATTGCAATATAATTTCTTCTGATTCTAGACAATTTTATAAAGAATTATCAATTGGCACTGCAGTTCCTTCAAGAAAAGAATTGAAGACAGTTAAACATCATTGCATACAGCATAAATCGATATTAGACACATATACAATTAAGGATTTTCAAAAAGAAGCATTAAGTATAATTAAAAATGAATTTAAAATCAATGATTATGTAATAATGGTTGGAGGCTCAGGGTTATATATGGATTCTGTTATTAATGGTTTAGATAATTTTCCTAATATTAATGAGCAAGTTCGTGAAAACTTAAATTTAAAATTTGAAGAATTTGGAATTGAATATCTAAAGAAAAAATTAAAGAAATTAGATCCAGTTTATTATAATAATGTTGACAAACAAAATCCAAGAAGATTGATTAGAGCATTAGAAATATGCATTTCATCTAATAAACCTTATTCTTCATTTATTGGAAAACAAAAAACTGCTCATGAATTTAATATATTCCGAATTGGCTTAAAAATAAATAGAGAATTATTATATAATAAAATTAATTTAAGAGTTGATAAAATGATTGATGATGGTTTATTAAAAGAGGTTAAAACTTTAATTAATTATAAAGAACTAAATGCATTAAATACTCTTGGGTATAAAGAATTATTTCTCTTTTTAGAAGGAAAAATAACATTTAATGAAAGTATTGAAGAAATTAAAAAAAATTCAAGGAGATTTGCTAAAAGACAAATTACATGGTTGAAAGGTAAAAAAGATGTTGTCTGGATTGACAATCATACAAATCCAGAAGAAATCAAAAGAATTTATTTTAATTTAAAATAATTTTGAACATTATCCATAATTCTTTTTTCAATATTTGTTATATCTGCTTTTATAAAATTAGACCCAGTTATTTTTTCATATAGCTCAATATATCTTTCAGAGACGCCATTAATATAATCATCACTCATTTTTGGAACAACTTGACCATCCTTTCCTTGAAAACCATTACGAATTAACCATTGTCTTACAAACTCTTTTGAAAGTTGTTTTTGAGGAGCTTTTATTTTTTGAAGTTCCTTATATGAATCCATATAGAAGTATCTTGATGAATCAGGGGTGTGAATCTCATCTATTAACATTATTTTTCCATCAATATTTTTACCAAATTCATACTTTGTATCTACTAAAATAAGCCCCTTATCATTAGCAATTATAGAACCCTCATTATAAAGTTTAATGGTATATTCTTCAAGTTTTAAATATTCTTCTTCAGAAACAATATTTTTTTTTAAAATATCTTCTTTTGAAATATCCTCATCATGATTTCCATCAATTGCCTTTGTTGTTGGGGTAATTATAGGAATTGGAAATTTATCATTCTCTATCATACCTTCTGGCATATTTACTCCGCAAATTTTTCTAAAACCTGAATTGTATAATCTAGCTGCATGACCAGAAAGATATCCTCTTATCACCATTTCAATCTTAAATGGTTCACAAATTTCTCCAATTGAAACATTAGGATCTGGTGAACTTTGTAACCAGTTTGGTACAATATGAGATGTTGCATTAAGCATTTTTGATGCAATTTGATTTAAAATCTGTCCCTTAAAAGGAATTCCTCTAGGTAATACTACATCAAATGCAGAAAGCCTATCAGATGCTATAATTACTAATGATTCATTATTAATGTTATAAACATCTCTGACTTTTCCAGAATATTTTGAAATTTGATTTGTAAAATTAAAATCTGTTCTAGTAATTGTATTCATATAAATTAATTATGATTATTACTTTCCTTATAAGCATCAATTATTTTTTTAACAACTCGATGTCTAATAACATCTGTATCATCTAAATAAACCATCACAATTCCTTCAATATTTTGAAGAATTTTATTAGCTTCTTTTAATCCAGACATTATTTTACTTGGTAAATCTATTTGACCTGGATCACCATTTATCATAAATTTAGCATTATTTCCCATTCTTGTTAAAAACATTTTCATTTGATTGTGAGTAGTATTTTGACCTTCATCTAATAAAACAAAAGCATTATCTAAAGTTCTTCCTCTCATATATGCTAAAGGAGCTATTTCAATTATTCCTCTATTCATATAATCATCTAATTTATCAATTGTAATCATTTCCTTTAATGCATCATATAGTGGCTGCATATAAGGGTCAAGTTTTTCTTTCATATCACCTGGTAGATATCCTAAGCTTTCTCCGGCTTCTATAGCAGGTCTAGTCAATATAATTTTTTTTACCTGCTTGTCCTTCAAGGCTTTAACTGCTATAGCTATTCCGGTATAAGTTTTTCCAGTTCCTGCAGGGCCAATTGCAAAAACCATATCATTATTTTCAAAAGCTTCAACAATTTTTATTTGATTTAAAGTATGAGCTTTTATTTTTTTCTTTCCAACACCATACAAAATAACTTTCTCATTAATAGATTTAATTAATTTATCAGCATTTCCAGACATTATTGAATTAATATTTTTTTCATCTATATTGTCAGTCTCTTTAATTATAAAAATTAATGAATCAAGACGTGCTCTTAGTTGTATAATAAGTGAATTTTCCCCGTTGGCGATTATTCTATCACCTTTGAAAATTATTTTAAGTTTAGGAAAATTTTGCTTAATTATTTTAATTATATCATAATCCTTATTATTAAAAAAATCAGTTGGATGTATATCTTTAATAAAATATTCAAGTTTTTTCACTTAAGGTTAGTTTATTATTTATTGGCAAGTTGTAAATTTATGTAATTTTTAATCTCAAATATAAATTTTCTATTAACAAATGCCCGTTATTACATTAACAACTGATTTTGGAAACAAGGACCATTTTGTTGGTTCTGTAAAGGGTTCATTATACAATGAAATATCTAATGTTAATATTATTGATATTTCAAATGATATATCTCCATTTAATATTATTGAAGGCGCCTATATAATTGAAAATGCATATAAAAGTTTTCCTGAAGGATCTATTCATATTATTGGAGTTGATTCTGAGAAAACTCCTGAAAAAAAGCATTTAGTAATTAAATTAGATGGACATTTTTTTATATGCGCAGATAATGGAATAATGTCTTTGGTTTCTAATAGAATTAAACCTGAAAAAATTATTGATATTAATATTCATAATTCTTCAAGTTCAAGTTTTACTGTTTTAGATGTCTTTGTAAAAGTAGCTGCACATATATATAGAGGAGGTTCAATTGACCTAGTTGGAAAAGAGATATATCAACTAAAAGAACTGTATGATATAAATCCAATTTTAAATGAAAAAAATAATGAAATTACTGGAAACGTAATTTATATTGATAATTATGAAAATGTAGTAACAAATATTTCAAGATTAGTATTTGAAGAATTTGGGAAATCTAGACCGTACGTTATAAATGCTAGAAATTATAAATTCAACTCTATTGTTAATTCATATAGTCAATCTATAAAATTTAATGTTAAAAAGGAATTAAGAAAAGAAGAAGGAAAAAAAATTGCATTATTTAATAAAGCAAATTTTTTAGAATTAGCTATATATAAAAGTAACCCTTTAATAACTGGCGGAGCTAGTAGTTTGTTTGGTTTAAAATATAGGGATATTGTTTCTATCAAATTTGATTAATATAATGTATAAAGTGTTAATAAAATTGTTTTATTTTAATGTTATATTCTAATATATTTACTACTAGATTTATTCAATTATGAAATTTATTGTTTCAAGTTCCTTATTGTTAAAAAATATTCAAATATTAGGTGGTATTTTAAGTACAAATAACACATTGCCTATTCTAGATTATTTTCTTTTTGATATATCGAAAAACCTATTAAAAGTCACTGCATCTGATTTAGAAACAACATTATCAGCCGATATTGAAATTGAATCAAATGAGACAAGTTCAATTGCTGTTCCGGCTAAGCTTCTTATAGATACCCTAAAAACTTTTCCTGAACAACCACTAACATTTAACATCTTAGAAAATAATACAATTGAAATAAGCTCGAACCATGGTAAATATGCACTAGCATATTCTAATGGAGATGAATTTCCTAAAACAGTATCAATTAGCGATGCATCAAACTCAACTATATCTTCCCAAGTTCTATTTCAAGCTATTAACACAACCATTTTTGCTTCAGGAAATGATGATTTAAGACCTGTAATGAGTGGAGTTTTTTTTCAATTTTCAAGTGAAAATTCAACATTTGTTGCTACTGATGCTCACAAACTAGTCAGGTATGTCAGAACAGATTTTAAATCTAATGAAATTGTAGAATTTATTATGCCAAAAAAACCTCTTAATATCTTAAAGGGAATCTTGATCAATGATAACTATGATGTTAATATTGAATATAATGAGAGTAATGCAAAATTTATTTTTTCTAATTTATCACTGACATGTAGACTTATTGATGGAAAATACCCTAATTATGAAGCTGTTATTCCTAAGGAAAATCCAAATGTATTAACTATTGATAGGTCTTTGTTTCTAAATTCAACTAAAAGGGTAAGTATTTTTTCAAACAAAACGACCCATCAAATTAGACTAAAAATTACGGGTAATGAGCTTGTAGTTTCTGCAGAAGATTTAGATTATAGCAATAAAGCTGAAGAAAGACTCGATTGTAATTATAATGGAGATGATATTGAAATAGGTTTTAATTCAAGGTTTTTAGTAGAAATGCTATCTAATTTAACATCAGATGAAGTAAAACTTGAATTATCCCTTCCTAACAGAGCTGGAATTTTAACTCCAACAAAATCTGATTCTAAATCAGAACAAGTTACAATGCTTGTAATGCCCGTTATGTTAAATTCCTAGAGATAATAATCAGTTCTTACAAAACTTGATTTCTTTAAATCAATCATTTCTCTAAGAATACTTTTATTTAAATCATTATCCTTAGATGCTACAAAAGTTCTAATAGAAAATGATCTTAAAGCATCGTGAACACTAAGAGTTGATACGGCAGAATCTTTTCTTCCTGTAAAAGGATAAATATCTGGTCCTCTTTGACAAGCACTATTTAAATTAACTCTACAAACTAAATTAACAAGTGAATCAATTATAGGGCCTAATATATTAACATCAATTCCAAATATACTTACCTGTTGGCCGTAATTAGATGAGGCAATGTAATCTATTGGTTTTGAGACATCATTAAATGAAATTATTGGAATAACTGGACCAAATTGTTCTTCTTTATATATCTCCATTTTTTCATTAACAGGATATAGCACAGCAGGAAAAATAAAGTTTTTAAATTTTTTACCTCCTTTTTTGTTAATAATTTTAGCTCCTTTTGATATTGCATCATCAATTAAATCACTAATAAATTTTGGTTTATTTGGCTCTGGAAGGGGTGTTAACAATGTATTTTCCCATGGCAATCCTAATTTTAAAGAATCAACTCTTTTAGAAAATTTTTTTAGAAATTTTTCTTTTATTTTTTCATGTACATAAATAATTTTGATAGCTGTACATCTTTGACCATTATATGAAAGAGATCCTGCAATACACTCATTAATTGTCAAATCTAAATCAGCATCATCCATAATAATCGCAGGATTTTTAGCTTCTAATCCAAGAACTAGTCTGAGTCTATTCTTTTGAGGATGAAGATCTTGGAGTGAAACAGCTGATGAACTATGTCCTATCAATGCAAGCACATTGATTTTACCAGTTTTCATAATAGGTGATGCAATTTCTCTTCCTCTACCAAATACTATATTAACTACACCTGGTGGAAAAGATTTTTGAAAAGCTTCAAGTAAAGGTGCTATTAATAAAACTCCATGTTTAGCAGGTTTAAAAATTGTAGTGTTTCCCATAATTATTGCTGGAATCAATAATGCAAAAGTTTCATTTAAGGGATAATTGTATGGTCCTAAACATAAAACAACTCCTAAAGGACCTCTTCTAATTAAAGCTCGTACACCAGATTTATTTTGAAAATTTGCACCTTTTTTATCTATTGTCTTATATTCTTGAATAGTATCATTAATATATTCTACTGTTCTATCAAATTCTTTTATAGAATCATTTAAATTCTTTCCTATTTCCCACATTAATAGTTTTATTATCTCATCTCTTTTTAAAACCATCATTTTTACAAATTTTTCCATGCAGTTTATTCTTTCATAAACTTTCATTGTAGGCCATTCTCCAGTTCCGTTTGAATATGCGTTATCAGCAGCTGTTAATGCTTTTAAGGCATGATTTTCATCCATTTTAGGGGTATTCCCTATTATTAGATGGTCGTCTTTTTCTGCATTTGAAAATAAAGTTGAAATAACTTCTGTAAACTCTCCATCCCACTTTCCTATCTTTCCATCAATTAGGAAAGTATTATGGTTGATTGGGAAATTTATTTTATAGTCTTCGGGAACGGATTGTTTCATTTATTATTTTAATTTTTTCATATTACTCATGTTTTTTCTTAAAATGATACCAATATTTTCGATTGGGTGATTTTTTGTAACTAAATCATATTTGTTTAACTTAATAATATCAATTTCTGTAACATTATTTATCATACCAATGTGTGATTTATCAATTTTCTTCATAAATTCTGTAAGAAGAGGCAAACAAGAATGATTAAATAAATAACAACCGTATTCAGCAGTATCTGAAATAATTCTATTCATTTCATATAATTTCTTTCGCGCAACTAGATTAGCTATTAATGGTAATTCATGTAAAGATTCATAATATGCTGATTGATCAATTATTCCATTATTGACCATAGTTTCGAAAGCAAGTTCAACTCCAGATTTAACAAAAGCTATCATTAATATTCCTTTATTAAAAAAATCATCATTAGAAATTTGAATATTTGATGGATCAGTTTTTTCAAAATCAGTATTACCAGTGGCTTCTCTCCACTTTAATAGATTGTAATCATTATTATTCCAGTCATTCATCATGTTTTCTGAAAAACTTCCAGATAAAATATCATTCATGTGTTTATTAAATAATGGAGTCATTATTTTTTTTAAGTCATTGGATAATTCATGAGCTTTTAATCTTGAACTATCATCTAATCTATTTATCATTCCTGAAATTCCATTATGTTTTAATTCTTCAGTAATTGTTTCCCATCCATATTGAATTAATTTTGAAGAAAAACCACTATCATAACCTAATTCAATCATTTTATTAAAACATAAAATAGATCCTGTTTGTAATACGCCACAAAGAATAGTCTGCTCACCCATTAAATCAGACTTTACTTCGGCTACAAATGAGGATTCTAAAACACCTGCTTTGTGACCTCCAGTTGCCACTGCATATGCTTTTGCAAAATCTAATCCATCTTCATTAGGGTCATTTTCTGGATGAACTGCTATCAATGTTGGTACTCCGAAACCTCTTAGAAACTCTTCTCTAACCTCAGTACCTGGACATTTTGGTGCAACCATAATTACAGTTATATCTTTTCTTATCTCAATTCCTTCTTCAACAATATTAAATCCATGTGAATAAGATAAGACTGAATTTTTTTTCATCAATGGCATGGCCTGATTTACTGCATTAGTGTGATTTTTATCAGGTGTTAAGTTTATTACAACATCTGCCTTCGGAATTAAGTCTTCAAAAGTGCCAATCTTAAAATTATTTTTTGAAGCGTTTAAAAATGATTCTTTTTTATTTTTTATAGATGAAGATCGTAAAACATAGGAAATATCAAGACCTGAATCTCTCATATTTAGACCTTGATTTAGACCTTGTGACCCACAACCAATTATAACAATACTTTTCCCTTTGAGAATATCTACACCATTTTCAAATTCTGCAGAATTCATAAATCTACATTTTGCTAATTGTTCCTTTTGTTGAGTTGATGTTAATTGATTATAATAATTTTCCATATTTAATTATTTATCAGTATTTAATCCTAAAATATCAGAAATATTCATTGCTTCTTTAGAAACTGAAATTCTTCCAGATCTCACAAATTGTAGCAAACCATATGGTTCTAA
>MDTC01224930.1_pt1 | contig 11567 bp, 12 predicted proteins | sample 811181 | NCBI WGS metagenome assembly MDTC01 (sample SAMN05326644, study PRJNA326480) | marine metagenome | isolation source: seawater | place: Pacific Ocean: North | collected 2011 | reverse complement strand
TGAAAATAATATTCCTCTTCTTGGTGTTTGTGTTGGAATGCAAATTCTTGGTGATGAAAGTGAAGAAGGTTTTAAAGATGGACTAGGTTGGATATCAGGTAAAGTAAAGAAAATACATGCTGCTTCTGATCATAATTTACCTCTTCCACATATGGGATGGAATGGCCTTACAAAAATACAGAATGAAAAATTATTTAAAAATGTTAATTTAAATAAAGGATTTTATTTCTTACATTCTTATTTTTTTGATTCAAATCAACACTCAATTGCCTCTTGCTCTTATCCAAATGATTTTTGTTGTGCTGTTCAGAAAGAAAATATTTATGGAGTCCAGTTTCATCCTGAGAAAAGTCTTTCAAATGGCATGGCACTTTTAAAAAATTTTTCTGAAATATAATTTATGTTAAGACCAAGGATTATCCCAAGCCTTCTTATTCATGATAATGGGCTTGTAAAAACGAAAAATTTTCAGAACCCCTCATATGTAGGCGATCCAATAAATGCAGTTAAGACTTTTAATGAAAAAGAAGTCGATGAGTTAATAGTGAGTGATATTGATGCCTCTATTTTAAAAAAAGAGCCTAATTTTGAATTAATTAAAAAGTTTGCAGAAGAGTCTAGAATGCCTCTTTGTTACTCTGGTGGTATCAAAACTGTTGAGCATGTTTCTAAGATTATTCAGTTAGGTATTGAGAAAGTTGGTATAAGTTCAAAAGCAATAGAAGACATAGGATTTATCGAAAAAGCAGCAGCTTTGGTAGGATCACAAAGTATAGTCGGGATTTTAGATATTAAAAAAGGATTATTTGGAGGTTATTCAGCTTACACTGAAAATGGTAGAAAAAAAATTAAAAATAATGTCTCAGATATAATCTTAGATATGCAAAATGCCGGTGTTGGAGAAATTGTTATTAATTCGATTGACAGAGATGGAACAAAAGAAGGATATGATTTTGATCTAATAGATAAGTTCAGAGAAAAAATAAAGGTGCCTTTAACTATTCTTGGCGGCGCTGGTTCATATGAAGACATCAAAAAAGTCATTGAAAGATATGGAATTATAGGAATATCTGCAGGAAGTCTGTTTGTATATCAAGGAAGATATAACGCAGTCTTAATTAATTTTCTCTCAAGAGAGAATCTTGATGAGATAGAGCATATAACTAGAAGCATATACCAAATAAAATGAAAGTATTAATTTTAGGTGGAACTGGCCTTCTTGGAAATGCGCTTTTAAAAATATTATCAAAAAAATTTACAGCCATTGGTACTACAAGAGTCAATCAAGTTGGGGATCAATTAAATTACGTTTTGGTTAAAGATATTTTAGATAAGAATAATCTAAATAATTTAATAATTGATATAAAGCCAGATGTTGTAATAAATTGTCTTTCTTTAAGAAATTTTATGTCATCTAGCTATACAGACTTAAAATTGATGTATATTTCTCTTCCACAAATTCTTACTGAACTTTCTATCAAATTTAATTTTAGAGTAATCCATATAAGCACTGATGCAGTATTCTCTGGCAAAAAAGGAAATTACAACGAGAATGACACGCCAGATCCCATTGATGATTATGGTAAAAGTAAACTCCTTGGTGAACCAAATCAAAAAAACTGTCTGGTTATAAGGACCTCTATGATAGGGCACTCCATTAATGGTGAAACTGGTTTATTAGACTGGTTCTTGAAACAAAAAGAATGTACTCTCTACAAAAACGCTATATTCTCTGGACTTCCTGTATATGAGTTGTCGAGAATAATATCTGAATATTTCATTCCCAAAAATGATTTAAAAGGCATATTTCATATTTCTGCAAAACCAATTAGCAAATATGAACTCCTATCTGTAGTTAAAAGATTATATGATCTAGATGTTTGCATCAGTGCAGATGAAACATACAAAATTGATAGATCATTAGACTCTTCTAAATTTCTTTCTACTACAGGTTATAGAATTAAATCATGGGATGATATGATTACCGAGATGAGAGAGGAGAGTTATTTTAATGTTTAGTTTTAAATCGGATCAAGTAATTGCTATTACTGGAGGTACTGGTTCTTTTGGCAGAAAAATTACCGAAGCATTCCTAAAAACTGAGATTGGTCAAATCAGAATTATTAGTAGAGATGAGAAAAAGCAAGAAGAAGTAAGGAATGAGTTCAATGATGATAGATTAAAATTCTTTATATGTGATGTTAGAGACTTTGATTCAGTTTTTAATTCTTTAAGAGGAGTTGATTTTGTATTCCATGCAGCTGCTCTAAAGCAAGTTCCATCATGTGAATTTTTTCCTTTGGAAGCCGTAAAAACTAATGTGATAGGCGCTGAGAATGTTATTAGATCTGCCATAATGAATAATATAAAAAAAATGGTAATGCTAAGTACTGATAAGGCTGTTTATCCAATAAATGCAATGGGGCAGAGTAAGGCCTTAATGGAAAAAGTTTTGATAGCTTCAGGAAGAAATCTTACAAAAAAATCTGACACTTCGTTAGCATTAACAAGGTATGGAAATGTGATGGCATCAAGAGGTTCCATTATACCTTTAGTCATAAATCAAATAAAAACAGGATTAGATATAACAATAACTGATCCATCTATGACAAGATTCTTAATGTCATTGGATGATTCCGTTGATCTCGTCATGTATGCTTTTGAGAATTCAGAACAAGGAGACTTATTTATTCAGAAGTCTCCAGCATCAACTATTGGAGATTTAGTTGCAGCTCTTTTAAAGATTTTTGATGCAAAAAATGAAATAAAGATTATTGGAACTAGACATGGTGAAAAACTCTATGAGTCTTTGGTGTCACGAGAAGAAATGATCAAGTCAGAGGATCTTGGCAATTATTTTAGAATTCCTGCAGATTATAGAGGTTTAAATTATTCAAACTATTTCACTGAAGGAAATAAAGATATTTCAAATATTGATGACTATAATTCTCACAACACAATAAGGCTAGGTATAAAGGAAACCATTGAGATTCTTCTCAAGCTTGATTACGTTCAAGAACAACTCAAATAGTTAAAGTGTCTTGTTGTTCATTTTGCAAGTCTAAAAATATTGAGACATTAGTAGAATTTGGTCAAATGGCTCTGGCAGGAGGATTTTTGAAAGAAGAATCCTTTTCAAGTGAAAAAAAATATCCAATGACACTAATCTATTGCAAAGACTGTTATATGGTTCAAATACTTGAAAAAATAGATCCTGTTGAAATGTTTAATGATTATTTCTATTTTTCATCTGCAATCAATACTTTATCAGATCATTTCAAGGAATATGCAAATGAAATTTATAAGAAATTTAAACTCTCTAAGGAGTCCAAGGTTTTAGAATTTGGATGTAACGATGGTATTTTGTTAAAACCACTATCAGAAGTTGGAATTGGAACAGTTATTGGAGTGGATCCAGCTTTAAATGTAATTAATACTATTAAAAATAAAAATGTTGATTTATTTCCTGGATTTTTTGATGAAAAAATGTCTGAGGCTCTAAAAAAAGAATATGGAGAGTTAGATGTCATTATGGCAAACAATGTTTACGCACATATCGTTGATATTAACTCAACAACTAGAGGAATAAAAAATCTATTATCCAAGGATGGAGTTTTTATATTTGAAGTCCATTATTTAGGAAATGTGATATCTGATCTTCAATACGACATGATTTATCATGAGCATATATATTACTATTCATTAGTTTCAGTAATAGAGCACTTCAAAAGATATAACATGACAGTTTTTGACATAAAAGAGATACCCATTCATGGGGGATCACTGAGGTTTTATGTGACTAATAGCAATAGTTTTCAGGCTTCAGATATTTCATCTTCTGTATATGAAATTGAAGAAAAAGAAACTTTAGCAGGATATAAAAAAGAATATACATATAAAGATTTTGCGAATTCAATATATAAGTTGAGGAATGATTTAATAGATATTTTAAAAGATCTTAAACGGAAAGGTAAAAAAATCTATGGATATGGTGCCTCAGGAAGAGCAAATACCGTATTGCAATTTTGTGATATTGATTCATCATTGATTGAATTCATAATTGATGATGCTCCTGCAAAGCAGGGTTTTTTCACCCCAGGTTCTCACATTGAGATTACATCACCTGATATCCTGCTAGGAGAAAATAAACCAGATTATATTTTACTTTTTGCATGGACATTTGAAGCTGAAATAAGAAAAAGAAATAAAGATTTTTTTAATAAAGGAGGTAAAATTATATTACCACTTCCAGAAGTAAAGATATTAGATTAGGGATTTAATAATATGAAAGTAATGACAATATTTGGCACAAGACCGGAAATGATTAAAATGTGGGGGACTCTAAAAAAACTCGATGATTTAAATTTTGATCATTATATGGTTCATACAGGCCAAAATTTTACTCCAGAGCTCAAAGATTTCTTTTTTGAAGACCTAAAACTCAGAAAACCTGACCACGAAATGGGCATTGACACTTCAAGTTACGGAAAAGAAGTTGCTGATGTAATTTTTAAGTCAGATGAGCTCATGAAAAAAGTTCAACCTGATGCCTTAGTTATTCTTGGAGATACATATAGCGGTCTTTCAATAATGCCTGCTTCTAATCGTGGCATTAAAGTTTTTCATATGGAGGCCGGTCTCAGAGCATATGACAAAAGAATGCCTGAGCAGAGAAACAGAATACTTATTGACCACATGAGTGACATACTTTTGCCTTATAACAAGTATCATAGGGAAAATCTGATTAGAGAGAATATTCATCCTTCTAAGATATTTGTGACAGGTAATACTACATTTGAAGCTATGAGAGAGTTTTCACCACAAATAGATAAAAGTGAAGTTCTTTCAAATCTTTCTTTATCAAGAAAAGAATATATTTTAGTTACAGCTCATAGAAGTGAGAATGTTGATGACAAAAATAATTTATCAACCATCATTAAAGCTATGGGGATGATTGCAAAAAACTTTGAGATGGAAGTTATTTATCCAATGCATCCAAGGACGCAAAGTAAATTGGAGGGGATTGAGATTCCTAAAAATTTAAGAGTAATGAATCCTTTAGGATTTTATGACTTTAATAAACTATTAAAAGAATCTTACTGCGTTGTATCTGATTCAGGCACAGCTGCAGAGGAGGGCCTTTTTTATAAGGTTCCTAATGTTAGTCTAAGGATGGCAACTGAAAGACCCGAAACAGTGGAGAGTGGAGCAACAATTGTTTCCGGAATGGATCTACAAAATATTGTTGATTCCGTTGAAACAGCTACAACAATTCCATGGTCTGGTAATTATGAACTTGAAGAAGGCAAATCACCCTCTGCTGTTGTAATAAATTCAATTAGATCACAAATCACAAATTTCTTTTAAATTAACTTTGAGAGTTTCAAAAATTAAAGTTTGCATAGTATCCGTTCATTTTTTTCCGATGAAAACATCGTGTGCTGTTTTAATGTCTGATTTAGCAAAAGAGTTTTCAGTCAACAATCATCAAGTAACTGTTATAACTCCAACCTCAAACTTTAATGAAAAATCTTCTTTGAGAAATTATGATAATTATCAACTTTATAGATTTCGTTCATTTAAGATCGTAGATGTTAGCTTTACTAAAAGGGCGCTAAATGAATTATTTCTGCCAATAACTTTCTTATTTTCACATTATTTTTCCCAAATAAAGAGAGAAAAATTTGATTATATAATTTGGTATTCTCCATCTATTTTTCTTAGTCCTATAATTTGGTTAATCAAAAGAAAATCAAAAGCAAAGACATACCTAATTTTAAGAGATATCTTTCCAGAGTGGACCCTGGACCTTGGCTTAATGAATAAAGGCATCATTTACAAATTTTTTAAATTCATTGCATCATTCCAGTACAAAATTGCTGATGTTATCGGAATCCAATCTGAATCAAATTTTGAGATTATTAAAAATAAAGTTTCATCGAAAAAGGTTGAAGTATTGAATAATTGGAATTCAGATTCAGAAATGTTAGATATTGAGGATAGCATCATAAATCTAAAAACATTTAGAAATAAAAAAATTATTGTTTACATTGGAAATATGGGCATAGCTCAAGATATGAATTTTATTATAGATTTAATTGAGGAATTTAAATCAAATAATCAGGAATTAGTATTTTTATTCATAGGTCGGGGGAATGAAGTGAAAAATCTTAAACATAAAGCACAGATTAAAAATCTTGAAAACCTTAAGTTTTTTGATGAAATACCCCATAAGAATGCTATGAATTTGTTAAGAAAATGCTCTGTTGGTTTAATTTCGCTTGATCCAAGACATAAATCTCATAATATTCCAGGAAAATTTATTAGTTATCTACAATCTGGCTTACCGGTAATTGCAAGAATCAATCCTAAATCAGATCTGGAAAACATAATTACAAAAAATAATGTAGGAATTGTATACTCAGATTATAATATTGATGAATTTGGTGAAATGATAAATGAAATGATTTCTAATGAAACAGAGCTAAATACAAAGAGTCTTAATGCAAGAAAATTATTTAAAAATAAGTTTGAAACAAAATCAGCATATAAGCAATTGATTAGCCATGTTAACAATTAGATGTTCTTTGTTTTTGCACATATTAAGTTTATTAAACCTACTTATTATTTTTTAGTATTTTCTAAATTTCTTCATTTAAAGTGAAATGATTTCTTTTTCTAAAATTTGCAAAGATGAGCCTTATTTGATGTTCGAATCTTTTCATAAAAAAGCATTACAAAAACAACAAACTGGACCTGAGGCAGCATCAGTTAGTTCCTTAAATCCAAATACCAATGAAGTTGAGTCTAGATTTGTAAATATAAAATATTTGAATGGTAAAAAATTTACTTTTTTTTCTAACTATGGCTCGTTAAAGGCAAATAATTTTGAAAATCATGATCAAATATCTTTATTATTCTATTGGAATAAAATTCATGTGCAAATAAGAATTAAGGCAAAAATTTATCGTTCTGATGAAAAGTTTTCCGACAAACATTATCAAGAAAGGTCTGCTGAAAAAAATGCATTAGCTCATAGCTCTAGACAGTCAACTCCTATAAATTCATATGAAAGTGTCGTTGAAAATTTCAAGAAAACACTAAAATTAGAAGATCAAATTTCTTCTAGGCCAAAATATTGGGGAGGATTCGATATTCTTCCATATTATTTTGAGTTTTGGGAGGGAAATACGTATAGACTAAATAAACGGACCGTATTCCAATTTGAGAATGAAAAGTGGAAAAAATTCTTTTTAAATCCATAAAATTATTTGCTTAATATATTAATTAGTTTAAAATTTCCAAAAAATATGCTTTCAGTACAATGTCAGATTACGTTAAATCTATTTACTAATTTATTGTTCACTTCTTATAAATTTCTTAACTAAGGTATCTAAAATAGCTCGCACAAAGAAAAAATCTGCTCCTATTAATGAAAACATATCTTCAGATGTAGTAATGTTGATTGATTCGGATGGAAATAAAAAAGGTTTAGTATCTTTAAAAGAAGCAATTGATGAAGCCAAACTTGCTTCAATGGACTTAGTTCAGGTTTCCTCTCCAGAAAGTGAGCCAGTAGTCTGTAAGGTTTTAGATTATGGAAAACACACTTTCTTAAAAAAGAAAAATATCTCTGCTTCAAAATCAAGATCTAAAAGAAATTCAGTAAAAGAGATTAAATTTAGACCTTCTACTGACGTAGGCGACTACAACATAAAATTAAAGAAAATAAAAAGCTTTATTCTTAACGGAGATAAGACTAAAATAAGCGTCCGATTTAGAGGAAGAGAAATTCTTAATAGTGATCTTGGGCTTGACCTGTTAAATAAACTCAAAGAAGAATTGATTGATATTGCTCAGGTAGATCAAGAAGCTTCACTAGAAGGAAGACAACTACTAATGGTTCTCTCTCCTTTAAAGAAGAAAAATTAGATTATTTGGTATATAAAAATGGGATACAAATTAAAAACGCATTCTGGAGCATCCAAACGTTTTAAGAAGACAAGTACATCTGTTAAAAGTAGAGGTGCCAATAGAAATCACATTTTATCAAAGCAATCTACTAAAAGAAAAAGACATAATAGAGGATTAAATAAACTCGAAGGCACAGTTTTAAAAATGGCTTCGAGGCTGATTAATAAATAATATGCCAAGAGTAACAAAAGCTAAAACAGCAAAAGCAAAACATAAAAAAGTTTTATCCTCCACCAAAGGCCATTATGGAGCAAGAAGCAGGCTATATAAGACTGCAAAACAATCTAGTATAAAATCCATGCAATATGCTTTTAGAGACAGAAAAAACAAAAAGAGGTCATTTAGGTCTTTGTGGATTTCAAGAATCAATGCTGCTTCGAGAGATCTAGGCATTCCATATTCTCAACTTATAAATGGCTTAACAAAAAAAAATATAATTATTGATAGGAAGATATTGTCTGATCTTGCTGTAAAGGATTTCTCAACTTTTGAGAAAGTCTTAAAAACTGCTATAAAATAAAAACTCTATGTCTACCATGGACAAAATAGAGCCGCCGCTATCAAGAAAGAATATCGGTTCACTTCATCCAATTAACCAAACTAAAGATTTTCTTCTAAAAGTATTATTGGAGATTGGCTTTGAAGAAGTGCATGGGCCTGAAATAGAGAGCGAAGAATTTAATTTTGACATGCTTAATATCAAAAAGTCTCATCCTGCGAGACAAATGCATGATACTTTTTACATCGGAAATAAAAGCAATGTCTTAAGGACTCATACATCCCCAGTTCAAATAAGGAGCATGCTCGAATCAAAACCACCTTTTGCTTATATCTCCGCAGGAAAGGTCTACAGAAAAGATGATGATGCCACACATCTTCCAATGTTCCACCAGGTAGAGGGTATTTATGTAGATAAAGAAGTTACTTTTGCTAATTTAAAAGATCTTATTCATCAAATATTATTTAAAATATTTGGTAAAAATGTTGATATAAGGTTTCGTCCATCTTATTTTCCATTTACTGAGCCATCAGCAGAAGTGGATATATTATCTGAAAATGGCAATTGGCTTGAAATTTTAGGATGCGGCATTGTAAATCCAGTTGTTTTAGAAAATTGCAATATTGACTCAAAAAAATTTTCTGGATTAGCTTTTGGTCTTGGTATTGAAAGGATTGCAATGCTTATGTATGGAGTTAATGACATTAGAGAGTTTTATAAATCTAATCTTGACTTTTTAGACCAATTTAAATGAAATTCGTATATCAAGATCTCCTAAGTTTTTTAATACATCAACCATCTAAAGAAGATCTTTCCAAAAAACTTTTCCAACTGGGCCATGAACATGAAATTGATGGTGACATCTTTGACATGGAAATAACTCCCAATAGAGGAGACTGTCTATCACTATTGGGTTTATCAAGAGATTTGAATTATTTTTATGAAAATAAAGATCCTTTTGATATTTATGATCAAGATATAGAGTTACTTGATTTTGATTTTAAGAATTTATCTATTGAAGCATGCCCAAAGATTTCTTTTTTAGAAATTGAAATAGATGATGAAATATCTTCTTACAAACCATACATGGAGAACTACTTTAAACTTCCTGGCAATAAAAAAACTAATTTTTTTACAGATATTTCAAACTATATTTCATATGAACGAGGACAACCTACTCACTGCTTTGATAGAGAGAAAATAACTAAAACTTTAACTTTAAGTAATAAATCTTGTCATGAGAGCTTCAAAACTTTATTGGGAAAAGAGGTAAAACTAAGTGATAAGAATTGTGTTTTTACTATTGATGACAAAGTGGTTAGTCTTGCTGGTGTGATGGGGGGAGAATCAACTGCATGCTCTGAGAAGACAAAAAGGGTTTTGGTAGAGTGTGCTTATTTTAATCCAGAAGCAATAATCGGTAAGACGATTAAATATAATCTTAAATCTGATGCTGCTCATAAGTTTGAAAGAGGCATAGATTTTGTATCACAAGAAAGAGTTTTGAAAAGATTCACAAGCGTTGTTAAAGATCATGTTTCCATAAAAAGTTTGAAGATGAAAACATTTATTGGCAAAGATTTTGAGTATAAATATCTTCCATTAGAAACAGAAAAAATAAATAAGATTTTAGGCACCAAATTAACAAATGAAGATTATGTAAATTATCTTACTAAGCTTGGTTTTGAGATAGAAAATAAAATTAAGGTTCCCTCATTTAGACATGATATTTCAACTCAAAATGATTTATCAGAGGAGATAGCAAGAATTATAGGATTCGATAAAATAACAAGCGTTCCATTAAAATTGAAAAAACCCAACAAGTCTCAACAAAATAAGTTATCTATTATCGAAGATTTTTTCGTTGAAAATGGATTCTCAGAAGTTATTAATTTTCCATTTTCTGCAAACGAAGAACGTAAATCAATTTTTATTGATAATCCACTAGACATTAATAGAAAATATTTAAGGACTTCTTTGAAAGATTCACTAACAGAAAATCTTCTATATAACGAAAGGCGGCAAAAAGATTCTATAAAGCTTTTCGAAATTAGTGACGTTTATATAAATGAAAAGAATATTTTTCAAGAAAAAAGACTTGGCGCTATTGTCAGTGGAAGGTGCGGTAATAACCATGAAGATTTTGCAAAAAAACTTGATAAAAAATATTTAAATACATTACTTAATCTAGATCACGATGTCTCGATATTTGATATCGAAGAAATTTCAAGGGAAAATCTTAAAACAAAAAAAAGAGAAAAAATCTTCTATACTGAGATAGCTATTCAGGATATTCCAGATATAGTTTTTAAGGGCTCTAAATTAAACAAAAATAAATCAAATTTTATAAAATATGATCCCATATCTGAATTCCCTTCAAGCACTAGAGATTTTTCCTTTTCTATTAAAAACCTAAAACAATACAACAATGTCATATCCATTATTGAAGATTTCAATAATGAAAATCTAAAAGATTCATTCATTTTTGATTTTTATTTAAATGAAAAACTCGGCGAAGTTAAAGTTGGAGTTAGGCTTATTTTTCAGTCACGCACCAAGACCCTCTCCGAATCCGATATTCAAGAAAGCATAAACAACATTCTTAAACCAATTATTAATTTGGAGGGAGTCCTTATACCAGGTCTAGAATTAAAATAGCTCAACATAACTATTTTTAGCAAAAAAATGTAAAATATTTAAATTAATTGTTATTTAAAATGACTTCTAAAAAAAACTACCTATTAATAAGCTTATCTTTGTTTTCAGTTTTTTCTTTCACACAAACAATTGATCCAAGTTTATTATCTCAATTATCTCCAGATCAAATTGAAGCAGCTCAAGATGTCTTAGAGACTAAAAATCTTTCTGAATTAGAGAATCAGGATTCCCCAGAAATACAGGAATCTCTTGCAAAAGTAGAAGTAGAAAAGGATGAGAAAATTGATAAAACAAACCCAAAAAAATATGGATATGATTTCTTTTCAACAATGCCCACTTCTCTTTCAGCTGTTGGTGATCTTCCTTTACCCAATGATTATAAAATATCATTAAAAGATCAGTTTAAAGTTATTCTCTCTGGATCAAGAGATCAAAT
>MDTC01217979.1_pt1 | contig 11570 bp, 14 predicted proteins | sample 811181 | NCBI WGS metagenome assembly MDTC01 (sample SAMN05326644, study PRJNA326480) | marine metagenome | isolation source: seawater | place: Pacific Ocean: North | collected 2011 | reverse complement strand
GAAAAAAGGATGCCCATTCAATTTTAATATTTTAGAAAAAAACAATTCAATAAACTCTACATACAATGGTATAGCATTTACAGTAGATGTGATTGATGACAATCCGTTTAAAGTGAGAATATTTACACTTAGAAGCTTTGGAGAATCCCTATATCACTCTATTACAGACTCATCTTTGGAATTTGGGTATAAAAATATATAAGTTAATTTTACTTTATTAAGATAATATCAACATGGTATAAAGAATAATGTATTTTATTTCACACAGAGGAAATACTCTTGGACCAGATATTTCAAAAGAAAATTCAGTAGATTATATTAACGATGCAATTAAAAAAGGCTATGATGTAGAGATTGATGTTTGGTTTGAAAAAGAAAATTTTTATTTAGGTCATGATAAACCAACTCACTTGGTAGATGATAAATATTTATTAAATAAAAAGCTTTGGTGTCACAGTAAAAATTTAGATTCATTAATAAATTTAAAAAAAATAGGAGCCCATTATTTTTGGCATGAAAATGATGAATATACACTAACCAGCAAAGGCTATATTTGGACCTACCCAGGAAAAAATCTTTCCAATGAAAGTATATGTGTACTACCCGAGTGGCATAAAGAAATTAAACTTGATTATAAATTTAAAGGAATTTGTTCAGATTATATAGAAAGGTATAAGAATGAGTACAATAAAACTAATCGTATTTGATTTAGATGGAGTGTTAGTAGATACAAAAAATATACATTTTAATGCTTTAAACAACGCTTTAAAAAAAGAAAAAATAAAATACCAGATCAGTTATGACGAGCATTTAAAAATTTTTGATGGATTAACAACCAAGGAAAAGCTTCAAATACTTTTAAAAAGAAAAGTTCTAAAAAAAAATAACTTAAAAAATATAATTAAATTTAAAAATATTTATACAGACACAGAACTAAAAAAAAGTATAAAATTTAATAAAAAAATTTACGAGATTTTTAAAAAATTATCTAAAAAATATAAGATTATTGTCGCAACAAATGCTATTAAAAAAACCTTAGTAACCTGTATTAAAAAATTAAAAATACAAAAATATTTATTCTTAAGTTATTCAAACCAAGATGTTGTATTTCCTAAGCCTCACCCACAAATCTACTTAAAATGTATGGTAGATGGAGGGAGCAAACCTAAAGAAACATTGATTATTGAAGATTCACACCATGGTAGACAATCTGCTATAGACTCTGGTGGAAATCTATTTCCAATAAAAACAGATAATGATTTGACCTACAAAAAAATTATTGAAACAATAAATTTCATAAATAAAAAAAATATTATGAAAAAGAATACTAGATGGAAAGATAAAGAGTTAAATATATTAATACCAATGGCTGGAGCAGGAAAAAGATTTGCTGAGGCAGGTTACTCATTTCCAAAACCTTTAATAGAAATTCACGGACAGCCGATGATTAAGTGGGTTGTTCAAAGCCTTAATATAAGTGCAAATTATATTTTCTTAGCACAAAAATCACATATAGAAAAATATAACCTTCAGAGTGTACTAAAAATTATTGAACCTGATTGCAAAATAGTTGAAATCGATGGTCTAACAGAAGGAGCAGCGTGTACAACATTGCTTGCTGAAAAATTAATTGATAATAAAAAACCATTGCTCATAGCAAACTCAGATCAATTTATTGAATGGAATGCATCAAAATCGATGTATAAATTTATTTCAAAGAAGGCAGATGGTGGAATCCTAACATTTGAAGCTATTCATCCAAAATGGTCATATGCAAAGGTTGATCATAATAATAAAGTTTTGGAAGTTGCTGAAAAAAAAGTAATTTCTAACAATGCAACAGTTGGAATTTATTACTGGAAACAAGGAAAGGACTACGTAAAATATGCAAAACAAATGATAAAAAAAAATCTTAGAATAAATAATGAATTTTATGTTTGTCCTGTATTTAATGAGGCTCTTAAAGAAAATAAAAATATTTTAATAGATAAGATTGATAAAATGTGGGGAATCGGAACACCAGAAGATTTAAAATATTTTATAGACAATTTTAAAGTTAAATAAATTAATCTATAATTTTTTTAATTTTTCTATTAATTTTAATTAATTTCATTTTATATTTCAAAGCTTTCATATTGATTTTATCCTTTAACGGAACAAAAGCTTTTTTTGTTGGTTTTATTGAATAATTTAAATGAGATTTTAGATTTTGACCCAACACTCTTATTTTAAAATTTTCAATAATTTTATATTTAATATTATTTTTCCTTAAAAAAAAATATAATAGGTATTCAGGATTTAGAGTTCTCTTTTCGTTTAAAAAAGATTTAATAAATTTAAAAAAACTTGTAAACTTCATTACAGTTGTATAATTTCCAATAAAAAATTGATCATTTAAACCTCGATAATGATTATTTTCAGGAAATATTAATTGATTATCTTTAATTTTTAAAATTTCTTTTAAAAGATTTTTTTTACTATTTTTAAAATATAAGTCACTACGAAATCTACAAACATAATCAAAATTTTCATTTCTTATTTTTTTTAAAAATTTTAAGTTTTCTACTATTGAATACCACATATGAAAAATATTAACGACTTTATAACTCCTATTTTCTTCACCAGTTACATAAGTTACTTTTGACATGTAACTATTCCATTTTTGCAAATTAATATATTTATTATATTTCACATTATAAAGTTTTTTAAAAATCTTAGTTTTTTTTTGTGATTTCCAAATACACGCAATAATCTTAACATCCAGACCTTTGAATATCTTTTTAAGAAATAATTTATTTTTTGGATAAATTCTTACTCCACCAGAAACTAAAACAGCTATTTTTTTCACTTTATATTTCAAAATTTATCATTGATTATCAAATTTTAAGCACATATTTCATAAAAAAATCTTTAGAAATATCCCTAAAATGGATAGTAAAATAATTTTCCATCTTGAGTTGAGGATAATTAAATACTATTAATACCACTAGGGAATCAATGGGAATAAAAAAATTAATACTAATTTTATTTGCATCCATAATTTTATCAGGATGCATGCAATCTGCATCTGTAATGGGACCAGTAATAACTGTTGCGACAACTGGAAACATTCAACAAGCAGGTCTTAGTTTTGGATCCAACAAAATTATTGAAAAAGAAACAGGAAAAAGCACAATTAAATATGTGTCTGATAAAATTGAAGACGATTATAAGAAAAGATCTTTAAAAAAAGAATTTACAGAACTTGTTGAAAACAACTTTTTGAAAACTAGAAAAAAGCTCAATATTAAGGATTAAAAAATCTAGATATTTAGGGTCATATAACAAGAATCTACATCTTCTTTATATTCTGCAAATGGTTCGCATACAATAAACCCACATTTTTTAAATAATTTCCTAGCAGGTTTAAAAAAATCTCCAGCTCCTGTCTCTAAGCTTAGTTTATTTATTTTTAATTTTTTTGCTTCAATAATTAAGTGTTCAATAATTTTTTTTCCATAATTTTTTTTTTTAAAATTATCAGCAATTCTAATTGATTTTAGCTCTCCATGATTTTCATCTAAAAATTTAAGCGCTCCACAGCCAACGAGTTGATCATTTTCCCACAAACTCCAAAATTTAATATTATCTTTTTTTAGTCCGTTAATATCTAGAACATGACAAGAATTAGCTGGGGAAACTGATCTTAATTCTTTAAAATGTTTTAGAAGTAATTCATTTACTTTTTTTTCTTCAAAATTTCCCTCAATAGATTTCATAACTTTAATTATTTAATACTTTATTCAAATTTTCAATCTGACCAATTTTAAAAATAATTACATCTTCTTCTTTAAAACCATACTTTGATGCATTTTCTTTAAATCGTTTTGGTGGTTCAAGTATTGGTTCTAAAGAAAGAACTACCGTTCCCCAGTGCATACCTAAAACTTTTCTACTTTTTAAATCTTGCCCTATACTTAAAGCTTCTTCAGGATTTGTATGATAAATAGATTTATCTTTTTTTGGCGACATAGGATAAAAGTTATAGGCACCAATATTAATAAAAGTTAAATCAATAGGTCCATATTTTTCTCCAAGCTTTTTGTAAATATCTCCATAGCCAGTATCACAAGCAAAAAATATTTTTTTATCTTTATACTGAATTAAAAAATTTCCCCACAAAGTTTTATTTGTATCCCATAAACTTCTTTTAGACCAATGAACTGCAGGTAAAAAAGTAATTTTTAAGTCATTTAATTCTACACTATCGTACCAATCCATTTCTTTAACATCTTTGAAACCATTCCTTGTAAAATACTTTCCAAGTTTTAATGGAGCTAAAACTTTAGCTTTTTTATAAGGAAATCTTTGTATAGTTCTTGTGCTTAAGTGATCATAATGATTATGCGTCAATAAAAATAAATTTACCTCAGGTATTTCATTAAGATCAATTGCTGGATCTACAAATCTTTTAGGACCAAATATTAAAGGTCCCATATTTTTTTCAAAAACTGGATCAGTAATAATTGTAGTATTTCCAAGTTTAATTATAAATGTAGCATGACCAATCCACGCTATGTAATCTTTATCTTTATTACTTATAAGATTTTCTAAAACTTTATTTTTACTAATTACATGATCATTTGGAATATACATGTTTAGTTTTTTTTTCTCTTGATTAAAAATTTTGAAACTCCAATTAAAAGAATTATCTCTCTGTGGAGAACCTTCAGGATTTCTAAAAGTACCATTAGTTAAATGATGATAGGGTTTTTCCATAGCAAATAATAAATTGTTATAAGTAATAGTAAAAATTAAGAAAATTACAAACTTTAACATGTCGCAAACTATTTATTTTTTAGTTTCTTTACAATTGTTAAGTGTCCCATTTTTCTTTTATTTTTTATCTCATTTTTTAAATAATCATAGAAAAATTCATTTTCTTTAAATTTTTTATTTCTATAATTTGAAATATCACTTCCAATTAAATTAATCATTTCGGCATTAAAGAGCTTTTTAGTAGGTATTTTTTCCAAACTACATATAGCCCTAATGTGATTTTCAAACTGGCTTACATTATGAGAATTAATTGTTAAATGGCCTGAATTATGTACCCTAGGTGCAATTTCATTTACATAAAGATTTTCATTCTTATCTATAAAAAATTCAACACACATAGTTCCTATATAATTCAGCTTTTCAGCAATAGTTTTTGACCAAACTTTTGATTTTTCTTTTATCTCGTCACTTATATCAGATGGAATTTTTGAGTTTTTTAATATTTGTTCTTCATGATAGTTTTCTATCGGTTCATATATTTCGTATTTTTCACTGGCAAATCTTGTAACTATAACTGAAAATTCTTTTTTAAGTTTAACAAGTTTTTCAAGAATATATTTTTTCTTTGGATCAAGTTTAATATTATTTATATCTTCAATGGAATTGATCTCGTGTTGTCCTTTTCCATCATAACCTAATGTGCAAGTTTTAAGCAAACCAGGCAAAAGTCTTTTATTTAATTTCAACTCTTCTTCATTTTCTATTGAGGCGTATAAAGTTGTTTTAATATTAATTTTATTTAAAAAATCTTTTTCTGTTAATCTATTTTGGATTATTTTGTTTATATTTGGCTCAGGCAAAACTTTTGTAAATTTGTTTATTTTCTCTAAAGTTAAATAAGGAATATTTTCAAATTCAAAAGTTACAATGTCCGCTTTTTTTGCAAATTCTTCTATCTTCTGATCATTGTTATAATTACTTAAGATAAATTCATCCGCAAATTTTTTTGCAGGTGCGTTTGGATCATCACAAATAATAATAGTTTTTATATTTACTTTTCTTGCAGCACTTGCCAACATGCTTCCAAGTTGACCACCACCAATAATTCCAAGAACTTTTTTAGGCATTAGATTGTTTATCGTGGTTTTCTTTTAACAGCTTTTGTTTGTAGATAGCGCCAATTATTTAATTTTTTTTTAACCTTAGTGTCATTTAGTGAAATGATAGAAGCAGCCAATAGCGCAGCATTTATTGCTCCATCTTTTCCAATTGCTAAGGTTCCAACGGGTATACCTTTAGGCATTTGCACAATTGATAATAGACTATCAATACCTTTAAGTTTTTTACTTTCAATCGGTACACCTAAAACTGGCAGCGATGTTAAAGCAGCGATCATACCTGGTAAATGAGCAGATCCTCCAGCTCCAGCAATTATAACTGCAATATTGTTTTTTTCTGCTTTTCTTGCATAGTCGTACAAACGCATCGGTGTTCTATGAGCTGAAACTATTCTAGTTTCAAATTTTACATTAAGAATTTTAAGAATTTTTTGACAAATCTTCATAGTTCTGTTGTCTGATTGACTGCCCATTACTATAGAGACTTTATTAAAGATTTTTTTAGACATTAGATATTATTTTTAATTAGCTATACAATTATTTCAAGTTAAAGCACTGATTTCAATAAAAATAGACTTTTTTCTTGAAAAATTAAATTTAATAGCCTTTAATTTTCAACAATATATTAATAGTAAATAATGAAACATTACTCTCAAAACGGTGAAGATATTTTTATTTTGGATTTATTTAAATCCAAAAAAAAGGAAAATTGTTTTTTTTTTGAATTTGGAGCATGGGATGGAATACATTTAAGCAATTGCAGATTGTTATTTGAGAATGGATGGTCAGGATGCTTTATAGAATCTGAGGAAAGAAGATATAAAAAATTAAAAGATAATTATAAAAATCATTCTAATATAATCTTAATTAATGAAAAACTAGATCCTGAAACAAAAAATATAAACCAAATAATCAAAAAAAATAATATTAATGAAATAAATCTTTTATCAATTGATGTTGATGGTAGAGACTTATCAATTTGGAAAAGTTTAGAAATTTTGAAACCAGAGACGGTAATCATTGAGTTTAATGACACTATTCCCTTTGATACTAGTTATGAGGATAAAACAGAAAAATGTATAGGAAATAGCTTTCTCGCAATAAATGACTTTGCCAAATCTGCAGAATATGAACTAATAAAAGTTACAAGAGATAATTTGATCTATGCAAAAAAAAGCTTCAATCAAGGAATGCACAAAGTAATTACTGCTGAGGAAGTGTATTCTATATGCAAACCTATAAGAGTTGGTTTTAATAATTTTGGAGAATATTTATTTTTTTACGATCACAAACTAGATTTCAAAGAAGTATATAAAAGCCCTTTAGCAAAATCATTTATTACTTTTCAACCGATACCAAAATTTATAAGGAATTTGACTGATGTAAACGGCCAAGGTGCAAAATTTCTAAAGAAAGTATATTCTTTGATGGTATTTTTGTTATTGAGGCCTATCCTCTTTATTAAATATATTTTAACAAAATTTAAACAATAGAAAGATGAAATATAAAATAGATAACCTTCAGTACTGCAATTGGAACAGAGATGTTTTTAAAATAAATAATGAAGCTAAATTAGATGCAGTACATGTAACTATTGCATATCATGAAGATTTTGATGAGTTACAAAAAGTCATTAAAAAATGGGAAAAACATTTCGAAGAAAATCAAGATCTAATTTTTTTAGGAAAAGATTACAAAGATATTGAAAAAGCAAAATTAGAAAATAAAACTGCAATATTTTTTGGATTTCAAAACTGTTCCCCGATTGAAGATGATATAAATTTAATTGAAAAAGTTCACGAACAAGGTTGTAGATTTATGCAGTTAACTTATAATAACCAATCTTTGTTAGCTACTGGATGTTATGAAAAAAATGATAGTGGAGTTACAAATTTTGGCAGAGAAGCAATCAAAGAAATGAATAAAGTTGGAATTGTTATTGACATGTCACACTCTGGAGAAAAAAGTACATTCGATGCGATTGATATAAGCCAAAAACCTATAGCTATTACACATGCAAACCCATCTTTCTGGCATAGTGCAAAAAGAAATAAGTCAAGCGAACTTCTCAGAGTGTTATCTGAAAATGGAGGAATGCTAGGTTTATCTTTATATCCACATCATCTAAAAGATGGAACAAACTGTTCAATCCAAAGCTTTTGTGAAATGGTATATAAAACTGCTGAATTGATGGGAGTAAAAAATATAGGAATCGGATCAGACTTATGCCTTAATCAACCTAATAGTGTTGTTGAATGGATGAGAAATGGAACTTGGACAAAAACAAAAAACTTTGGAGAAGGAAGTAAAACTAAATCTGGATTTCCAAAACAACCAGAGTGGTTTCTAGACGCCAGAGGATTTAAAAATTTAGAAGAAAATCTTAAAAAAGTTGGTTTTAATGAAAACGAAATTGATGGTATTTTAGGAAATAACTGGTTTAATTTTTATAAAGGAATTAACTAATGGAAGTAAAGTTAAGAGATCCAAAAGTTATAATGAAGCTTTCTAAACTTGGTTCGTTTCATCAATCAAAATTATCCTTTTTAAGATCATTCCTTAAAGAATTTAAAGATTGGGATTATACTAGAGAATTATTTAATTTAGATGATAATGGTTTTGGTATAGCTGTTTATTCATTTAAAAAAAATAATAGAACATATTCTTTAGTTTGTTTTGCTAATGAAATTAAAGATGCAGAAAGATCAGATAGAGTTATAGCAACAAAATGGGACGCAGCATTTACTCTTTATGACGGCGTTCCAACAAAAAAAGATTTAGAAAGATTATCTGAAAATGTTCCAAAACAAGAGGTCGGAAGACTATCTTATAAAGAATTAACTTTATCAAGGGCAAATAAATCAGTTAGAATTTTTAATCACGTAGTTGAAAATTTGTCTAAAGGAATGCAACCAGACAAAGAAATCTTATCTAAAGTAGGATATCTATATAGAACGACAGCTGTTTATGGTTCTGGGAAATTTGGTTTGGCAGATAGATTTAGGATTAAAAATAGAAAAGAGATTTACGGACCATTTAGATTAGAAATGATGTTAGTTTATCTTGTTAGAGAGTTTACTTTTGACCAAGTAAATCATATTGCTAAAAGCAGAAACCCACGTGTTGCAGTAAAATTAAATAAAGATATTTGCAGAAATCTTGGTATTGGAAATTCTACAGGATTAGGTATGGCACCCTTTATTGTAAATCATCCTACTCTTTTAAATAATTGGATATTGTCAAGAGAAACAGCTTTAAAAAAGATAAGAGAAATAAAAGTAATAAAAAAGAATGAATTTGAACTTTTTAAAACTTGTATTAAAAAGTCTATAAAAAATGTAACTTCTTGGAACACTGAAAGCGAGTTTCAAAAAAATAAAATTAGACAACTTTTATCAGATCTTAATAAATTCACTTACTATTTAGAAAACGAATTTAAATTTGAAAAAAATTTTTCTTTTAACGATATGTATATTTGGGTAGAAAAAAATTTGGAGGATGAATGTATAGAGTATATCGTATCATTGATGATGGAACCTTATGACAATATAGTTGATCCGTTAACTAGCACAATGAGCTCAGATGAGGAAAAATATTTTTCAATACCTACTGAAAGAAGTGTATTGGACTTAAGAAATATTTTAGAAGAAAATTATTCTAATATAATTAAAATTGATTTTTCACAAAAAAAAAACAATCAAAATTTTTGGTTTATTTCAAAAAACAAAGAAGAACCAAGGTTAGCCGATCGATTTAGTGAGAATGGATCTGAACTAGAACAACCTCTTGCAATAGCTAGGGATATAAAAAAACTTTACCAAAGGATTTCAAATCAAAAAAATAGTTTAAAAATAGGGAAATTTTTAATTGATAATAATGATTTGAGACATGTTGTAAGAAGAGCTTTTATTACTGAAAAATTTCCCTACGCAGAAATACAAGATAATACAATTGGTTATAATTTGATGCCAATTGATATGTTAAGATTAAAATTATCCTTTTTTGGAGCAATAAAATTTGATCCAAGATCAACCAAATGGCTAAGGATCTGTATGTTCCAAGGGGCTCCTTTGGCAAATGATTTAAAATCATTTGATGATCACTGGGTTTATAATTCACTTAACTAATGAGAAGCTTTAGCGAAATAGACACAATAGCCAAAAGAGCTAGCAAAGCAGTTGGGTTTTCTTGGGGGATTGCAGAAGAGATAGGAAAGAATATTCGTATATTAGAGATGTTTGGATTGCCAGGGTTAAACAATTTAAATGAATATTATAAAGCTTTAAGAGTAAAAAAATTTCAAAATATTAGTTTAATTGCTAAAAATAATTCATCAAAAATTTCATACTGCCCTATAATTTCTGGTGTAAATTTTTTGGATCAAATAAATACAATAGAAGAATTAAATGAAATTTATTTTGAAAACTTAGCTTTTCCGATACTCTTTATCCCATTTTTGAGTCGTGCGTCTGAAATTATTGGTAAAAGAATATTTCTAACATTAGATGATAAAGAATTTTTATTGAATTTTAATCAATCAATTTACTCTAATTATTTAAGTGGAAGTATTTTAGATAAGTCTGATTTAGTAAAAGTAAAATTTATTGATAATAAAAATAATTTTGATGAAAAAACGTGGACTGAATTATACAGATTATCCGAGGATACTTTTGTTGAGGAAACTGAGCAACTTAAAGAAAAAGGAGCAGGGGCAGGATTAACAGATAATGATTAAAGAATTAAAAAAAAAATATTTTAAAAATAATGACCCAGGAGACCTAGACAATATTTGCGAGGAATGTAAAAAAAAAAATGAAACTGTTAATCAAAACTTAATTTTAACAGGTTTTAAAATTTGCGAATCCTGCAGAACTTCAAAAATAGTTTTTCCAATTTAGCTTATAGTGCTTATAGGCAAAGCATCAATTCTGCTCATTACAAAACTTATAGATAAAAATGCTAAAATAAGGAATGATAAAAAAACTATTCCAAATGACTTAAAATTTGATTTTAAACTTAAAATTTGTTTAGTTGAAATAATTAATCCTGCAAATATCCAAAATTGTGTTAAAAAAATAATTGGAATCATTAAATCTGGTGTAACTGCAAAAAATCTTAACAAACCTGGTGAGTGAGCATACCCAACTCCAATTAACATTTTTTTAAATGGAACCTTGGTTTCTTTGTCTGGAAATAACTTAACTCCAATAACATAAATGAAAATTGTCCAAACAAACCAGGTTAAAATTGCAGTTATTCCTGAAATTCCAATTGAGGTTTTTACTATAGTGTTAGCAGCTACAGCCCCAGCAACTCCATCCAGTATCATGATTAGACCAGCAAAATAAATTCCAGCTTCACCAAAATATCTATTATCTCTGTATAATGATCTGTCTAGTTTTAAAGACTTTGAAAAGATGGTTAAAAATTCAGCTAGCATTTTTTTAATATTAGGGGGAAGGTTTCCCCCTAAATAATAATTTATCCTTTAGATACTTCTCTAGTATTAGCGTTAAAAGACTCTTTAAACGGAATATCTACAACAACTGCATCTACAGGTTTTCCAGGAGTATCAGAATATTTACTAGGTAGATGAACTTTATATTTAGTTCCTACTTTACCTTTAGGAAAACCATTAGCATTTAATGTTCCATCAAATGGAACATAACCCATTGCTATATTTTGTTTTTTTTC
>MDTC01211296.1_pt1 | contig 11570 bp, 10 predicted proteins | sample 811181 | NCBI WGS metagenome assembly MDTC01 (sample SAMN05326644, study PRJNA326480) | marine metagenome | isolation source: seawater | place: Pacific Ocean: North | collected 2011 | reverse complement strand
AATACTACAAAACCCTCAAAAGATAGGTTGAACAGGATTAAGAAGTGGAACAGTATGGCAAGTAGAGTGAAAACTCAAATGTTTCAGCTTGTTCTCTCAGAAAGATAAACTTCTTCAAAAAAGCTCTCAAAATCGAGAGCTTTTTTATTTTAATTAAATTTACATAAACATCAGATGGGTTTTTTCACCTACAATAGGGCTCGTATTTCAAAAGGAAAGGATTACTTTAAATTTGCCATTTTTGAAATTTTATTGGTAGTTGCCGGAGTTTTAATAGCATTATATTTTAATAATCTTAATGAAAAAAGTAAAATAGATCAAGATGAAAAAACTATTTTATTGTCTTTACATAATGAAATTTCCTCAAGCTTAGTCAACTTAGATTTTGTAGTCTCAAAAAAAAAACAAATTATTAAATCATCCAGCGAGATATTAAAATACACTGGACCTAAGGGAGAGTGGAAATCTGAACATAACTTAGATAGTTTGATGTTTTACATAACCTTTTCAGGATGGAGACATGTACCACAAGAAGGTGTTTTAAATGAAATTATTAATTCTGGAAGATTATCAATTATATCAGATCAAAATTTAAAAACTTTGGTATCATCTTTACCTAAAACTTTTTCTCAAATATTAGAGGAGGATAGAGTTTTAAGAACTGGAGTTTGGCAGTATTTTGACCCTTTTTTTAATAAAATATCATCAACCCGTAATTCGACTAATTATATCGATATTGTAGAATTTAGTAAAATGCCTTTAAATTTTACAAAATTTGATTTTTCAAAAAAAAATATTTTGAGAAACAAAGAGTTTGAAAATATAATCTCGTTACAGTCAACTTACCTGAAGTTTAACTTGGAAATGTTATTTAAATTAAAAATTAAATATGAAAGGATTCAGGAACTAATCGAAAAAAAATACGATGATGTTGATTACTCGAGGCTTAAAGAAAATATCGATAGGGGTGTTTGGAATTGAGTGTTTAGTCAGATTTCCAAAATGCGATACCACCAGCTTGTTTCCCTACTTCAACAGAGGAAATTAACTTTGGATCATCTAAATTAATAACATCAACAATTCCAGGTTCTCCTCCAACACCTTCGACTGAGACAAAAGCATATTTGCTATCATTTGAAATTGCAATTCCATGAGAAACTGTAGTTGAATTTTTAATAATATTGGTTTTGTAATTATTTTCTAAATCCCAAACTGCAGTGCTTCCCTCACCTTTTAAGGTTGCAACAAGATACTTTCCATTGGGAGAAACTTCAACATTGTATGGACCCTTTTGAGTTTTAATTCTTTTGATAATTTTCCATTTTTCAGAATCTATTTCTATTATTTCATTCGAACCATTTCCAGCAACATAAAGAGTTTTTTTGGTGGGATGATGAATGACCCAAGTAGGTTTTACATCTGACATATGCATGCTATTTTTCATTTCCATAGGATGTTCCTTCTCATTCTCATTGTTGGGGTGATTCATCCCCTTTACTGAGTTCATCATTTTTTTGTTATCCATGGAATGATTCATACTCATCTTTTTATCAGACATTTTATTTTCTAAATCCATTTTTCTCGATACACTTAAATCAAGAGCATCAATTTCATATAATTCTGATGACATCATTGAAACAGAATATTGTTTGAGTCCATCGGGTGACATACGCGAACCATGCGGCATGGCTCCAGTAGTTATTTTTTTTATTTCTGTCATTGTTTCAGGATCCACAACTGAGACGGTACTTGGGCTCATTTTTCCGTGAAGGTTGAAGTTAACACAATATAAAAGTCCAGTTACTGAGGATATTTGCATGGTAGCAGGAAACAATCCTAATGAAGTTTCACCTACAACTTTATTATCTTTAGTTGAATATTTAATCAATTTTCCGAAAGGATTTCCGTGAGCTAAAGACAAATACCAATAGTCTCCGTTAGGACCAACGGTTATTCCGTGAGGACCCTCTATTTCTGTGGGATAATATCCTACATCAAATCTCTCCAACTCAGAAATATTATCTCCATCAAATTTTAATAGAGAAACTGTATCATCGGATTCTGCTGCTACGTATAAGAAATAATTTTGTGCTTGTAATTGAGCCGCAAAAAGATATAGTAATGCAAGAAGCTTTTTCATTAGTCTAAAACGCGTCTGTTGGTTTTCGAATTATCAGGTTTTGCTGGTGCAACTTTAGCAGCACCTAGCCCAGTATTAAAATCAGAGTAAAATACATATCCTTTGTACAATTGAGCTCCCCAAACCATGGTGTCGTTTGGAATGTAACCATCAGAACTACCAGTAAGAAGGTAGCCAATTTCTCTACCTTGTTTGTAAAGGTCACCTAAAAGATCACCACTTATATCTACGACTCTTACACCTGCAGTATACATACCAATATATAGTATGTCATCTTCAATCCAGTAATTGTGTGAACCGTGAGTAGGTACTTCGTAACGAGCAACTTCTTTGGGATTATTTAAATCATCGAAGTCAACAAAATGAAGAAAACCAGCGGTTTCACTAGTTCCATTAGGATTGACTCCGTTAGGAAATATCTCATCCCCAAGAATTGTATAAAATTTACCTGTAGATTTACTTTTGAATGGAAAAGTTGCGTGATGAGCTCCACTGTCATAAGTGTAATTTCCAAACGCAACTGGGTTTGATGGAGAGCCTCCAACAATACCATTTCCTACATCGATCAAATATACACCATCTCTCCAATTTGAGGAGTAAGCGATACCATCTTCAACCCAAACATCATGTATAGCTTGGCCTTCTTTTCCAATTTCGAACATACCTACTTCATATGGATTTTTAGGATCGTCAATATTTATAACATAAAACCTCTCTCCATTGCTAAGAGCATATACGTGGTTTTCATAAATGAAGACATTGTGTACTCCACCAGTAAGGTTTTTAGTGTACTCAGAAATTATTTCAACTTCATAAGGGTTAGATACATCGATAATAATGATTCCATTTTTCCTATTGGATGCGCCTTCACGACTAATTACACAAATTTTACCGTCTTTGGAAACCTTAACATCGTTAACAGTCCTTGCATCAACCTGAACACTGTCAATTTTTTTGATATTATTAGGTTCAGTTACATCCCAAAAATAGGATGTACCGTCAGCTCCCCAGGTTCCGGTTACTGCATAGTCATTTCCATCTACGCCTTCAAAAACCCAAAAGTCAGAGGTGTGCTTGTCTCCAACCAAACCGGTTCCAACAGTTGTAATTTCTCTTTTGACATTTCTTTGAAAAATATTTACCACTTTAGAGGCAGTTACGTTTCCAACTTTTGCATTGACTGTGTATTTACCAGCAACATCACCTACAAATCTACCATCATCCAAAACTAATCCAGATGCAGTATTACTTTTGTCAAAAGACTTTCCTGTGAATGAATAATCAACAGGAATATCTTCAAGAACATTTCCTCTTTTATCTTTTACAATAGCTTCAAACTGAATGACATCTCCAGTTCTTGCTGTCGACATATTTGAAACAAGATCAATTTTTGATGCAGGGTTTTTAGAAATTTTTACACTTACAGATCCTTTAACTCCACCAATATTAGCTTCGATAGTTGAAATACCCTCTTTCAATGCTAAAATGTTATTTGCAGGATCAATTTCAGTTTTATCACTTAATGATTTGACTGAAAAGCTTATTTTGGAGAAATACTTAGCTGCAACATCAGCATTCCAGTAATCAATTGTTCTTGTTACGTCGTTTTCGTCTGTAATTTCATAGACAACAGGAATGTAATTACCAACATAAATTGGGGAATTGTCAAGTTTTAGTTTAACCTTTGCAACATCAGGATAATTGACAAAAACTTCAAAAGTTTTACTATGTCTTTTGCCTCCTTCACCAATACAAATTGCTACAACTTCATGAGTTCCAGGCTCATTTGCTTCTAGGCTACCAGCTGCACGATCTATTTTTATTGCGTTAGCAGTAGAAAAAACTCCCCTTTTGTTGTAATAAATAATGAAGTTGCAATCAGATTTTTCACCATCCGAATTTGCAACATATGTTGTTGGATTGAATACGTCACCTATGTTCATTTCTAATCCGTCAAGGTCAGAAACTAATGTTTTTTGAGAGAATAAACTCAAGCTTAACAAAACAGCTGTAAATGTAAAAATTGTATTTTTCATGGTATATTAATTATTGGTATAATGCTTTTATGTACTTGATTTCAAGTTTAAATGATCCTTCTTGCTTATCAGAAATTTGTAAACCTAAAGAATTAACTTTTCCTAAATCAATTTTTGGATAGTCTTTATAAGTATAACCTCTCCATGTAGGTTTAAAGTCATCAATCGGTATATTAATTTCTTCCCAGGCATCTTTTTTTGATTTAAAATCACAAGAGTAGGATACTCTTCTATTTTTTTGACTCAATCTTAGTTTGTAGGTATTTCCATCGCCTTTAAATTTTATTTTTACAGATTTAACACCTTTTAAATCTTCATCGCTCATCATCATTCTAGATGATGCAAATCCACCATTGTTTGCTAAAGATAAATTACCGTTAAAAATCAAATTTTTTTCATCATTAAGTGAAAGGTTGGAAGTGGAAACTCCACCCATGACATCGTCATTAACAATGGCCCAGTTGTTCATACCTACTTTTTCTTCAGGGTTAACTAAGTATTTAACTTGGCCTAACATAATACTTGAAACTAGAAAAAATAAATTAAATAGTACTTTTTTCATTTTGGAACTTACAAAAGTAATATAATTTAGGTTTTTTACAAGAAATGCTTAATTTAAAAAGCTTATTATATTTGCTTTAAAATTTGGCCTCGTAGCTCAACTGAATAGAGCATCTGATTACGGCTCAGAAGGTTGCAGGTTTGAATCCTGCCGTGGTCACAAAAGGGAATAAATTTTTATTTATTCCCTTTACTTTTTTAGAAATAAATCTTTAAATTCAAGAGATATTAAAATCATTTAAAATTTTTCGATGAAATCATTAGTTAAGTTTCCATTATTTATTTTTTTAATTTTCTCTTGCACAACAGAAAACAAAAAAACTCCTGACCAAAAACTTAATGTACTTTTTATAGTTGCCGACGATTTAAATTGCGCAATAGGTGCATATGGAGATGAAATGGCAATAACTCCAAATATTGATAAACTAGCAAAAAAAGGACTGATATTTACAGATGCACACAATCAATACCCTCATTGTGGTCCATCCAGAGTTTCTTTTATGACAGGTTTATATCCTGATCAAACCAAATCTAAAAAATTAAGATTATACGTGAGACAAACAATTCCAGATGTAATTACGTTAGGGCAAAAATTTAGATCCGAAAATTATCACTCAGCTAGAGTTGGTAAAATTTATCATTATCACAACCCAAGAGATATTGGAACAGCTGGTCATGACGATTCTTTCACTTGGGACAGAACAGTTAACCCTAGGGGACGAGATAAAAGCGAGGAATTTTTGATAAATACATTAATGGAAGGTGAGTATGGGGGAACCTTAAGTTGGCTAGAAGCAGAAGGAACAGATGATGAACAGACTGATGGTATAGGAGCTAATGAAACCATTCGTTTTTTAGAGGAGTTTGCTAAGTCTGGTGAAAACTTCTTTTTGGCTTATGGGCTATTCAGACCCCATGTACCTTTTGTAGCACCCAAAAAATACTATGATATGTATGAAACGGATGATTTTAGGATTCCATACAGTGATGAGGAATATTTAAAAACCATTCCAATTCCAGCAGCTCGCTCAGTAAGAGAAAAAAAAGTGCAAAATTATTTAGAAGAAGGCTTGGCAAAGACAATTAAAGAGGCTTATTATGCAACAAACAGTTTTGTTGATGCTCAAATCGGAAGGGTGTTGGATAAATTAGAAGAAACAGGATTGGACAAAAACACCATAGTAGTATTAACTTCAGATCACGGATATCATTTGGGAGAACATGGCCATTGGCAAAAAAGAACTCTTTTTAATCATGCAACTCGAGTACCACTAATTTTTTCCGGACCAGGTATTGATAATAAAAATGGAAATGTTGATGACCCTGTTGAGCTTGTAGATTTGTATCCCACGATAATGGATCTTTTGGAAATGGATCCTCCTAAATTTTTAAGTGGAAAAAGCTTAAAGCCTTATCTTGATGGAAATAGAGACCAAATTAGAGAAAATGCTTTAACTGAACTTCTTGTTTGGACACCAACAGGAATGGCACAGGGTTACTCAATAAAAACAAATGATTATAGATTTACTAAATGGTCACATAATGACTCTCTGGATTATGAATTGTATGATATTAGGTTGGATAAAGAGGAGTTGAATAATCTTTCAAATGAGAAATCTTATCAAAATGTAAAAGATTCTCTAAAATTAGTTATAGACAATCGAATTAAAGAAGCCAATAAATATCCAGAAGGTCTAGGTCGACAAATCGAAAACGCATTACCATATTATGACCCAAGAAAGGTTGAATAAGACTATTTTTGAAAATATAAATTAATCGAATTATAAATTACTAGTTAATTGAGTCTTTTAATCTAAAAGTGTTTGTATCATAAATTTTTTGGCAAAAGAGAATGATTTTCTTCTGGCAACAGGGTTTCCACCGATCGTCACTCCTCTGGTTGTACAAAAAAGAAAGCCAATTTTTTGGAGTATTGGATTTTTCATTGGAATATTGAAATTATTCATCATAACATAGCCATTTTTATTTAATTTAAAATTACAGTTTTTAAAACTGTATCCTGTTCTATTTATTTCAAGTCCACCTTGTCTATCAAATCCGTGATGTGAATTTTTATAAACAGTAAGACCAATTTTAGGTTGTTTTATAGCCTTATCAACAAAATTATAGCATGGAGCAGCTGGAGTCCAGTCATCCAATTCACCAATTAGTATATGTATTGGAGAATTTACAAATCTTAAATCTTCAGGTTCAATAAAGCAAGGGGGATAAAATGATAAGTGTGATGCGAAAGATAAATTTTTGTTAATCGCATTTTTTAGTGGAATCCAAGCTGAAAATAATGCAACTGCTCCTCCAAGACTCCATCCAATTATTGAAATTTTATCATTTTTGATTTTTGGATGGACAGAAAGTAATTCCAATGCCCGATATGCATCAAGAATCATTGCTGCAGTTGTTACTTGAGTTTGATCTCCCACAGTTGACTCGATTGATCTACTTTTGAAACTTTTAAGTTCAAATGTAGCAAAACCTAGTTCTTGATACATGGTTAGGTATTCATAGTGATGTTTTTTCCAACCTAAACTTCCAGCAACACCAACTATTAATGGATACTTTTTGTTTGGCTGATTAATGTCATGAGGGGTAGTAAGTTCTCCACTAACTATCTGTTTTTTTTGATTTTTTAAATTATGGATAATATCATGAAACGAGAAAGGATTAGCACTGTTTAATGTTATTTCTTCTTTTAAAAACTGACTGTAACTGAATGTTGAGAAAATCAGAAACATAATCAAAATGATATTTTTTGACCTCATTCATTTGTAAATATAGAGTAATCATAATAATCTACTACTAATTTATTTTTATATTAGTTAGATGAAAAAATTTTTATTTTTTACAGTTGGTGGCTTAATAGGTTTTGTATTCTCAATATTTGTAAAATCTAGATTCCATCTCGATTGGGATATTGATATGCTATTTCCAACACTATTATTTGCTTTTTGTTCACTGGCAATTGAAAAAAACTATTAAAATTCTAAAGATCTTTTCACAGTATCTACAAGACTAAATTTAGCATTCCATCCCCAATCATTTTTAGCTTTTGAATCATCAATCTTTCTTGGCCAAGAATTTGCAATTTTTTGTCTGAAATCTGGCTTATATTCAACTTCAATTTTAAAACCATTATTCAAAATTTGTGTTTTTAAAATTTCTGGAGTTACACTAAATCCAGCCACATTATATGAGTCTTTTACAGACAATTTTGACTTATCAGTTGACATTAATTGAATTGCACTAGAAACAGCATCGTCTATGTACATCATTGGTAATTCAGTCTCTTGAGATAAAAAACAAATATATTTAGATTTATTTCTTGCTGAATTAATCATTTCAATCACATAATCGGTTGTTCCACCACCAGGGGGTGATGACATTGAAATGATTCCTGGATATCTTATTGATCTAATATCTAAATTAAATTTATTATTGTAATATTCTAATAATTTTTCTCCAGCTAATTTGGTGATCCCATACATTGAAGAAGGATTTAAAATAGGGTTTTGCGGAACAAAATCTAATTTAGAATGAGTTCCAAAAACAGCGATTGAGCTTGGCCAAAATATTTTTTTTATTTTATTTTTAATACAGACTTCAATAACGTTTTGAAAACTATCAATATTTAAGTTCCACGATTTAAAGGGATATCTTTCGCCCTTTGCTGATAGCATGGCAACCAGATGAAAAATAGTATCGATTTTGTACTTTTCAACAAGTTGATTCAACTTGTTTTTCTCTAATACATCACACTGAATGAACTTGCATGATATTTCATTTTCACATTCTCTAATGTCGGTTGCTAAGACAAAAGTATTCGAGTTATTAAAATATTTAATGAATTCGATTCCCAACTGTCCAAGTGCGCCTGTTATTAATATACGATTCATTAATTTTTTAAATTATAATAGATTAATTTTACCAAATCAATTCTTAACTAATGTACAAATCTATACAGAAAAGGCTTACAAACGAGCTCCTCGAAATAAAAAAAACTGGTTTATTTAAAGATGAAAGAATAATAAGTTCTAAACAAGGTTCTAGCATTGAAGTTGATAATCAGGATATTGTTCTAAATTTCTGTGCAAATAATTACTTGGGTTTGGCGTCTCACCCTCAAGTTGTCAAAAAATCAAAAGAGTTTATGGATTCCCATGGGTTTGGTATGGCATCGGTTAGATTTATTTGTGGAACCCAAAACATTCATAAAAAACTGGAACAGAAAATATCAAATTTTTTAGGAAAAGAAGACACCATTTTGTATGCAGCTGCTTTCGATGCTAATGGAGGATTTTTTGAGCCTTTATTTAATGATCAGGATGCAATAATAAGTGACCAACTTAATCATGCCTCACTAATTGATGGTATAAGACTTTGCAAAGCCCAAAGATTAAGATATCTGCATAATGATATGATAGATTTGGAAAAGAAATTAATTCAATCCCAAAATTGCAGAAATAGAATTATTGTTACGGATGCTGTTTTTTCTATGGATGGTACAATAGCCCAAATGGATAAAATATGTTTTTTAGCCAAGAAATATGATGCTATAGTCATGTCAGATGAATGTCATTCGACAGGTTTCATTGGACCTACTGGAAGAGGAGTTCACGAAGAGTTTGGAGTTATGAATGATGTTGATATTATCACTGGAACCCTAGGAAAAGCCCTGGGTGGAGCATCTGGTGGATTTACTAGTGGCCCCAAAGAAATTATTGAAATTTTACGACAAAAATCAAGACCCTATTTATTCTCAAACACATTAGCACCATCAATAGTGGGGGCTTCACTTGCGGTTATTGAAATTATTGAAAGAGATAATTCTCATTTAGATCGATTGAAAAAAAACACAAAAAAATTCAGAGATGGAATAAAAAGAATGGGGTTTGATATCAAACCAGGAAAACATCCAATTGTACCGATAATGTTGTACGATGCTAATCTAGCTCAAAAAATGTCGAGTGAACTCATGGATCATGGTATTTATGTTGTAGGTTTCTTCTACCCTGTTGTTCCCAAAGGGGAGGCGAGGATCAGAGTTCAGTTATCATCTTCACACTCAGAAAAGCAAATAAAATATGCTTTGGATTCATTTGAAAAAGTAGGAAAAAAGCTTAATGTAATTTAAATTAAAATTAAAATATAGAAGTTACAATACTAAAAGTTATTCCTGTGCTTTCTGGAACATATCTGCATATACCGCCAGTGCAAACCAACCCACCGCGTTGTCTACCATAGTTTATTGCAAATCTATTCATCCCCTTAGTATAACTTCCCCCCAAATTATAGTAGTTAATTTTTTTATTTTCATCTGGGTTTTGGTAGTTATATAAATTATTGTAGTATATGGAAAAATTAGAACTGACATTATATTCAATACCGTAAGCATACCAATTTTTGTTATCATTTTTGGTGGAAAGATGTTGCAGTTCGAGCCTTAGAGATTTATTATTTGAGATTTTGAATGTATTGTCCATTACAAAAATATCTGACTTTACTTGACCAGACTCAAATTCAATCATCCTTTTGTCATAAAATTGATTAACATACAAGAAAATATTATTAAAATTTTCAGACCATTTTTTTCTAATTTCAAAACTAAATTCAGAAAAATATTTTTCACCAAAACTTAAAAAATCTGTCTTATAGGATTGATTTAAAAAATCATATTTTCCTCCCAGATTGTTCCATAATGAAAAATTAGCTGCTATGCTGGTTCCATATCTCCCCCCCATAAGGCTTTCTTTTTCAAATGAATAATAAAGATCAGTTTGAAAACCTATTTCGCCTGCTTTTGTTAAGTCTTCTACATAAAAATTAACGTCAGGTTGCGCAGCATACACATACAGATTAGTCAAAGAATAGTCATGTTGTTTCGTTAAAGCAGGCAAATAATTAATTATACTTTCGTTAAACTCATTTCCAGCTGCTGCAATTTCAGAGTATAAAGTCATATTTTCTAATCTTCTGAAAGTGAAATCAAAGCCCAGTCCATCTTTAAAAAAACCAGAGTTTAGAAGGTATGCAGAACCTTTTTTAATAAACGTATCAGAGGGTGTTCCGAAAACCAAAATTGGATTTTTTGATTTTTGTGTTATTTCTAGGTTTGTGTAGAATGCATTACCTGAATAATCAATTCTAGCTGAGTAAAGATTTGTCATATTGTCAAACACCTCACTATTAATTTCTTGGTCATTTCTTCCAACAAAACTTAATCCAAATAAAAATGTTGAATTTGAATCAATTAATTGTGAAATATCAATTTCTGAATCGAATCCAACAATATAACCTTTTGAATAGTTGAAACCCTTTTTTTGTTTTCCTATCAATGAAGTTAAATTTATTTCATCATTCAATTGATAATTTATGTTTAAACCAAGCATAGAGTTGTTAATTCCTAAAGTTTTATCTTCCCATGTCCTCAAAGTTGTCCCAGAACCAAATTGTTCATAAATGCTTCCTAAAACAATACCCAAGTCTTTAATATTATACTCAAATTTGATAGTTGAAATATTGGTGTTTTTGAAGTTTGGAGAATAATTAAGCAGAGATTTCGGAAGATACGATTCAATTTGTAATTCAAAATTCCAGTTTTTGGAGAAAATCGATTTTATGTTTAAATAATTATTTGATCTGAATCTATTATCTAACTTAAAATCACCTGTTTTTTTGTCATCGAGATAGTTTGCTGAATACGACTCAAAAGAAGCATCTATGTTTTCCAAAAATTGTGAATAATTTACAAAGTGTAACAAAAATAAAATTGAAAAAATAAATAGCTTCTTAAGTTTTTTCATCATACTTCTCCTTTT
>MDTC01035277.1_pt1 | contig 11570 bp, 12 predicted proteins | sample 811181 | NCBI WGS metagenome assembly MDTC01 (sample SAMN05326644, study PRJNA326480) | marine metagenome | isolation source: seawater | place: Pacific Ocean: North | collected 2011 | reverse complement strand
GACATGACCACCGGAAAACTGGTTCTGACTCATTTAATATTAAGTGTTTTTGGTTAAGCTCCTCCTAATTAAATAAGGAAATAAAAATGAGATTTGATTACCTGAAGTAGTTCCGACCTTATCTGACACCGCTCCTTGAACAGGGAGAGGGTTATCGGTGGGATGAAAAGTACAAACTTTGGATGGTCGTCGATACTTTTTCCAGCGACCAGAAGATATCCGTTCATTGGATTTCTACGGACGCCGTTATTTACATGATAAAACTGAAATAGCTTTTCGAACAGGAGCAGGTCCCGGTTCAAGTCGCCGCCTGACAGCTCAATTAAACCCTGTGCCCAGCCAGGTGCGCCTTGAAGGCGAGATCAGCTTCGAAGGCATCGGCCAAAAGACATTCAATCAGTTTATCGATCAAAGCATCCCAGGCCTTACCGCCATCTTGAATTTTTTCGCTTTCATCAATGAGACGAGGCAGCATGATCATTATCTGACGGTGCCGTGCAGCATGCTCTTCAACCCAGGGGAACTCCGTTCCGTGTAAAATTTCTTCCTCACGCACCGTATGCTCCCTCATCAATTCGATGAAATTAAAAATCAATTTGGTGGCTTCGTGAAACTTCGATTCTTCGAGCGCAACGGCGGTTTCGTTAATAATTCGAACCATACGCGCATGATCGTCGTCGATAACCGGATGGCCGATGATTAAGTTCATCGGCAACTCAAAAACTTTTCGCAACATTTAGTCTCCAACCCCCGGCTGCTTCAATCCCTGTTCGCTCGAAGAAGCCGTTGATACTCAGTGTGCATACTCAGATATTCATCATCTTAACCCTTTTGTCTACCTCGAAATCTAATTAGCAAAATTGATCTTAATGAAGCCCAATCCAGAACAATTCCCGCTTGCCCGCAAGACTTCGGATGAAAACGAGCATTTTGAATACCTAAAACTCCTAATTCAAAGACAAATTATGATTCCGGCAGTGCTGTAAAAGAAAGGTATTTTAGTCGCCAAAAACATTTGACATCCGCCCGCTGGCCCGTTAGTTTCCGCGCCTTCCGTGGGCTCCCCTGAGAAAGCTACTGGGGTGCCCATTTTTTGCGCGGGCATAAATGATATCAATACGAAAAGAGAACAATGTACGCAGTCGTAAAGACCGGCGGTAAGCAATATCGGGTTTCTCCGGGCGACGTCATCGTCGTAGAGAAACTTCAAGGCGAAGCCGGCGCCAAAATTAAATTGGATCAGGTGTTGATGGTAGGGAAAGACGGCAAGTCTCCCGAAATAGGTGCACCGTTACTGGCCAGCGCCGCCGTCAATTGCGAGGTGCTCGACCAATCCCGCTCTGATAAGATTATCGTCTTTAAGAAAAAAAGGCGGCAAGGTTACAAGAGGAAAAAAGGCCATCGCCAGGATCAGACCGTACTGCGTATTTTGGACATCAATGGCAAAGGCGCCGTGAAAGCCGCCGCCAAGAAAGCAGCACCCGTTAAGGAAGAAGCTGCGCCAACTGAAGACAGCGCGCCCAAAAAAGAAGCGGCGCCCGCCAAAAAGAAAGCAGCAACCAAGAAGAAAGCGGCAACCAAGAAGAAAGCGGCGACGAAGAAAAAAGATGCAGCCAAGAAATAGGTTTAAGGAGTTAGGTTATGGCCCATAAAAAGGCAGGTGGTTCATCCCGTAACGGTCGCGATTCAGCGGGGCGTCGCCTCGGCGTCAAAAAGTCCGGCGGCCAATCGGTGATCGGCGGCAATATTATTATCCGTCAACGTGGCACCAAATATCATCCAGGCGAAAATGTCGGCATGGGCAAAGACCACACTATATTTGCGCTGAACGAAGGTAAGGTCAAATTTCGAAAAACCGGCGCGGGAAAAACCTTCGTCAATGTGGAGCCGGCCTCCTGACATAGCGACAGCCAATCCGGGTTTTAGGGGAATGGCTGACCATTCCCCTTTTTTTATTGGCTATAAGGTAATTTAAACTCGATTTATTTAGGATATTTGACGTGAAGTTCCTGGATCAACAGAAAATCTTTGTCAAAAGCGGTGACGGTGGCGCCGGGTGCGTCGGCTTCCGCCGTGAAAAGTATGTCGAGTTCGGCGGCCCCGACGGCGGCAATGGCGGCAATGGCGGCGACGTCATTGTCAAATGTGTAGCCAATCTCAATACCTTAATTGACTTCCGCTACAATCAGCATTTCAAGGCCAAGCGCGGTAACCATGGCATGGGTGCGAATCGATCCGGCAAGACTGCCGAATCAATTGTTATAGCGGTTCCGGTCGGCACCCAGATCTTCGATGAAGACGGCGAATTTATGATCGCCGACATAACGGAAGTAGGACAAACATTTATCCTCGCCAACGGCGGTGATGGGGGATATGGCAATGCCCATTACAAATCTTCCACCAACCAAGCGCCCCAACGCGCCGATGACGGTTGGCCTGGCGAGGAGAAGTGGCTTTGGCTGCGTTTGAAGCTGATTGCCGATGCCGGTTTGATTGGCTTACCCAATGCCGGCAAGTCTACCTTTCTCGCCGCCGTGACCAAAGCCCGGCCCAAAATTGCTAATTATCCTTTTACCACGCTGCATCCCAATCTCGGAGTCGGCTATATCGACGGCGAGGAGATTGTGCTGGCCGACGTTCCCGGATTGATCGAAGGCGCCCATAAAGGCGCTGGTCTGGGCGACCGCTTTCTCGGCCATGTGGAACGCTGCCGGGTGCTGCTCCATCTTGTCGACGGCACAGAAGAGGGTCCCGCAGAAGCCTACCGCACCGTCCGCCATGAACTATCCGAATATGGCGGTGGCTTGGACGGCAAATCGGAAATCGTCGCCTTGAACAAGTGTGACACGTTAACCGACGAGGCTATCGCGGAAAAGAAAGATGCCCTGGCCAAGGTGGCGGGACAAAACATTCTAACCATCTCGGGCGTCGCGGGTACAGGCGTAAAGGGTACCCTGCGCCGCTTATTCCAGATTGTCGCTGATGCCAAGGAAGCAGAGCAGAACGAAATTTTAGCTGAGGAAACTGTCGCCGGCGGGGATGTTACGGCATGAGCAGCACAGCCAATCTTTCCCATTTTAAAAACGCCAAGCGCATCGTCGTGAAAATCGGTTCGTCCCTTCTGGTCGATCCCGAACGCGGTGTCCTGCATCGCAAGTGGTTGGGATCCCTGGCCGACGATCTGGAAACGCTGCGGCAGCGGGGACAGGAAATCATCATAGTATCTTCCGGCGCCATATCCCTCGGGCGCCGCTATCTTGGCTTTACATCCGGCGATTTGCGGCTGGAGGAAAAACAGGCAGCGGCGGCAGCCGGTATGGTGCGGCTGGCCCATGCCTACCAGGAATGCCTCGGCCATCATGACATTTCGGTGGCACAAATTCTTCTCACTCTGGATGACAGCGAAAATCGTCGTCGTTATCTTAATGCCCGCTCGACGTTGATGACGCTGTTGAAGTTGGGCGCGCTGCCCTTGATCAATGAGAACGATTCGGTGGCCACCGACGAAATCCGGTTCGGCGACAATGATCGGCTGGCGGCCCGCGTCGCTACCATGATCAGCGCCGATATATTGGTCCTGCTGTCGGATATTGACGGCCTGTATACGGCTGATCCCTCCCACGATAAATCGGCGACGCTGGTGCCGGAGGTTCACGAAATTACACCCCAGATTGAGGCCATGGCCGGCTCGGCAGCTTCTTTGGATAGCCGGGGCGGTATGGTCACCAAACTGGCAGCTGCCAAGCAGTGCATGAGCGCGGGATCCGCCCTGGTTATTACCAAAGGCGAGGTTGAACATCCTTTGCGAGCGCTTGAAAACGGCGCCAATAGTACCTGGTTTTTCCCCCAAGGTAACCCACAGACAGCCCGCAAGCGTTGGATCTCTGGTTCCCTTCAACCTGTCGGCAGCATCATTGTCGATGACGGCGCCCTAAAGGCGCTATCCCGGGGCCGCAGTTTATTGCCCGCCGGCGTCGCTGACATCATCGGAAATTTTCAACGAGGCGACGCGGTTACCGTGACGTCGACCAATGGCAAGGAGATCGGGCGGGGTCTTTGCGCCTATTCGTCCGATGATGCTAGGCGTATCATGGGACATAAAACGAGTGAAATTGAAAAACTGCTGGGCTACCGTGGGCGGGACGAAATGATCCATCGCGACGATCTTGTTATCACCTAGTCGCGAATAGCATAGAGCCAGTAATTTTGGTGGAGATAGATAATGGCGGATGCCGGGAATATTACGAAAATAATGCAGGAAATCGGACGGGCGGCCAAAGCGGCAGCCCAGGCTCTGGTCAACGCATCCTCAGAGAAAAAAAACACGGCTTTAAGGGAAGCGGCAAAAGCTTTACGCGGCCGTCGTGACGAAATTCTTACCGCCAACGATAAAGATATGGCCGCAGGTGAACAGAAAGGCCTGACTCCGGCCCTGTTGGACCGATTGAAACTCAACCCCGACCGCATCGAAGGTGTTGCCCAGGGACTGGACGCCATCGCTGATCTGGACGACCCCGTGGGCGCGGTTATGGACGCCTGGGACCGCCCCAACGGCTTGAAAATATCACGCGTTCGAGTACCTCTTGGTGTTATCGGCATTATCTATGAATCCCGCCCTAACGTGACCGCCGACGCCGGCGCACTCTGCCTGAAATCGGGCAATGCTGCGATCCTTCGCGGCGGCTCGGAGAGTTTCCATTCATCCTCGGCTATTCTCGGCTGCATAACGGAAGGATTGCGGCACGCCGGTCTGCCCGAAGCCGCAATTCAAATGGTGCCGACAAGGGACCGCGTCGCCGTTGGCGAAATGCTGACCATGTCCGACTACATTGATGTGATCGTTCCCCGTGGGGGGAAATCTCTGGTGGAACGGGTTCAAACCGAAGCCAAGGTTCCTGTTTTCGCCCATCTTGAAGGTATCTGTCATACCTATGTAACCGCCGACAGCCAGCCTGATATGGCCCGGGAGTTGGTGGTCAATGCCAAGATGCGCCGGACCGGTATTTGCGGCGCCACGGAGACCCTGCTCATCGACCGGGCCGCGGTTCCTACCCACCTGCCCCGTATCCTTGATGCCCTGACCGAGGTCGGATGTGAAATCCGGGGCGACCGGGAAACGCAGTCTTTCGATGACCGCGTGTCTGCCGCAACGGACGAGGATTGGGACACGGAGTATCTGGACGCTGTTATCTCCGTAAAGCAGGTGGCAGACGTTTCCGAAGCCGTTGACCACGTCAACGCCCACGGGACAAAACATACCGACGCTATCGTTACCGACAATACCGAAGTGGCGGCAACTTTTCTCAACGGCGTCAACAGCGCCATCACCATGCATAATGCATCGACCCAGTTTGCCGATGGCGGCGAATTCGGCATGGGCGCGGAAATCGGCATATCGACCGGCAAAATGCACGCGCGCGGGCCAGTCGGTGTTGAACAGCTGACGACCTTTAAATATGTCGTGCGGGGCGAAGGGCATACCCGCCCGTAAAGGCTTATTTTATGACCGATCACAGCGAATCCAATCTCCGCAAACGCATCGGCTTGCTGGGTGGGTCGTTTAACCCGGCCCATCGCGGACACCTTCTGATCAGCCAACATGCCCTGGAGCGGCTCCGGCTGGACGAGGTCTGGTGGATTGTATCACCCCAAAATCCACTCAAAGGAACGGCCGATATGAGCGATTTTGCAGAGCGAATCGATTCGGCCAGAACCGTCGCCAATGACCGCCGCATCAGGATTTCGAACATCGAAAACGAACTCGGCACCGTCTATACGGCAGATACGCTGGCGGCGCTGAAAAAACATCATCCAAAAGCCCGGTTTGTTTGGCTAATGGGGGCCGACAACCTGCTACAAATTTCCCAATGGAAAAATTGGGAGAAAATTTTTCGAATCGTACCCATTGCGATTTTTCCCCGGCCTTCCTATTCTAAGAAAGCGTTGGCGGGAGTTGCGGCGCAGCGGTTCGCAAGGTACCGCATTGACGAGAACCAAGCTGATCGCTTGGCGGTAATGCAGCCGCCGGCTTGGGCCGTTCTTGACATTAAACCGGACGCCATCTCGGCGACGCGCATTCGGGCCGGTCGTAGCGCCGTTAAAATTTAGGTTTCCGAGTGAACAACCAGAGTAGAATTTTAGATTGATACGGAAAGGAGACTATCACCATTTCAGGCAAAAAAAAGAAGACCTCCGCCTCCAGTAATCTGCTGGCGGCAACTAAAGCGTCCCTTGATGACGATAAAGCACAGGACGTGGTCGTCATTAATCTCGCAGGCAAAACCAGTTTTGCCGATTATATGGTCATCGCAACGGGTACCTCACAAAGGCAAGTTGTGACCATGGCCCAGCATCTCCAGCAAAATTTAAAAGCGGAAGGTCTGAGCGAAGTCCCATTGGAGGGCGTCAATCAAGGCGATTGGGTGCTGATCGACGGTGGCGATATCGTGGTGCACCTGTTTCGGTCCGAAATCCGAGAGTTTTATGATCTGGAGAAGATCTGGGGAGCAGCCATGCCGCAACCGGACCAAGTGGCTTGAAAGAGCCCGCCACGAAGATAGCCCTGTGAAGATAACAATTGCCGCCGTCGGGCGTATCAAAGCCGGACCGGAAAAGGTCCTTTGGGATCAATATGCTCGTCGTCTCACTTGGCCTTTGGCCTTAAAGGAAGTCGAAGAACGCAATCCCCTCAAACCGGCTAAGCTGAAACAGAAAGAAGCAGAATTGCTGCTGTCTGCCGTGCCGTCCGGCGCCTGCATCGTCGCATTGGACAAAGCGGGTAAAGCCTATTCAAGTAGAAACCTGGCGGCGCAGTTCGACCGGTGGATGAACGACGGCCCCTCAGACATCGCCTTTGTCATTGGTGGCGCTGAAGGGTTGGACAAATCTATTCTCGACCAGGCGGCATTGAAACTGGCCATGGGCGCCATGACCTGGCCCCACATGCTGGCCCGCGTCATGCTTATCGAACAGATCTACCGCGCCCAGTGCATTCTGGGGAATCATCCGTATCATAAATAAATTCTACCAGACCCACTTTACGCAATCAGCATTCGAGAAAATCGGCTATTGTATCCTGGGGACTCTTTTGCCAAGTATGAGATATGATAGACAGCTCTTTACACGAACAATCAGAGACCAAGAAAACCGGCGGCGCCATCGCGCCCGTCATGTTGTGTATCCTGGATGGCTGGGGTGTGCGGGAGGGTCATGATGACAATGCTATCGCCAACGGTAACACCCCCAATTGGGACCGGTTTCAAACCCAGTATCCATCCACTACCTTAATCGCCTCCGCGCTGGACGTCGGCCTGCCCGCCGGGCAGATGGGCAATTCGGAAGTCGGTCATACCAATCTAGGCGCCGGACGCGTAGTGATGCAGAATCTCCCCTTGATCGACGAAGCTATTGAGACCGGCGTTCTAAAAGATAATTCCCAGCTTCAGAAACTGATCGATGAACTCAAGAAAAGCGGAGGGTGCTGTCATCTGATGGGTCTGGTATCGCCGGGCGGCGTTCATTCCCACCAAAACCATCTTATCGCTTTGACGGGAATACTGAACGATGAAGGCATAAACTGCCGTCTGCACGCTTTTCTCGATGGGCGCGACACGCCGCCCTCCACGGCCAGAAATTTTATGAGCGATCTACTGGCGGCGACTTCTGCTATAAAAAATTTCTCGGTTGCCACGGTCAGCGGCCGCTATTTTGCCATGGACCGGGACAACAACTGGGACCGCGTAGAGAAAGCCTACAAGGCTATTGTGTCCGGTGACGGCATGAGCGAAACGAGCCCCCTCGCCATGATTGAATCGAATTACGAAAATGGCGTAACGGACGAATTTATGGAGCCGGCGGTCATTGGCGACTACGACGGCATGGAGGATAGCGACGCTATTTTGATGTTTAATTTTCGAGCTGACCGGGTGCGGGAAATTCTGGCCGCCTTGGTTGATCCGGCGTTCGATGGCTTCGCCCGATCCCAGGCCATCGATTTTGCCGGCCGTCTCGGCATGACGGAGTACTCCGTTGAACTGAGCACCCTTATGAGCGCCATGTTCCCACAGCGCCCGTTAAAGAATATTCTCGGGCAACTGGTCGCTGATGCGGGCAAATCCCAGCTTCGCATTGCCGAAACAGAAAAATACGCCCACGTCACATTTTTCTTTAACGGCGGTGAAGAAAATGTTTTTCCCGGCGAGGAGCGCATTCTGGTCCCCTCTCCCAAAGTGGCCACCTATGACCTGAAGCCGGAAATGTCCGCTTATGAAGTCACCGACAAACTGGTCGAGGCGATCGCCGAGAACCAGTTCGACCTGATTATCGTCAATTACGCCAACGGCGATATGGTGGGTCATACGGGAGTCTATGGAGCGGCGGTCAAAGCCGCGGAAACGGTGGATTTATGCCTTGGCCGTCTGGAGGAAGCATTGGCAGAAAAGGGCGGCGTAATGTTGCTGACTGCCGATCACGGTAACGCCGAACAAATGCAAGACCCGGACTCCGGCGGCCCCCATACGGCCCACACCATGTCACCGGTGCCCGCCATCCTCGTCAACCCGCCGCCCTATGCCGGTGCCATTGACCAAGGCGTGTTGGCCGATGTGGCGCCGACCCTTCTGCATCTCATGGGTCTAGAACAGCCGGTCGAAATGACGGGGCGTTCATTGATCACTGATGAAGATGCGACGGCTTAGCTTTGTCACACTATTAAGTGCTAGCCTGTTAGCCGTGCTGCCGCCCGCTGCCCAGAGTGAAGATGGAAAAGGTAGTGACAAAAAGGTCGGCAACCGCCTGAAAGAGGTAGAGCAAGCCATTGAGGCGGGAAAGAAAAATGCCTATCAATTGGAGCGCCAGGCGGAGTCGCTGCAGATTGATCTGCAAAAAGCAGGACTACAGAGAGTCGCATTGGCCGATTCGGTTCAGAATTTGGAAGTCAAGGTTTCGGAATTGGAGACAGAAATCGGTGACCTCAATATCGCCGAAAGCGAAAAACAGGAACTTCTGGCCGCCCGGCGGGACCAGTTTTCCCATGTCCTTCTGGCCTTGCAGCGATTATCCCGCTTACCGCCTGAAACCGTCATCGCCTATCCGGCCAAAGCCTCCGATTTGGTGCGTACGGCTATACTCTTGAAATCCGCAGTACCGCAGATCGAAGATCAGGCGGGCCGTCTTCGCGAAGATTTGATCGCCTTGGCCGCGACGCGGGAATTAATCGCCAAGCGCAAAGCTGAACTCAATCATTACGGCCAAGATCTCCGCAGCAAACGCCGCCGCATGGACGATCTAATCAGGAAAAAGACAATCGCCCGGAAAATCACCCTGGCTGCCCGGCAAACAGAAAGCACACGAATAAAACGATTGAGCCGGGAAGCGCGGAATCTAAGGGATCTCTTCCGCCAGCTCGATAAAGACCGCCTTCGGCGTTTGTCAGAGGAGAAAAAAGAGATGGAAAAACAACGTTCTACCGACTTCACAACAACGGATAGACCCGCCGGCGACAAAAAATCGGAACAGCTGGCCAGACTCAAACCATTGTCGCGAAAGGTCAGTTCTCATCCTCTCAAACCTTTGGCCTTGGCCAAAGGCGCCCTGCGATATCCTGTCGTCGGACAAACCATTGCTACCTATGGTGAAGCGGTTCGACGGGGGTTTTCTCGCGAGGGAATCACACTGAAAACTCTTCCCGGCGCCCAGGTAATCGCCCCCTACGACGGCAAAGTGGTCTTTGCCGGAAGATTTCGGGGATACGGCAAACTCTTGATTATCGAACACGGTGAGGGATATCATAGCCTCTTGGCGGGCATGTCCCGGATTGATGGTATATTAGGCCAGTGGTTGATGTCCGGTGAACCGGTTGGCATCATGCAAAATGACGGGAATGCAGGCGGCAACAAGAAACCGTTGCTCTATTTGGAATTACGGCGGAACGGACAACCCATCAACCCCGTTCCATGGCTGGCAGTAGGAAAAGGTAAAGCAAACGGATGAAAAAAATAATATTAAAAACGGCTGGCGCCGTTGTCGTCATATATAGCATCTTGGCGTCTCCTTCGGCCATGTCCGCGGAAAAAGAGAAAATAGCAGTCGACACCTACCGTATGCTCAACCTGTTCGGCGATGTCTTTGAGCGGGTCCGGGCCGACTACGTCGAGGAAGTGACGGACGACGAGCTAATTGAAGCCGCCATAACCGGCATGCTGACATCGTTGGACCCTCATTCCAGCTATCTCAACGCCAAGAATTTCAAGACCATGCAGGTTCAGACACGGGGCAAGTTCGGCGGCCTGGGTATCGAAGTCACTATGGAAAATGGCTTGGTCAAAGTGGTCTCGCCCATTGACGATACACCGGCCCATCGCGCCGGCCTTCAGTCCGGCGATTTTATTACCCACCTGAACGGCGAACGCGTCCAGGGACTGACTTTGTCCCAGGCGGTCGACAAAATGCGTGGCAAGGTGGGCGAGGACATTAAACTAACCATCCGGCGTAATGGGGCCAAGCCTTTCGATGTGACCGTTACCCGTGGTGTCATTCCCATCCGCACCGTCCGTTCCCGGACAGAGGGAAATATCGGCTATGTGCGGATTTCATCCTTCAGTCAGCCGACAGCCGATGGCATCAAAAAGGCCATAAAAAAAATCAAAAAGGATTTGGGCAAAAAGTTCAAAGGTCTGGTGCTTGATTTAAGGAACAATCCGGGCGGTCTGCTGGATCAGGCTATTTCCGTGTCAGACGCCTTCCTTGAACGGGGTGAAATTGTTTCGACCCGCACCCGCATCAAGGAAGAACATCAAAGATTCAATGCGCGCAAAGGCGATCTGACGGATGGCAAACCAATCGTCGTCCTGATCAACGGTGGCTCAGCCTCGGCCTCAGAAATTGTTGCCGGCGCACTGCAGGATCACAACCGCGCCATAATTCTAGGCACCAAATCTTTCGGCAAAGGTTCCGTGCAGACGATCATTCCCCTGGGCCAACACGGTGCTATGCGTTTGACCACGGCGCGCTATTACACGCCCTCCGGACGATCAATCCAGGGTGTCGGCATCACCCCCGATATCACAGCAGAGCTGGTCAAAGTCGAAAAGCTCGCCTCCGGCCATAATACGCGGGAAGCAGATTTGCGCGGCGCCTTAAAAAATCAAGGTAAAAACGGTTCGGTCAAAAGCAGCAACAAGCCCGAGGAGGGTGATAAAAAGGCCAAAACCGATGGCAAGTCGAAAGAAAAACCAAAGGCGAGCAGACCGATCGATTCTCAGCTTCAGCGCGCCTTGGACCTGTTGCGCGGCGTTTCCTTGTTCTCGCAGCGCAAAAAAGGTTAAGACCTGATTAGGAGATAGAGTGTAAATTTATTTCCGCATATCCTGATGACCAACATGGCGGCTGACCGGCATGGCTGAAGACCGATTGGGTGGACTACCAATATGGCGGATGACGACGACCTAGAAGAAGATTTTGACGATATCAACGGCGAATCGCCTGCTGATGACCCAGGTGATGATAACCTGGGTGATGACGGCCCCGATGAAGAAGCGGGTGAAGATACGGTTGGCGGCGATGATTTCGAG
>MDTC01216924.1_pt1 | contig 11571 bp, 13 predicted proteins | sample 811181 | NCBI WGS metagenome assembly MDTC01 (sample SAMN05326644, study PRJNA326480) | marine metagenome | isolation source: seawater | place: Pacific Ocean: North | collected 2011 | reverse complement strand
GCCAAAACCAGTGCAATCGACCCTTGCATCAAAAGCCCTGCGCCAATCATCGCAAAACCCGCAATGGCCAAAGCAATCATAATGGTTAGCGGTAGACGAATGCCAAATCTGTCGGCAATCATGCCCGAACATGGCGCCACCAGCATTTCGCTAAGGCGGCGTGCAGCGAGGATACTGCCGCCAAATAAAATTGCCATTTCAGTTGAAAGATATTGCGCCCACATCAGCGATATCGAAACGGTAAAGACGCCGTCAACCCCTGCCCCCATCCAGAAAATCAACATATCAAGACTATCTGGTCTTGGGAAAATGCGATCGCGGGCAAACGGCTTTTTAAGCCTGGCGGGTTGGGCCGACTCATCAAGACCAAATACCAGCATGACAGACACTGCCGTTGCCAGTGAAAGATATAGAAACACATCTCTTGGCCCGACGATTGTGGCAAGCCATGCTCCCACCGTCATCGCCAAAAGCGGGCCAACCTGTTCAACTGACCGGCTAAGCCCGATGCGGGTGCCTGTTTTGGCCGGATTCACCGCAGCATAGGTCAAAGTGACCAGCAAAAGCGCTGCGAAAGACAAGCCCCATACCATGCGCGCCAAAGTTAAAAGCACTGCACTTTCAAACCAGCCATAGCCCGCGGTTGATAATGTTGCTGTTATCGCCGCAATAAGACACAGATTTTTCACCCCAATCCGTTCGGCCAATTCAACAATTAGTCCATAAGCAAAGGTGCGGATTATTCGGTTTACCGCCAGCAGAAACCCGACCATCAGCATGCTAACGCCAAACGCATCGGCATGAACGGGCAGTATCACATAGATCAATGCATCTCCAAAAAGAGACAGTGACAGAACCCATGATGACACCCAGACATTGCGCAGAACGAGCCGGTCAATCATGATTAGAATCCTGCATCAAAAAGAACCCCTAGAATTCCTGAAATGACAGGGTGGAAGCGATAAATTCATGCTGACCCTCTTGTCACCACTTCGCAAGACATTTATCCCCATCACCAAGATGCGTGATGATCAAAACCAAAAGACAAGTTCCTCGGATCAAAAGACTATTCGATAAGGATAATATGATGAAAAACTTTGCCGTTTGCACAATCAGGCTCGCCGATCTTGACACCACAAAGGCCTTGGGCTGTGCTGGTGATTGAACCGTCCATGAGGCGCAAGGGAGCATTGTTCTGATGAAACCCTATATGCGCCCAGTGCTGGCAGAAACAGGGTTTCACTATGTCGAGACGCTTGATGATCTTGGTAACTTTAACGGCATTGATTGCCGTAACCGCGATTAGGTCAGCGCAATCTCAAAGCCGGCGATCCGAAAACCAACCAAAGGATGATCATATGCAAAAAAACAGTGGCAACCTATGCGGCGGTGCTATTTTATGGCAGTTTGTTGGCCAAGATACACTGCCAAATTACAATATGATTTTACCGAGGCCAGCATGACCCAAGATGAGTCTGACTCCGCCGCAGCATCAGCCTTGGCGGTTATGGAACGCCATATTCACGCCTTGAATGGCCTGCGAGAAAATGCCCTTGCCGAAACGCTTCATTTACCACATTTCAGATTGGTTGGCACAACATTAGATTGCTGGCCGTCTGCTGAGACTTATTTATCAGATTTCAGGGCAAGAGCTGGCGATGTATGGGCAAAAACCGCATGGCAAGCAATTGATGTTCAGCGTGAAAGCGCCGATAAGGTTCATCTAGCGGTGCGTATAAACCGGTTTGATACCAATGATCAATTGATTGCCGATTTTGACTCGGTTTGGGTTATCACTCTCAAAAATGGCAAATGGGCAGTGCAATTTAGGTCCAGTTTCGCCGCTTCATAAGAACAGATATGAAACACACCCTTACGCTTTTGACGTTTTGCGGTTTTAAATCATACTGGTGATCGCTTATGCCGCATGCGCTGCGTTAGCACAGGAAACCGCGCCGTTGAATTTTTGGCAATCGGTGCAATAACAGGCCATGATCTTATCTGATAATCCTTCACCCGTAATCGAGATGTCGTCGTAATAGCAACCACGATTAATCTTAATCGCGTCAGCCATGTTTCAATGAACCCCTATATAATCACCCCTCCAAGACTCACCACGATTGGAAAAGGGTCAATTCGAAATTGCCTTGCACGGCATTTTTGACAGGAAAACACAGGGAATATAGGTTTAAAGCCGAAGCTTAAACCCTTCATGCGAGGGCACGAAACCAAGTTCTTGATAAAACCGTTGGGCGTCTTTACGGGTCTTATCGCTTGTCAATTGCACCAATGAACATCCCTGTTCGCGACATTTTTTGATTGCCCATCCCATCACAAGCGTTCCATAGCCATTGCCGCGAACATTTGCGGCAACCCGCACAGACTCGATCTGGCCGCGCAATGCACCGCGGCGCGACAGGCCCAGAATGAATGAAATTTGCAAAAAGCCGATAATGATATCGTTCTTTTCAAACACAGCCAAATACTGATTAGGATCAGAATCAATAGCGGTAAAGGCGCTCAGATAACAATCATGCGGAGTCGCTTGCAGCGTTTCGCGCAATTGCCCTAATTCATCATCAGCCAATAATTGCAGAATGCGGGGTAAATCAGCGTTTTGCATTTTGCGGACATGAACATCACGCATGTTTAGTGTCATTACATGCCCCATAATCAATAAAAAGCACCCAATAACGGGCAACCAATCCATATTGCCTGCTGGCGTGTCGGTCAACAATCAATAAAACAAAAATTGACCAACCTTTGCGCTGGTCGCACACTTCAGTGGACGCAATTGAGGCCGCATTAGTTGAAATAAAGAATCATTTTTCAGGTATGTTGATGGCTTATCCTGACAGCGGATATGTTGTGGCGCCGAATTGGCAATTCGAAGACATAATTGAACCACAGATTTTGCTGGAGCACGCAAAAGGCTGGCGAGAAAATGGGTGCTTAATATTTGGCGGATGCTGCGGCCTTGGGCCAGAACTCACGGCTGCTCTTTCGCAACTCAAATAGCTGTGGCCGCCGTTGCTTTACCAATGGGTGCGCCACTTCAGAGCCAAACCTTCCGCTGAAATAATTTTTATCGTGTTCTATTATTAGACGCGCTGGTTAAACCCACCCTATTTTTAGCCCACGGCAATGTTAAATGTCACTAGGAACAGGACTGTGATTCCGAGCGATAACGCAGTTACAATTGGCGACATTGTGTCCTAATAGCCCTCTATATTGTTGTACTAGTAAATCCTGACACTACATTTAGCGGCTCCTTAATTTGACGTCAAACACTAATTTACCATAAATTCAACTTGATTGTGACAAGAGTACCACAGCCACCTACCAAGCCTCAAAATCACATCACCCCAGCAATAAACTTGTCATATTGCGCTGAGAACTATGAAGCTGAACCTGACGTATATTACTTCCTAAAACCGGCCAGCCTTTGCGCTGGCATTATTTTGTGGCAACGTTTCGCAGGAGGACGCGAAAAATGCTTAAAGATCACAATAGATTTAATTATTCGGGTATTCCGACAAGGCCTCATTTTGAATGGCCGGGTGGCAAACGCATAGCCTTCTATATCGCTTTAAACATTGAGCATTTCCCATTTGGCGAAGGTGGCGGTATCGACTTAGACCGCGAGACAAAGCCGTGGAGCCAAAGAAGCTGGCTGTGGCGCGAGTATGGAAACAGAGTAGGCGGTTGGCGTTTAGCAGATCTATTTGACGATCTCGAGATGAATGTCAGCGTTATTGTAAACGCAGCCAATTACTCGCATAGCCCTGAACTTTTGGAACGCTATCGCAACCGTGGCGATGAAATGATTGGCCACGGCATCTCAAACGGCACGTCAAGGCCTGTTGATATGAGCATTGAGGAAGAGACCAAAATGGTCGCTGAGGTCACTGAAATAATGACCAAGGCTGATGGCAAACGCCCTTATGGGTGGCTGTCGTCTTACCTTACTCCAAGTCAGAAAACGCCAGACATCTTGTCTGCAGCCGATTATGAATATTTGTTAGACTGGGGCCTTTGCGATGAGCAGCCCTTCTGGATGCAGACTGACAACGGTGAAATTTTAACTCTTCCTTACCCTATTGAGCTTAATGATCAGCCAGCAATAATTGGACGCAGAATATCAGCTGAAGAATACGCGAATATGATTATTGATCAGTTTGACGTTCTAATGGATTTAAAAGAGCCACACCCGCTTGTTTTCCCCCTATCTCTTCATTCATTCATTGTTGGTCAACCATTCAGACAAAAACATCTAAAAAGAGCACTCGATCACATATGTAAAAGGCGCGATGAAATCTGGATCACGACACCAAACGAGGTTTCTAAGTTCTATCGGCAATTACCCCTAGACAAGCAGTTGAGGTAGCAATGACCCGCACCCTACCTACAGCAATATTTCTAACTCCGTTCAGCCATGCAGCTTGGGCATATAAATGCGTTTTAAGCAGTATTTCTGAAGCTGAAATTACTGTTTACAACTCTTGTAAGAATAACCTTGCAACCGGCACAGTTGGACACGGAGACCAAACATAGCAAGAGGAGATTGTTGTATTAGATCGAGAAAATGAATTTATAAAACGTAGGCTTCTAATGCTCAGGGAGCAATTGCTAAAATTGCTCAGGTTAACTGACTAGGGCTTAATGCCTTTGTGTCTAGCAACTCATCCGTTGCAAGCCACTTATCTGAGCATATAACGTAGCGCCACTGCTTTAACATTGGGGTGTCACCACACTACTAGCTGTTGCGCTGGCCTATGCCAAATATCCAAGCGGTGCAAAATTTGCAGCGCTGCGAACAAAAAAAAATTCTTTACATCTTAAATTTCATTCAGCATGTCTTTTCTGCAGACACGGCTTGAGTGATAAAGTGTAAAGGATTAGCTATGTTATTTAAAATGGCTTGGTGGCATTCGCCTGGAGCGCGGGATAAAACGATAAAGCAGTTCATGGAAACAGGAGGACTGCCTCCGGAGAACGTTGAAATGATATCACGTTATCATAATCTAGACGGATCCGGCGGTTTTGCAATTCTTGAGAGCACAGATGCCGCTGCTCTTGCGGACTATGCTCTTGATTGGAATGGCCTCATTGAAATCGTAATTACGCCCATTATTGACGACAGCACGATTGGCGACGTTCTTGGCAAGAAATTCGGCTAAACGCTCTAAACGCGTGCCAAAAGCGTTACAAGGTCTGCCTCAACTCTGACTTGCTTAGCGTCACGCTTTTAAATCTTACGAGGAGGAAAAGATGAAGTTTTTATTTTTAGGAAAATACTCAAATGCTGGTCTTGCTGGGTTTTTGAAAAATCCAGAAGATGATAGACGTGCCGCAATTTCTGCAATGGTAGAAAAATCAGGTGGTAATTTTATTGACCTGCAATTCCTAAGAGGAAAATACGATATCGCGGTTGTTGCAGAGGTTTCGAGTTTCGAAGATGCAGCAGCTGTGAAAGTTCTGGTGGCTGCATCAGGGGCCTTAGACGCATTGGACATGCTTGAATATATCGATATGAACGACATAGCTAGTCGAGCAAACAAGATTACCGGGGCGTATCGCGCACCTGGTTCTTAACCGATAAGCTAGGGCTGTTACGACAAGTCTAGCTTTTTCAATGGTTTTTTTTGGGCAAGGTTTTCTCTATGGAATTTGAAGGTTTAGAGAAGCAGGTGAAGTTGTTGAGCGTTCTTGTAGGTGGGTGCAACAAGCATCCTGCGTACAGAGCCATTCGCCCTGATACGGGTCGTTGCAAGCCTTGCGTTGAGATGCGGCAGGCGCGTCAAGAACTGAAAGAGCTAGACAGATGATCTGGACCCGAATTACAGCTCTTTTTCTAACGCTATTGACCCAGACGGCTTGGGCAAATGCGCTGCCCGATATGGGAAATTACAGTGCCATAATAAAGGATAGTCTTGATAGAAGTGGGGCAGACTGCTATTTGGAATCCTACAGTGTAAAAGAAAAAACGAGCCTAGCAATTATTTTCTCAATTCAATGCAACCGCTCTTCTTATCTAAAGGACATTGAAGTGACTTGCACCCAAACACCTTCAGAGCAGTGTTTCGTCAGTGGGTATTAGACGTCCCTCTAATTGCACTTCAAAATTAAATGAAAAAAGCGTCGAAAGAACCGCAACCCAGCCGTGGCAGGCCTCCATCTAAATATATGACAGGAAAGCCTATGGTATAACAGTGAGGCGCGACCAAACGGCCAGCCTTTGCGCTGGTTTTGCTTAAAAATTCAAAATCCACAAATCACGACGTTTGTCGTGTTGACTCCCGTCTACCTTTTGAACAAAAATTTCAAAGTTTCGTTCAGGAGGATTTGGTGCCCAAACTAACTAAAGAACAGATTGGCTTATACAATCGTGACGGCTTCATTGCTCCTCTTGATATATATTCGCTGGAAGAGGCCGCAGCTTTGCGGCAAGAGCTTGAAGATTTGGAGGCATCGCACCCAGAATCAGTAACGGGACGCAACCGCAATAATGTTCACTATGTAACGACACTTTTTGACAAAATAGCGCACAATCCCACCATTCTCGATGCTGTTGAAAGTCTCATTGGTAGAGACATCTTAGTAGGCGGCACTACGTTGTTTGTGAAAGAGCCTGAACAACGAGGCTTCATCAGCTGGCATCAGGACGCACGTTACATAGGACTTGAGCCTGAAAATTGGGTAACTGCTTGGCTGGCATTGTCGGATGTCACAACTGAAAATGGCTGTATGTATATGTGGCCCAGAAGCCACTTAGACGGCGCCCGTGAACACTTAGACACTTATGACGAAGAAAACATGCTTACTCGCGGACAAACTGTTCAAAATGTTCCAGAGGCTGAGACAACCCCGATTATGCTTGAGGCAGGCCAATTATCCCTCCACCACCCTTGGGTTGTCCACGGTTCCGGCCACAACAGCTCCAAGAGCCGTCGAGTTGGATTTGCTATTCAATCATACATCGGGGCAAACGTTGACTCTATTTATGGAAAAATATTTGTCCAGCAAGCTAGAGGCTCAGACAGTTATGGATATCATCGGCACGCACCCCGCCCCTCGTCACTGATGGCCAAGAACGATGTTAAGTTCCGAGACGAAGCAAATGAGGCACTGAAAACAATATTCTATCATGGCGCCACACAAGTTGGGCAATATTAAACATCCAGAACTGCGCTGAAAAATCAGAACTGGAGAAAACTAGGCACAAAGTCCGACGGAAATCGTGCCAGCCGAACGGTTCAACATCAGCCTCGTTAATAATGCGTTTGAGAAGCTTATCTCCAAGCCGTGTCGCGTACTTTACCGTTGGTGCTGAACATCAACTCAGTATCATTTCGCCGAGCAGGCAAACAGCTTTTTGCAAAATGACTAAAAAGCAATAATATCTGTTTTTTAGTATTTGTTCTCTCAGCTGGAATATGAAGGTAATTACTGTCATATTTATACCAACGCGAGAGTGTGAATTTGGTCTTTTGAAAGTGCAGAAGTAAGAGCTTTCTTATAGCTTAAAAGCGAACAGGATTGACGATATTTGCGGCTAGCCAAACGCGTCTTATTTCACTCATAGAGGACACGCCTCCCTCTTTTAATAACAAATTCTGGCAGGGTTTGGGGCCGCACCTAGGACGGGACTCACCTTTAACAAGCTATTTTTCACGAACCGAGTTGAGGAAGCAAAAACCGCCTTACACCCCCCCCTAAGTCTTGCCTTGATGCCCCCGCTGCTGCATTGAAAACGTGATTCCAGAGAGGTCTTTTCACATAAAACTCTTAATAGGCAAATTGCCAGCTAACGGCAGAATCTTTCTATGAAAGAGACCTCGGTGCTTGTTTTGTGCACTTTCCGCAAGCGTTAGCAGTTTTGTTTCACCATACTGCTCGAAAGCATCTGAAAAGGATTTCCTCACTTTGGTATCAGATTGCTTTTGAAGATAGATTGGGTCTGAGAATTTTACTGCTAATTTTCTCGCAGCATCCCTCACCTGCTCAACATTCCACTCACCGCAGCGTCCTATTGTTTTCTGTTAAAACTGCGTCAAACCGTTTGGCCGCTTCGCAAATAAAGGACTTGATTACATTGTTGGTGATTCGCACATCAAAAACAGGTACTTCAATGTCCAGAGCCCACGCCTGCCCTTTTTCAACCAAGCATCGAAGCTCAGCAACTAGAGACGCTGTTATTTTTTCTTCATCACACCCCGTCGATTTTCATTATGGGGGGCTGCCGAGCAGCGGTATCTACACTGTGTCTGCAATAAAAGGATATTTAAAAGGTCTTAACTGAAACTAATACAAACAAGAAAAACCACAGAGACATTATATCGCTATAGTTTTGTTGTATTTTCTTAAAGAAAAATGGTCGGAGCGGCGGGATTTGAACCCACGACCCCTACACCCCCAGTATAGTGCGCTACCAGGCTGCGCTACGCTCCGGCCACTGCTGGTTATAGCCATGCCAAGATACCTAAGCAATCGGCTTTTCAGCAAAAATGAAAAGGCTTAATGCTCAAGCTGCTGTTTAAGCGCTGCAAGACGGGTTTTCACATCATCAAGCATCGCCATTGCTGCGGCGAGATTTTTACCTGATGCGCTGTTTGCCATGGTTAGGGCATTTGGTTTGGTGGCTGCCGCTTTGCTTCTTACCAACTTTTGCGCGCCCTTGATGGTAAAGCCATCAACATATAAAAGCTGTCTGATTCGTCGCAAAACGGCGACATCGTCAGGCCGGTAGTAACGCCGCCCACCGCTACGCTTTAAAGGACGAAGGTTGGAAAATTTGCTTTCCCAAAAGCGCAAAACATGTTGTGGCACGTCAAGAAGTGCAGAGACTTCAGAAATTGTTTTAAAAGCGTCGTTAGCTTTATCGCTCATTTCAAACTGTCTACACGATCCCTAAGGATATGCGACGGGCGGAACGACAAAACGCGGCGTGACGTGATGACTGCTTCGATCCCTGTTTTCGGGTTACGGCCAACGCGCGCGCTTTTCGACTGAACCGAAAAAGTGCCAAAAGAGGATAGTTTTACTTCTTCACCAGCCTCAAGACAGGCACAAATTTCCTCAAGAACCGCTTCGACCAGATCGGAAGATTCATTTCTTGATAACCCTATATTCCGGTAAACGGATTCGGTTAAATCTGCGCGTGTGAGTGTTTCCATAGCCTATAAACGCTAACCACTTTTGAACCTATGGTCAATTCAGAAAGTTCCTACAAATGATGGATTAGGACGAAAAGCACCAAAAAATTGATATTTGCGTCATCCAGCCAGCATCAATGAACGAAAATCACGATGGGCGACCAAACTTTACCAATGCTGCGCCCCAAGCAAGCCCGCCGCCAATGGCTTCCATCGCCAAAACATCACCATTCTTGATTCGGCCGTCATCAACCGCCGCGCTAAGCGCCAGCGGAATTGACGCTGCGGATGTGTTAGCATGCTGTTCCACAGTGCGCACAACCCGATCAGATGGCAAACCCATTTTTTTCTGCATGGCATCAATGATTCGCACATTCGCCTGATGAGGAACCAGCCAGTCAATATCGCGCGCTTCCATACTGGCGGCGCTCAAGGCTTCATCCATAACCGATGCAAGTTTTTCAACAGCATGTCGAAACACTTCTTTGCCTTCCATGCGCACATGACCAACCGAAGCGTTACTTGATGGCCCGCCATCGACAAAGAGAATATCACGATAGGCGCCATCAGAATGAAGCACCGACGAGCGAATGCCCCAATCACCAGCATCATCAGCAAGCTCGAGCACAACAGCGCCAGCACCGTCACCAAACAAAACGCACGTTGTCCGGTCTTCCCAATCCAGCAATTTTGAAAAGCTTTCCGCCCCTACTACAAGCGCTCGACGCCCACGCCCCGATTGCAACATGGCATCAGCAATATCAAGGGCATAGACGAATCCAGCGCAAACCGCCTGAACATCAAAGGCAATCGCGTTTTTGGCCTCGATCATGTGCTGTAATTTTGTGGCGGTTGAGGGAAAGGTGTTATCAGGTGTTGTTGTAGCAATAATGATGAGGTCAATATCGCCGCCGGTTAGCCCCACATTGGCAAGCGCTTTTGCGGCGGCATTATATGCTAGATCGGCGGTGGTTTCGCCCTCAGCAACGAGGTGGCGCTGGGCAATGCCGGTACGCCGCCTGATCCAAGCATCATCCGTATCAACAAAGCTGGAAAGCGTCTCATTCGTGACGACATTGGCTGGCAAGTAAGACCCGACAGCGGTCATTAAAACCCGTTGATTAGTCATTCACAATCTCTCTTTGTTCGCGGATCAACCCCGCCTTTTCAATGGCACCGCTGACATCAGGAATAAATCCATGATCAACAAGGTTGGCCGCAACATCAATAGCATTCGAAAATCCAAGTGCGTCGGTTCCGCCATGCGATTTTACAGCAATACCGTTCAACCCTAAAAAAACCGCCCCATTATAACGTCTCGGATCCATCTTGGTGCGGAAGGTCTCTAGCGATTTACGGGCAAATAAATAGCCAATACACGCAAAAACTGAAGCCCGAAACGAGCGGCGCAGCATCAGCGCAAATAATCCAGCAACACCTTCGGCAGTTTTGAGCGCAATATTCCCAGAAAATCCATCCGTCACGACAATGTCAACGCTGCCCTTGACCAAATCAGACCCTTCAACAAAGCCATGATAATTCACCCCTAAATCAGGGTTTGACAATTCTTGCGCTGCCAACCGCAAATATTCATGGCCCTTTTGCTCTTCTTCACCAACATTCAACAAACCGACTGTTGGATTATCTTTTCCCATTAACGACAAATAAAAAGCCTGTCCCATCAAGGCGAATTGCACCAGATTTTCCTCATCACATTCAAGGTTGGCACCAAGGTCGAGCATGCACATAGGATCATGTTCGGTTGGAAAAAATCCGGCAATGGCAGGGCGGGTGATGCCGGGCATGGTGCGAAGCTGTAATTTCGCCATCGCCATCAGCGCGCCAGTATTACCAGCCGACACGATGGCGTCAGCCCGCTTGGCCGCAACTTCAGCAATAGCAAGCCACATCGAGCTTTCACGCCCACGGCGTACCGCTTGCGAGGCTGTTTCCTTTGACGAAACCGCAAATTCTGTGTGGATCACTTCGGCGTTTTTGACATGCTTTGATTTAACCAGCAACGGACGAATCACCGTCTCGTCACCAACGAACAGGATCTCGAGATGCGGCGACTTGGCCTTGGCAATATCGGCGCCATCAACAACTGAGGCAGGTGCGTTATCGCCACCCATAGCATCAAGCGCAATCTTAATTACTCCAGACAGGGTATATCCTCCCAACCTGCTCTAACACTATTTGGGGGGCTGGCGTTTTAACGCAGCAAGCCCAGCAAATGGATGATCAGATAATTCCTCGCCAATTGTGAATGTTTCCGGTGCTTCGGGCGCACGCGGCCACGGGGTAACTGCAACCGCAAGCGATTGCGCCAGCATTTCACCAATCTCGATTGCGCCATTTTCAAGAGGTTCTGCCTCATCAAGATGGACTTCAACCTCTTCAGGGTCGCCGGCGGTGC
>MDTC01204044.1_pt1 | contig 11571 bp, 5 predicted proteins | sample 811181 | NCBI WGS metagenome assembly MDTC01 (sample SAMN05326644, study PRJNA326480) | marine metagenome | isolation source: seawater | place: Pacific Ocean: North | collected 2011 | reverse complement strand
GATTCGTGCACTTCCATACCTTGATCTGCTAATAAAAGAGGATCTTTGTAGCCTCTCGAAGTGTAAAACCGACATGCTTTTAAAAACACGATGACGCTTGCACAGACCACAACATAGAATACGATTTTTATCTCATCAAAGATGAATGAATCCGGAATGATAAAATCCTCCCAAATGGCAGTATTCTCTTTCAACCATTTACAAGCAGCCAAGGACTGCAGAATATCACCGGGTATTGTCCCCAATGCCACAAGTCGAGAATCTTCGTAGTTTTCAAGATCCGGGTTTGCCGCAAGTATGGCGTCTCTTTCTGCAATCAAAGCTTCATTCTTAGTCATGTTTTGCAAAACAAAGTGACTGGAAAATGTGATGCGAAACCTCTCCACGAGATAAAACGCATCCTTGTAGAAAAGCTGGTTAGGTTTGTACCGACCTTTTTCCAAGACATCTTTACGAAAATCACAAACAGACGCCGACGATGAATTTGTAAAGAACAAACTGTTCGTGTTCAAATACCTCGAATCACCATAATCGGACGTACAATATGTAATATCCAGTAAACGAATACGAATGAGCTTACTCGCAGACTTATCTGGTGAGTAATAATACGGCGTCGATTCGTATTTGTCGCTCGCGATATACGCTTCGTCTTGTATGTTTGGATTTGGTACAATCGAGAGATCGGGTTCCCACCAATAGAACATCAGTGGTTTCTCTAGCGTGTTTGTCGCGTAGCTTGAAATGTTGTGAGTATCGCCATAATATACCACTTCAATCGGTAACCCAGAGGAAAGCACTTTATACTCATTTTTTTCCAATCCATCTGCAATCCAGCTGGGACCGCCGACGACAAACGCGTAGCACATCTGCAAAGTTCCGCACGTTCCTTCCGCGTTTTTTCGACGCGTACAGCACTGAACATCAGTCGCGTGCCAAGAATCGTATTCACAATCGATAGTTCCGCTCAGTCTTGGTGCTGTTTGGCCATCATTAGGACACCATTTTTCACTGACCACCGCATCACCTGACCACTCGTGAGGAATATCCGTGGAATACACAAACTCATCCGCGTGCCCAACTGTAAACGCTCCATTTGCTTCCAATGCCGATAAAGACGTGAATTTCGTCACATCTGAAAGGTGGGTCGAATCAACAAACCAGCCATTTCTCGCAACAGAGCCTAACCCGTCATCCATACCACTAAACAAATCAACAATCGCTGGACTCTCTTTCGTAATTCTTTTCGTCACGAATGATCTTCCGAGTTCGCCGTTGGCGTTCCATAATTCCAAATTAAACGTAGACTTGCCAAAATAGAGATTCATGTACTGCGTGACTGTCGTGGACTGCCCACTTGGAATTTCATCCGCATCCACCCCTAAAACATTCCGATAATACGCTTCTTGATCGATATCGCACGTGGTATGATCCGAATAGTCATACATCATAACATCGTAACCAAGCTTTTCGCGCAACAATATCTCAAGTGCAAACGTGATGGAGCGCTGAGACGTCCACCACGCCGCATCGAGGGTTATGGTATTTCTTGAGTCCATACCTAACCATTTCGATATCTTTGCCGGCAATCGAGGTCGTGTATGTTGGTCGTCGAAACACTGTGGCTTGTACGTCTTGAAAATGTGACAGGGCGTTTGATCCCCCGCTCTCGCCACGTCAAAGACCAACACGATCGCAAGAAGAGCAAAAGACCACATTGATTTCGGATGGGAAACCATCGTAGCTCCGTTCATTCCTCTTGCAAATCAGTATCAAGCAAACAATCAGCCAAAGGTATACAAGAACTTTCCAAATCAGAAGAAAGATCAACGGTCCGATTAATCACGATCACTAATAAAATAAATAAATAAATTCGTTCGTGTTTTCCTGCTTTTTCTTTCTCTTGTCGTAATGGTTCTACCAGACTAACGGAACAGCACTCAAAACCTCTTCAATGAACTCTTAAAGGATCCGTCTGTTTCAGATCCTTACGCTTTGTGTGAAGGATAGAAGTGTAGCCGTTTGAAGAAATGTTCGGGAATTATTTTTTCTCTGGATCACAGAGGGGTCGCAATACACCCTAAACTTTGGATTTGCTTTGATTCGGTCCCCTTTTTTTCCTTCAATTAAACCACCTTCTCACAGCGCCCCTTCAAATTTGTATCATTCTTTAAGATACAAAAGGAAAACATGAGAGCAGATCGAGAGGAACTCCACGACTTGCTCGATTTTTCTCGTCTCTCTGTATCATCGGGTGAATCTTTGTGCATAAAATCGGACGAGTGCGAAGATGTAACCTGGAAAGAATTCCGTGAACGCGCGAAAAGCTTAGCGACGATGGTGTCCGGTCGAGCGACAGAGACTGAGTCGAGAGTGGCTATCGTTTTAAAAAGAAGTCCGGCGATGATCATTGCTCAGAACGCAGCGTACTTATCTGGTCGCACGTTTACGCCAATCGACCCGGGATGGCCGAAAGAACGGATCGCGAACATTTTGGAACAGACGAGGAGCGAAATTCTCATAATGGATAGAGGGAGTCCTCTGCAGACAGAGCTGCCGAGCGATTTCTTCAAAGTTATTGAAGTGAATACAAACGGGACAGTTTCTGAAGTGGATGATTCGTTATTGTATGCACCAGTAAAACCGCCTGAGATTATGTACGTCATGTTTACATCTGGCTCTACCGGGATGCCTAAAGGTGTTGAAGTTCGAACGGAAGGCGTGGTGAACTTTTTAAAATGGAAAAAAAGAGTCTTTAAAATGTCTCCAAATGATGTGTGCCTGATTAAAACGCCGTGTACTTTCGATATCAGTATTGGTGAAATGTGGTTGCCGCTCGTTTCTGGCTCGGTTTCGTACGTTTTAGCTGACGGTAAGCATTTAGATATGGAAGCCGTAGCGAATGCGATCATTGTTGGTAAGGCTTCAGTCGTCCATTTTGTTCCTTCTGTTCTTCGTTTGTTTCTAGAATATTTTAAACGAAAAGAGTCTTCCGAACTCCCACATTTAAGATTGATTCAGACGAGTGGCGAAGCGCTTAAAATAGAGCATCGACGTCTATTGAGTGAAATCTTAGGGGAAGATCTGCGACTTGTGAACCTATACGGTCCAACTGAAGCGAGTATCGAGGTGACTTGGATAGACTGTCTTGATGTGCCAGAACAAAATATTAATAATGGATTCCCAATTGGTTTAGTAGCTGATAACGTTGATATATATATTGTTGATATTAATGATCCTACGAAGAGAGTCGAAGATGGGGAAAAGGGAGAAATATGCATAGCAGGGATTCAAGTCGCACGCGGATATCTGAACAATGAAAAACTTACGAAAGAAAAATTTATTGCGTGCCCATGGGGCACGAATTCGCGGAAAATGATGTACCTAACTGGTGATATCGGTGTTTATGATTCAAAGAACAAATGGATTGAGTATCACGGGCGCAATGATAGACAAATAAAGCTTGGTGGTGTCCGAATTGAGCTTGATGAGATTGAACACATAATTCGCGAACAAAACAAATCAAGTATTCGTGACATAATTGTTATTTTCTGTGAAAATTCACTCGTGGGTGTCATAGTACATGACGCAGAAAACGCTAAACTCGGTAAAAACACCGATGGGAAGGAGATAGGAAAGCTCATGAGTCGCAAGCTTCGGGAAAATTTTCCTTCTAGTCATATTCCAACTGACTGGTTTTGTATAAATGGCGAGAATATACCGTTATCATCCGCTGGAAAGGTTGATCATAATGCTTTACGCTCGTGGGTAGTTCAACAAAAGGCAGTTACTTTGTGGGCAGATGTTTATGATTCTCTGTATGATGATAATTCGACGAGTATGGTTGATGGAGGTGACCCTACAATGGATTGGGCAAGTTACCGAAACTCGTTATCAGAGAGAGGCACTGAATTGCATACAAGAGCAGTCATTGAAGAGTGGGTAACTCGAACGGTTGAAGAATGTTTAAGCCATGCAGCTCGAGCTGCTGGGGAAGAATGTAACGCGAGCGTATTAGAGATGGGTTGTGGTAAGGGTATGATACTTTTGAAGCTGGCGCCTCGCTTAAAGTCATGTGTGGGCGCAGACATATCGGCAAAAGCCATAGAACATTGTCGAAGCATCTGGGATAATTATATGAAAGCGAACAAGTTACATGGAAAATGTGACTCTTTTCATACAATGGTGGGAGACGCTACTTCGTTCAATAGACTACCAAATCCAGGAGAAAATTTTCACGTTGTGCTTTGCAATGGGGTAACAATGTACTTCCCATCATTTGAATACACCCTGAAATTCCTGAATGATGCCGCTAATAAAATAGCAGACTCGGGTGGAACTATCTTGCTCGGGGATATTCGCTCATTTCAACATTCCGAGCTTTTCCATATCCGTCGATTATTTGAAGCTTATCACCTCCAACCTTCAGAAGCTGTGAACAAAGCTTCGAAGGCAGTTACAGGTGACAAGGATAGAACATTTGATCAGCTTGCTTTCCCTTTGAGCTATAAATTGGGCTTATTGCATGAGGGGATTGGTGCTATCGAGTTGCAGCTTAAAGAAGGATTTGAAGATTCGGAATTCACGAGCTATCGGTACAATTTGACTTGCTATGTATCTGCAAGGAATCCGAGTAAAAAAAAGCCGATGACAAAAAAATCAATTCGAGTTGTTGCAGATTTTATAGAGGACATCACTGGGAAATCTTTAATAGAAGATGTTGTTTTGTCATTTAGCGGTTCAGAAGAGTCTGATGACGTTTTGGTGTGTATGAACATCCCCAACAAGCGCGTTCTTGCAGATTTGTTCCTTGCCCGTGGACGACCAACGGTGTTCGCTTCAGTTGGAGTGCATCCTGAAGATCTTCGAAGTGCTCTTGCTTTGGCGTATCCATCTCACCACGCCGTTTTGACATTCAGTCGTTTTACCCGTCCTCTTCATTTTAGTCAAGACTACGACGATCATTTATGTAGGGGTCGTATGGATGTATATCTTGTACCAGATGAAGATTTAGAAAGTAGAATTGCCGGACTTCGAGCGATTTCCGACTTTTTCTTAGAGCCGCACGAAGACGTCCTTAATTCGTTTGAAGGACTCCAAAGAACTTCTGAATTGGTATTAGAGTTGGATCGAAACTACATCTCCCACATTGGCAAAGGTTCTTTCACAAATCTGGCGGGTGAGGATAATATGAAGGATGACCATCAACTGTTGGACGAAGCGCTCGCAATATATAATACAGGAAAAGTGCGAGATGCAGTCTTATTTGTGTTAAGTAACACGCTAGGTCTTACAGTCAAAGAATTTTCTGACCTCTGGTCGAGAGAAGAAAGAATGAACTTTCTCGATTTTGGTGGTAACTCGTTCGTAGCCATGAAGATCATTTCAGTTTTACGTGACATTATTGGAGAAGCACCTGACATCTTTTCGTTGTTAACCGAACCGATAGCTGATTTCGTAGACAGTTGTATCAGGTTGACGAGGTGTAAAAGTGCTACAGATTATACGGCATGGTATCTTCACAACGAGTTGAAGGCTTTGACGAACGATTCCTATTTGGATTCCGGAGGATCGGGCCCAATACTGTTTATGTTTCCAAGTGGTGGCGCATCACCCGAGATGTTTTCAAAGACATTTTCGTGTCTATCAGGGATAGAATTTGGTAACTCGAATGTGCATGTATACATAGCACAACTTCCTGGACGTGGTGTTAGATGTTCCGAAGCGAACGATATCGGATGGGAAAGCATTTTGGAACATCTGTATGAAAATATGAAACATTTATTGACAAATGTTCACCCAGAGAGCCGTATCATATTCTGTGGGGACTCAATCGGCTCTCTCTTTTCCTGGGAACTCGCTCTGAGATTGGAAAAAGGAAAACTGCGAAACAGACTTTCTTATGTTATACATTCTGGATCTGCTTCTCCGGAGCACTGTACGAAACAGTTTGGATATGGCTCTTATGCTACCCGGTCTATTCGAGAAGAGTCTTACGACAGCATTGTCAAGTATCTTGCAAAAGAGCATTACAGAAAGACCTATGAATTCAATAAAACACTAGTCGAAGCATTTCGTGCAGATTGCATCCTTTTTGAAGACTATAAGATGGATAAAAATGTAGAAAAGCTTCCCATGCCATTAACGCTGGTACATGGCAAAGATGATACCATGGTTAGCAGTGATGAAATGCAAGGTTGGGAGAAACATTTTGATTCCATGGAGGAAATGTGTTTAGATTGTTCTCATCATGTACACAGCGAAGCGCCTGAAGTAATGGCAAACTTAATAGCAGAAAAAATTAGGGGGTGCTCAATCTAGAAAAAGTATTTTCACCCTTGTTAGTAAAGAAAGACGAAGAAACCGAAGACCCATCTATGCCTTATGGAGTTCTCTTTCTTTTTTTGCTCTCTGCTGCTCTCTTTTTTTCATCCGATTCTCACATTATATAATGATTTGTAAATGGATGATTTGTTCCTAAATCTTCCCAATCAACACCGTTTGTATAATTATACATGGTGTACAATCATCGTCCATCAATATCACAGCACCTTGTGTCGTAAAAGTTATACTTTGTCCCATTGGAACACCTGGTGACGCTTCGTAGCAGGGGTCTGGGTAGGTCACTTTGTGCCCAAACCTAAACAAATTTTAGTTTCCAGCCATATCAAGACCAACAATTGTATTTATTGGGTAATTGTGAAACCACCTATCGTAGTTGAACCGTCTGAAGTATTGACGGAAAACGGATTAGCAGTTGTTGAGTTGGGAGGATAATCTTCCCAGTCATTTGCAAAACATATTTGAGTGTTTCTATGACGATGCTTTCATTCTGGTCAGCTTGTTTGTAGTCGTTGTTTCTGTTGTTTCGCAGGAAATCTCTGAACCACTGACGCCAGTGGCCAAGGATTGCGACCGATGGTTATGCTCATTTACTTTCATGGTCAAATTCAGCCACATTGGCATAATAAACAGAAGGGCACCGCATACGATTAGCGACAAATCTATATAAAAGAATGCTTTCTTCGGGGATTCACTCTTCAAAGCAGAATTCATTGTCGGATACTGTAAAACCGCCGATAAAATAGACCAAACACCAACACCAGTTCCGAACATTTTACCAAAACTACCCGCACCAAACACGTTCTGGCAATACAGAGTTATCGTGGTGTAAAACGTAGACCTGAAGATTCCAAAAATGATAAAACTAATGCAAAGCGACCAATATGAATCATTGAATAGCACTGGGATAAACGAAATTATTCCAAGTAAGTTTACCACGGCGATACTAATTGCAAGCCCAAACCTTTTCATGAACAGTCCCGTTATGGCAAATGCAGGGATAGAAATCAGAATCAAACCATTAAATAGTATAACAAGCGCATTCACATTTTCGGCATCTTTTCCAGCGCCGGCGAATACAAGATGCTCGAAAATTGATCCGAGAAAAAACATGCTTCGATAAATGCTAATGAATGACCATAGTGCGAGCCAAAGATAATGAGGTGTTTTCAATTGTTCCAGAAACGTCATCCGATTGATATATTTTCCATTATAAATAAAGATATTGGCACCAAATTTACTGTCAAAATAACTGGCTGAACCGAATCCAAGACTTTTTATACTCATAGTGTACTTAAGCTGTCGCTCTCCCGACTCTGTGACTACTTCTTCTGCTCGTTCCATATATTTACCCCAAATCCATTTATGCGATAATACCAAGAAAAGAACGCTGAGAGTGAATAACGAATAAAATAAGTGTCGCATAGAAAATGTCTCCGCGTCATATTGATGCATCAACATAAAGATCATGAAACAAATCGTCGAAGCGTCGTACGACGTATTCATGATGGCATGCGAAACTTCAAAATATCGCGTAGACTCCCAGTGCGTGCAAAAAGCAAAATGTGTGAGAGAAAAGCCCGCACCACCGACAGAAAGCAATCCACTAGCCGCATTATATGCATCAAATCTTTGTGAGTCCGATTCTGCGAAAAGCACGCACCCAGTCGCGAATATGGCTAAACTCGACAGTCGACACGTCAAGACTCCGAATTTGTCAATGAGGATGCCCCAGATTAAAACTGAAACCTGTGCCCCGAACGCACCAACGGTATAAATTTGGGAATATTTCAAGTTTGCGCTCGTACACGTGGCCATAGTATTTGTAATCGTAGTCGTAGTATTGTTGTTGTTATCATAATCGTAATCATCCTTCGTGGGTGGTTCTACGCACAGTTCGGAATATTGTCCATCTTTTCTCATGATTGCAAACAGCGACGAGGCTCCGAACATCACGCCGGTGCAAAAAATACACTCAATCGCGCTGAGGCAAAGCAAAGACCATCGTCTCAACAACGGAGATCGCGTCCACAACCACGGGGTGGAAAAGATTTTCATAACCAACACGCGAGAGGGTAAACGTCCCGCGTTCAATTTTAAAAAAGCTCCTCTTTTCAAGGTGTTACCTAGGACTGCCTCCTTCAACGCCCCCAGTCTGACGTCTTTTCGGGGCCGACCTTTCGGAAAAACACAGACACTCTCCGGCTCTCATAATCGAGCACGATCTTCGTATGCATCGCACTAACCTTCCGCGCTGATTTGATGGCCGAATACGTCGTTCTTTGCGTCGATAGAGACGAAAATAACAAAATGGTTCAAAAACTAGACGGTTTTGTAAAACCGTCTAGTTGTCAATGGTTCGCAAAAACCGTCTAGTTTTTGAACCTTTCGGAAAAAAAAAGAAATTATCAAACCGCCATGGTCGATGGTATCCAATGGATTATTAATTTACTATGTTTCGAATGAAATAATTTACAAAAATATTCCTTTCCCCTTTAACTCAACTCGCATTCAAAAAACTCCGGTGCGTGTCCAAACTATTATCTTCCTCTGGTTCATCTAGCTCCCACTCCGTGAGTTTAGCCACCCTTCTCGCTGCAATGTTCGATTGCAACGGCGGAAATCTGAACACGCACAAGTCATCGCTATAATACAACACCGGAAATGCCCCTAACTGTTCAATAAATCCCATCGTCCCTAACTTTTTCACCATCTTATCAAAATAGCTCGCTTCTTCGCACTCGTTTGGCGAAGTCGTCGGTAATTCGGAGCCCAGCGACACCCAAAAGTCCGTAAACTTCAACAACACCTCCTCTTTGGAATCTTTGGAATCTGTGAAACTCCCGCTCGCGCACCACCAACTCTGCGTTTCGAACGGTTTGTTCGTGGTCAATGCAACATCGCTAACGATTCTATTCTTTTCTAAAGTATATCTTAACGGTTTTGCTTTCACTCTGACCGGTCTGCTCAACCGTTCGATGTGCGGCGCGTAAAACACCTCCCACACGCCGTCTGCTTGTCCAGACAAGATGCTTTCTGCCCCGTCTCTGTCCACTCTGTTCAAGCTGACTAAAGTCTCCACGGCGTCGTCGACTTCTTTCGACCGATCGTATAAGTCGCATCCTTTCATATTACGCGGTAAACTTAAATCTAACGAATCGTCCGTGGCATCTAAGATGGTCTGCAACGCTCGTTTTTCTTTAACGTCGTCGTCGTCGTCGTCTATTTTGTTTCCATCTTTATCCCGAATCGCCGCAGTCGCAGTCACTTTCGTGCAACCATTGGCGCGAAGAAATGCCGACGAACCGTGCGATGCGCGACTGGGAAGAGATGTCTTTGATCGCATCTTTGTCGTGACGTGGGGAGAAGACGCGCACGACGTCGACGCCGTGGTGTTCATCATCGAGCGTGGCGTCATTTTTTTGTGGATTAATGGTGGTTGGCGTGTAGTAAAAAGAAGGGGACTATTTATATTTACAAAAAATGCACACATGAATTAAGCGCTTTCGATGGCCTTAATGCACTCGGCAACCGATTTATCTTCTTTCATGGCTCGACACAAACGAACGTACGATTTCTCGTTATCGGTGATAATTCTCGCCGCCTTGTACACTGCCCACCGCGTGATTGATTTTTCTTTTTGCGCGCCTAGTTTTGGTTCCGTTTTGTTCATGGCTTTTTGCAACGAGAACAAGTCAGCCTCTTGTCCGGCGACTTTTTCAAAGTATTTCGCCTCTGCCGCGACTCCGGACATGGCGACAACGGCTAACGCTTCCATCTCTTCTTGAGTGATCACCCCGGCTTTTCCGACGAGCTTTTTCTCTATTTTAGCTTCTAAGAGTTCGACGTGCATTTCCATCAAACCTAACGAATAACTAGAAACGGGGATGCCGGATAAATACGCGATTAAGAAATGCGCCGCTTCGTGTTTGACGATTCTTTCCATGTATTCCGGGTTAAGTCTAGAAACCGAGTCTACGCCAATTTTGAGCAAACCCGGCGCCGTCGAGCCGATGGCTAATACGACCAACGAAACGCCGCCCATCAAATAACTTCCGAACGCACCCCAGTCGCCCGGTAAAGTCGCCCCAATAATCACGGCTAACAACGATGTCGTCACCGTCACCGTGACAATAAAGTTAAAATCGGCGTCGTTATTCGGTGTTCCAATTTTTGCGTCCACGTCGTTCAAACCGACTTCCGTAAACGCTCGCGGGAAGACGTTTTCACATTTGATTTTTCCTTCTAACGAGTTCCACTTGGAAATTTGATTCTTTTCTTTCATTTCATTCAAGAGCGATTTGACTGGCTGTTCGGCCGCGCGAAGCGCGTCTGGGCGTTCAGACGGCGGTAAATCTTTTATGGAGCCTAAAATTTGTTCGAGCGTGGAGTATGAACTGCGCGTTATGAATGTCGTCATCGTTTTGTATTTGGACGTCATTAATCTTCTTCTTCTTCTTCTTCTGTTCGTTGTTGAGATGTGCGTGCAAACCACGACGTGACTTCTGCGAGCAGAAAGAGACGACGAAGCGGTTCGCGTGGCAGCGCTGCTGCTTGCGAGGACGAGGAATGTCATGTTGCGTGCGGTCTGCGTTTGTGAATGAGCTTTGAATGTGTTTTGACACGCGCGTGTTTTTTATGTCGTCACCGAGCGCGATGAGGTCGACAAAAAATGACATAAATGAACAACACACGAAGAATTTGGAGAGCGATAAAAATTAAAACATCTTTAAATCATAACCTCGTTGGCCAAAATTTGGTCTACCGTTTGCCTCTTTCTAATCAGCTTAAACTCACCCGCGTTTGTTTTCATCACCTCTGGCGCTTCCGGGAAAGTGTTGTAGTTCTTACTGCTCATGCCCGCGCAGTACGCGCCGGAGCCTTCGATGACGACCAAATCACCGATAGAGATTTCACCCAGTTCGCGTTCGCTAATGGTTTCCGGCTCATCGGGCGCCGGGGTCATTAAATCGCCACTTTCGCAGCAATGGCCAACGACGACGTATTTTTTAGTTTTCGTGGGGAGTTCACCTTGACTGGTGACGTTGATTAACGGGTGCTGCGCGCCGTACAAAGACGGGCGGAGGACTTCGGTCATGCCGCAATCGAGCTTGATAAATGTATGACCTTCGCTCGTGCCGGTTTCGACGATATCTTGAGCGGTGGAAACCACCGAGCACGAGTTGGCGAGTAAGAACGTTCCCGGTTCGATTTCTAGTTTCAACTCGCGTC
>MDTC01111682.1_pt1 | contig 11571 bp, 11 predicted proteins | sample 811181 | NCBI WGS metagenome assembly MDTC01 (sample SAMN05326644, study PRJNA326480) | marine metagenome | isolation source: seawater | place: Pacific Ocean: North | collected 2011 | reverse complement strand
TGTACTTGAGGTTATCGATACCCCTCCCGAATTAAAAGGCGGCTCAGCGACTAAACGCTCAAAGCCCGCTATACTGAGTACAGGTATTGAGATCCAAGTACCGGAGTATATTGTGAACGGCGAAAAAATTACTGTCTCTACTACAACCGGTGAATTTGGCGGTCGTGCTTAATCGCTGCGGTTGGTGTGGCGATGATGCCGATTACCAACGCTACCATGACCATGAGTGGGCAGTGCCGGTCTTTGACGATCGATTGTTATTTGAAATGCTTATTTTGGAAGGTGCTCAAGCGGGTTTAAATTGGCTGACTATTTTACGCAAGCGCGAACATTATCGACAGGCTTTTGATTATTTTGATCCGCATCAAATCGCCGCTTACGATGAGAAAAAATTTCAGCAGTTAAAAAATAATTCGGGTATTGTTCGTCATTCACAGAAAATTCATTCGGCTATTAATAACGCTCAGTGCTATTTAATTCTTTGCCAACAAAAAAACAGCTTTTCCGATTATCTCTGGGATTTTGTTGACCATAAACCCATACAGAATCATTGGCATGAATTGAAAGATATTCCCACCACCACGCCATTATCTAAGGCGCTAAGTAAAGACTTAAAACAGCGCGGCTTTTCATTCGTCGGACCAACAATCACCTATGCTTTTATGCAAGCCGTTGGATTGGTCAATGACCACTTGACCATCTGCCACCGCCATCCCAGCCATAACGCGCTTGATCGTTAAGGCGCTACGGCTTCCCAGCTGTCAAAACCATATGGCGCATGCAGACCGAATAAGGCATTCTCATGCATGCCGTAGCCAATCTCACCCGTAGACAACTCCCAACGGCAAAGCATTTCGTTGAGTCCTTGGATTTCAGCAAATTGCGCCGCATTGGTCATGTCCCATTTTTGCCCCGTCACTTTTAAAGGCCCTTGATAGCAGCCTAAAGAATGCGGCTCACCGGGGCGATAACCGGAGCCTCCTAATAAGTAATTAGTTCTTAGCGGAGTACCTGTTGCTATGATATCTGAATGCGCAAAGGTGATGATCGTTTTACTGATTTCCCGAGTGCCTGGTTTAAAAGTAATTTCGTGCTTTGGACTGCCGAGATGAATGACTGGTTCATCGATACCATAACGCGGTACTTTTACCGCCTCTTCTAACATTCGATTACCTTGGCCGTCTTCATCAAAATACACTTTAATCATGTAATCTTTAAATTGCATCGGTATCCAATTATGGAAATGGCCGAATTTATCGAGCTCTCGATACTTAGATTTAATTCCTTCGGGCTCCATTTCGCCGACGTTAGGCCTAACTCCCCAGGAATGATCACGAGCACCCATCCAGCGATCAGGTGTCACTTCATAACGCTGGCCACCAACGGTAATATATCCCGTATAATTTCCTACCTGCGCAAAACGCGTGGTGTGTTCTGTAAGACGATTACCGGTGCGGCGATAAGTAACCGGTTCTTCTAATGCTGGCACAAAACCATCAAATGTAATATCAAAGTCAATATCCCATTCATTAGGCTCACACCACATGCGGATTTTTTTTAGCCCCTCCAGTACTTCAACGCCGAACGGCCCTACTGTCGTATTAAGACGATCGTTGCCTAACTCTCTGGATGCTCTAACAACATAGTGGTGGTCGCCGTGAGAGACCGTCACAAAGGCATCAATTACACCTAGATTAGGGTACTGTCCCATACCTGCGACTAAAAAGAGTTCATCGTCACAACCATGGCAATTAAAATAATAACGATCGTAGAAATTACGATCGCCAGTATAAACATGATCGAAGGTATCGGGTGTCTGATGGGCAAGCAAATCATCTAATGGGCTAAGTGGCATAGTTACTCCTACAAATTCAAAGTCCGTCTATCTATAAATGGAACCGTTATTAGATCAGCAGGAGATAATAATAATCCCTAGATTCAATAAATTCGATTACAGCGGAGAAAGTCAAGATAAAGAAAAAAAGCATAACCGGTCAGACTATAAACGGTACCATTGAGGAATATCTGCACCCAAGGCTCGCAGTATTTCGTCGATCATTGATAAGGTAAGGCCCCAGATGACATTACCTTGGTAGCGATAGCAAGGCATTTCAATGTTTCGATCTTGGTATTTAAATTCATAGACACTGCGGTTTTCAAGCGCTGCAAAAAAGCTCAATGGCACCCACACAGTATCGGCAACTTCATGATTAGCAATTAATTTGGGCTTATTCTGTACCGAAAAAATATACGGTGAAACGATCATCGCATTTGGCGTCACTCGCTTGCTGGTTTTAATATCGGACAACCTTGCAATGCATTGACCGTCAATACTTCCGCAAGCAGCAGAATCAGCCACGAGTTGATCGATATCGAAACCCACTTCTTCTTGCATTTCGCGCTTTGCCGTTGCCAAGCCGTTTTTATCTCCCGGCTCATAACGGCCGCCAGGAAAAGCCATATGGCCAGACCAAGGATCACGCTCGTTGTCGGCCCGCTTAATCAGTAACAGAGAAGCTTGCTCGGCATTCGCTTGATCGATCACAATAGCAACGGCTGACCGCTTTACCCATAACCGCGACAGCACTTTTTTAGCCCGGTAAGATCCTAACTGTTGAACAATATTATCTAAGCTCATAACTACAGTGTAACCCATTCCATTTTATTTTATCTTATTTTATTGAAGCTCTAAATTTTTTAATCGCATCAAACAGTAGCTGATCATCATTGACTAAAGACAAGGACTTCTCAAGTAACAGGTCTGCTTGATCAAAGCGGTTTTGTTTACATCGAATCTGCGCTAATGAAAAATAGCCGCGAGGATCTTGCGGTGCTAAGCGAACTGCACGCTCAACTAAGGCGCCAGCTCTTGCCAACTGTTGATTCGCTAAGGCTTTGTTAGCACCTACCAATAACTGATCAACGGCGTTATCACTACCCGACAAGGTGTCTTGGCTGCGACGACTGGGTAAATGTATAGCGCTCTCTTTTACCGCAGCAGCCTCAAGCTCTAAAGAAGGCTCGACAGTTGATTCGATGGCTGACTCAACGATGGGCTCGCGGGTCAAATTATTCGAACAAGCTGAAACAAAGACAAACAATACAGTGATAATAAGATAACGTATTAACATAAACTGAAATCCCAAATATGAAGCTATTAAGGTCTAACACCGGCATTATAAGCTACAATTTTTTTCGCCCGTAGGTTCGCTGCCGGTAATAAATGGCAACTCAATCGCCGTTGGACATAAGCTTATGGCTGGCCGTCCGGTTTTTAAATCAACCCAATGGAAATCAATACCGCTAAGCTTACTTTCTGCTAAAGCCTCGCGACTGGCCGCTTTAAACAGGCTTGTCCAAATTGGCAATGCACCTGACGCACCTGTCAACTGGGTAGGGCTATTATCATCGTGCCCAAGCCAAACAACTGCCAACATATCACCGCTAAACCCTGCAAACCAACTATCCCTCCATTCGCCCGAAGTCCCTGTCTTACCGGCAAAACGAAACCCTCGAGGCAGACTTCTCTTAGCCAATCTTGCGCTTCCCTGTTCACCCACATGGACTAAACCCCGCGTCACTAATGCAGTCGATTTTGGCTCCAAGCCCGACTGTAATTCAAACTGAAACCGTTTTAGCGGTTGATTATTTTTGTCTAATACGGCGCGGATTGCCTTTAGCGGCGCATGGTAGCCACCACTGGCAATGGTTTGAAAAAGACCTGTCAACTCCCAGGGACTCATTTGAGTAGTACCAATAAATAGAGAGGGTACCGGATTTATTGTGCGCTCAAAACCTGATTGCTGTAAGGTATTAACAACCGCCTCTACACCTAATTGCTGGCCCAACCTTACGGTTGCCTGATTGTAAGATTTAGCTAACGCAGTAATCAACGGTACCTCGCCGTGATCTTGCCGATCATAATTACGCGGTGACCATAAATTTTCCTTATCCTGAATAGTAATTTCACTGTCGTCAATAAGCGACGTCAAAGAAAAATTATCCGGCTGCGCCAAAGCGGTTAAATAAACGAATGGCTTGATCGTAGAGCCCACAGAGCGATTGGCATCTAAAGCGCGATTAAACCCAGAATAACGAAATTGCTTTCCTCCAATTAAAGCCAATACTTCTGCTGTTTTAGGGTGTGTAACAATGACTGCGACTTCTAACTTTTTGTTTGTCAATTGATTTAAACCTGAACTGACTGACTGCTCTGCAATTCGCTGTACTCGAGGATCAAAACTGGTATATACCTTTAGGCCAGTAGAGGTTAAATCCTCTTGGCTGTAGACTTGCCGAAGTTGACGCTTAACAACATCCATATACGCAGGAAATGCATAATGCGACTGACTTGGCTTGCCTAAATTTAACGGCTGAGATTTAACCCAATCCAAATCGGTCAAAGCGAGCAATTCTTGTTTGACTAACAAATCTAAAATACGATTTCTTCTTGCTAATGCGCGCTCGGGATGCCGCCATGGGTTGTAATAATTAGGCCCGCGAATGACCGCTATCAATAACGCCATTTGATCGATACTTAACTCATTAAGCGGCTTATTAAAATAATGCTGGCTAGCCAAGCCAAAACCATGGATAGCACGACCGCCAGATTGCGCCAAGTAAACCTCATTTATGTAGGCCTCTAAGATCTGTTGCTTGTCGTAGTGCAGCTCTAACAGTAAAGCCATAGCCGCCTCATTAATCTTTCGACGAAGGCTCCGCTCTAAAGTCAGATAATAATTTTTCACTAATTGCTGAGTAATGGTTGACCCACCCTGCACAATTGAACCGCTTTTTAAATTCTCTACTGCCGCTCTAGCGATGGATACGGGTGAAACGCCGTGGTGCTGATAAAAGCGATGATCTTCTACCGCCAATAAGGTCGCAACCAACATAGGCGGCACTTGATTAATCGCCACCATGATTCGATCTTCTTTATGCTGAGGGTAAATTGCACCTATTTCCATCGGCTCTAACCTTAATAAGGCTAAAGCACGATTATCCAACCGCCTTAATTGGCTTAAAGCTTGGCCGCTAAAACTCACCTTAGCTCGAACGGGCAATTCTACCCCATCCCAAAAGCTATGCCCGCGGGTACTAATGACAAAATGATTACCTTGCCGAGTATAACTGCCGGAGCGACTAGAACCTGAGCGCTGATAACCCAAATCTTTTAACTCCTGCTCAAACTCAGAAGCGGAAATCATCAATCCTTCGTAAAGTTCTAATGGCCGAGCATACACACGTGCAGGTAATTGCCATTGCTTATTATCAAAGCCGCTGGTGATAGTCGCATCTAAATACACAAGATAAACAGCCAGCAACAAACTCAACACAATGCCCAGCTTAAGCAACAACGGACTCAATAATACGCCTAAAAATCGACGTAAGAGTCCTTCCCGTTTGAGGACTTTTTTTGAGCTTGGCTGCTTGCTGACTTTATTCATCAATTCAGTACTTGCTTTAAACACTATTGCAAATTAAGGTAATGCGCTTGGGTTTAACAAAGTCTGCTAAGCCGTTAGCTGTAAGCCAACATGCGTACAATATTGCAACAAAATGTTTCAATAATTGGCTGTCATGCCGTGAGGCGCTTTCTAGCTTAGTTAGCATAACTGGAGCACAGCAAGAATACGATGAAAAAATATCACGTTTATGGCATGGGTGCCGCATTAGTTGATACAGAACTGGAAGTCACTGATGATGATCTGATCGCTATGGCAGTCGATAAGGGTATGATGACCTTAGTCGATGAAGCGAAACAAGCAGAACTATTAACTTATTTGCAGAGCCATCAAATTCAAGCCTCGCGAGCCAGTGGTGGTTCTGCCGGCAATACCATTATCGCCAGTAGCTATTTTGGCGGTAAATGTTTTTTTAGTGGCAAAGTTGCTGATGACGAGAATGGTCATTTTTACATGCAAGACATGCATGCCGCAGGTGTCGACATCCCCTCAGCAACGGCAGAGTCTGGCGTCACGGGTAAGTGTCTAATATTAATCACGCCTGATGCTGAACGCTCAATGAATACTTTTTTGGGTATCAGTGCTGAGCTATCGGCCCGTGAAATAGAGCCTCAAGCCATCGCAGATTCACAGTATCTGTACATCGAAAGCTACCTCGTAACTTCTGACAGTGGTCGCGCTGCAGCAATAGAGGCGCGTCAAATCGCACAAAAGAATGGCACTAAAGTTGCGTTAAGTTTTTCTGACCCCGGCATCATTGCAAACTTTAGTGACGGGGTAAAAGAAATAATGGGCGGCAAAGTGGATTTAGTGTTCTGCAACCAAGAAGAAGCATTCAGCTTTGCACAAGTATCCGATCTGCCGGCAGCCGTTGAAAAAATCAAACTGGTCGCCGACCAGTTCGTTATCACACTCGGTGCTAAAGGCGCGCTTATTTATGATGGTCAAGAACTGATTGCCATCGATGGTGTTGAGGTTGACGCGATTGACACCAATGGCGCCGGCGATATGTTTGCCGGGGCATTTCTCTATTCTCTTAGCCAGGGAATCAATCACCAGCGTGGCGGCGAATTTGCCAGCGCTGCTGCGGCAAAAGTAGTTACGCAATACGGACCCAGACTCTCGGCTGACGAGTATCGCAGTTTAGTGAAAACATTTTTTGTCTAACTATCAACGCTGAATGACTCACTAATAAGCCATAAATGGGGTTAAATATTGTTGGAAAATCCGATCACGGTGGGTATAGATAATAGGCTCAATTGCGGCGTCCAGAGCCTCACTCGGTAACTCGTAACCGGCGCGCATTGCGCTAGGTATAGGCAAATGTTCATCGCTCAAAGGGCGATACATGATGCCAATAAAAATCGCAAAGTATAGATCGAGTGCCGTTACCGCATCACCGATCAAAAAATCACTGCCTCGTGCTTGTTGCTGGACCAAGGTCTGTGAAAATAAATGCAGTATCTCAGCCACGCGCTGCTCGGCAACTGCGGCTAAACTGTCACTGTAGTCGTATTTTAACGCCATACTGCGAATATTGTCTGGTAGTTTATCGACGCCAGCAATACTCAACGACATGAACCGCCGATTCCAACCAAAGCCGTCCTCCCCCGCTAAGGCCTGCAATAAACCAAACATCCAAGCACGCTGTTGTGAGTTAGATGGAATCAGTGGTCGTCGAGGACCAAGCCGTTCGGCTAATAAGACAATGGCCTCTGCTGTGGTGGCGAGCTTTTCCTGTTCTTTGGAAGAGCGATGAGCAACTACTGGCGCGCTATTTTGACCTGTCCAAGCTTTTAAGTCGCGGTTTTCGTCGGCAATAATTTGCTCACCGAGTTGGTAGGGTAACTGTTTATAATCGAACAATGCTCTTGCCGCCAGGCTCCATGGACTGGGGGCATTCACACAGGCTACGATCCGCAGTCCACTCAGGGCTTGAATATCAACTATTGGCAAGTATTGGATAAAATTAAACCCTCATCTGCTTGATAATGATTCCGTGATTAACGGTGTCTAGGCATGCCCAAACCAAAGTTAGCGACTAAGCCACGAAGCACTTCCACGACACCGCCACCGAAGGTATTGATCGTACTTCTTCGGTATTCATGCTCGAGATCACCCAGCAATACGGCGCTGGGACTGGTCGAACGAATAAGCGCATGTGGACCCACGATGTCCATCAACTTCTGGCAAATAGTGATCATGGCTTCGGTCGAGTAAACCTTTAAAGCCGAGGGCAATACGGGATCAATATCTGAGTGATCAAGTTTCCATGACATACGAGCATTCATCACGCGCATCGCCTCTAACATCGCGTAGACCTCTGCCAAATTACGCTGCACTGATGGGTTATCAATAATACGTTGGCCATCGGCCGTTTTTTCTTTTCTAGCCCAGTCTAAAGTCAGTTTATACACCTTCCAACCCTGGATGCCCCACGCTGCTAAGCCGACTCGTTCGTGATTTAACTGTGAAGTAATGAGTGGCCAGCCTTTATTTTCTTCACCAATAATCATGTCGGTAGGCACACGCACATCTGTGTAGTAAGAGACATTGGTTCTCACTCCGCCGACGGTTCGAATAGGTCCGTAATCAAAGCCAGGATCTTTTGTGTCAACCAATAGCACTGATATCCCTTTATGTTTTTTTGCCTCTGGATCAGTACGGGCTGCGAGGAAAACATAATCTGCGGCTTCAGCTGCGCTGGTGTAAACCTTGTTGCCATTGACGATATACTCATCACCCTGCTTAACTGCTGCGGTTTGCAAAGATGCTAGATCAGTCCCTGCTGAAGGCTCGGTGTAACCAATACAAAAATGGATTTCACCTGCGGCAATAAGGGGTAAAAAACGCTTCTTCTGCTCCTCAGTGCCATGGTCCATAACCGCAGGGCCTACTGTGTTTAAGGTCACGAACGGCACGGGCGCACAGGCCAACAACGCTTCTTCAAAAAAGATCAGCTGTTCAGTCGGCGTTAAGCCAGCACCGCCATACTCTTTAGGCCAACCAAGGGCCAGCATATTATCTTTACCCATTTGTCTAATCAGAGACTTATAAAGATCACCGCCCTCGGCCGAGCGAAGCTCTTCTTTATATTCAGGCTTAATTAAATTTGAAAAATACTTACGTAAACGAGTACGTAAGGCTTTTTGGTCATCGGTATATTCAACAAACATGGGTCAACCACCTGTATAGAATTTAAAAATTTACCACCGCAACAGCCCTTTTCAACAAAACATAAGGCCAAGATGCAAACAATAGTTGAAACTAAATTCAATTTCAACTATTGTTTGCTTATCGATGGAATATTGACTGAGCTTTTAGGCCTTATATGCCGCCAAAACAATCGACAAACGCCCTATCAAGCATTAGCGATAAGAAATTAAGTGCTCGTGGCGAGGCTGCTCGGGCCAAACTTAAGCGCGCAGCAATGACGGTGATGGAGCAAACCGGCTATCACGGCATGAGAATTCATGACGTGACCACTGAAGCAGGTGTAGCGGCAGGGCTTTTTTACCATTATTTCAAGGACTTAAAGAGCCTTACGCTAGAAGTGCTGAGTGACTATATTGCGGAAGCCAGAAATGTTGATGCTATTGAAAAAGGCGTGCCTCGCGGTGACTGGTACGCTCGGATGCATGCGCATTTTAGCCTAGTCGTCGATAGTTACGCTCAACGACCAGGCTTAATGCGCTGTTTACTGCAAATAGCCGATGAAGATAAGGACTTTGCCGACGCCATTCGCCGCGGCTATATGGAGCAGCTTAATTGGCTGGTTCAATTAATGCCAAAGCTGTTTCCAGAGGCGAAGTTCGACCAGCATCAGGCATTTTTAGTGATTTATACCTTAGCCAGCAGCGGCGAGATGATGTTACGCGACTATTTTATTAATTTAGATACGCGTCTGCATCAAGAAGATATTAATCATGCCGAGCTTACTGAACTATTAACAACCGTTTTTTATCGGGGCTTATTTTTGGAAAACCCCCCTGCTGATAAATTATGTTACACCAAAAATTTGCAGTTTATGAAGCGTGGCTTAACGGCCATATAAACTGCTAACCATTATTGAAGCAATATCATAACGAGGTATACAGTATGGATTTTTCATTCTCTGAAGATCAAGTGGCCATCCGCGAACTGGCTTATCAGATTTTCACCGACCGATCCACCGATGCATTTCAACTTGAATTTTCTCGCACCGATCAAGCTTATGACGACAGCTTGTGGACCACACTTGCTGAGCAAGGCTTATTAGGGATTGGTATCCCTGAGCACTGCGGCGGTGCTGGTCTAGGTTTAATTGAAACCTGCCTAATGCTCGAAGAGCAAGGTAGACGTGTCGCGCCAATCCCATTATTTTCAAGCTTAGTTTTAGGCGCTATGCCAATTATAGAATTTGGCACCGAAGCCCAACAACAGCAGTATTTAGGCCCGTTGGCAGCTGGCGAATTAAAGTTAACAGCAGCTATTAGCGAGATCGCTATGCCTGCTGCTATTCAACAAGGTGTTAGCGCAACGAAAAGTGACAATGGTTGGACACTAACAGGTTCACTTGACTGTGTTCAAGATGGGGCGGTTGCCAATTTTATTTTGGTGCCTGCGACTGATGCTAGCGGCAATAGCAGTATTTTTATTGTTGATAGCCAAGCACAGGGCGTCAGCTTACAGGCACAAGAAATTAGCTTGCTCGGCCCATGGAGTGCGGCCTTATCGCTTAGCAATGTAGCGGTTAATGCCGATGCTTTACTGGGTGCAGAGGGTCAAGCGCCAGCGATTATTCATTGGCTAGAACAGTACGCTAATGTCGGCCAGTGCGCGATGCAAACCGGTATCTGCGAAGAAGCAATGCGAAGAACTGCTGCCTACACCAGTGAGCGTGAGCAGTTCGGTGTGCCGATTGGCAGTTTTCAGGCACTCGCTATGCGAATGGCTGATAGCTATATCGACGTAGAAGCGATGCGATCGACATTCTGGCTGGCACTATGGCGCCTAGATGAGGGCTTACCTGCGGAGGCTGAAATTCGCGCCGCCAAATGGTGGGCTTGTGATGGTGCACACCGTGTTATTCACACCGCGCAGCATTTACATGCCGGCATCGGCGCTGATGTTGAATACCCCATTCATCGCTTTTATCTTTGGGCAAAACAGCTCAGTTACTGCTTAGGTAATGGCAGTCATCAGCTGGAACAACTCGGTAAACTTCTAGCCGCTGATGATTCTGTGGGTTATGCGGCGATAGAAATTTAATTTCTTAGCCACACAATACGCGCCTTGATTAGCTGGCGGTTAAGCCGCCATCTGCTACCAAGGTAGTACCAGTAATATTTCCGTCTGAAGCTAGGTAAAATACTGGCTTTAATATTTCGTCGGTTTCTGCAATGCGTTTCAATAAAGTAGAATCGCGCATACCCTCTTCAAAACCAGGAATAGCGGCGATACTGGAGTCCACTAAGTCTGAGCGATAGGGGCCCGGCGCTATCGCATTAACGCGAATATTGTCATTGGCCCACTCTTGCGCCATCACTTTAGTTATCGCTTCTAAACCGGATTTCGTTGCTGCATAAAAACCATTATAGGCTGGTGGTCTTAATGCAGCGACCGAGAGAATATTAATGATACTACCACCACCACCTGCTGCCATTATCGGTGCAATGCGGGAAGCTAAATACCAAGGACCGCGAAGATTGACTTGGAACATTTTATCAAACTGTTCGGGGCTTAAGTCTGTTAATGGGCCTAAGGCGATATTAGTGCCTGCATTATTAATGAGTAAATCAATGCGAGCATAATCTGCTTTAAGTTGGTCCAAGAGCGCATCGATCTCTTCAGTTTTACCCGTATTAGCAGCAATACCCACCGCTTGGCCACCCGCCTGAACAATCTGCTCGGCTAAGGCAGTACAACTGTCTTGCTTGCGGCTTACAATAATAACAGTGGCGCCTTGCGCAGCAAAACCGAGTGACATCGCTTTCCCAAGCCCTCGACTACCACCCGTTACCAATACCACTTTGCCTGTGAAGTTAGACATACAAAATCCACTCTTTTTATTATTAAGGTAAACGTGACTACTTGGCTTTTAATGCTCTTCTCGCCAATACCGCCT
>MDTC01212016.1_pt1 | contig 11572 bp, 9 predicted proteins | sample 811181 | NCBI WGS metagenome assembly MDTC01 (sample SAMN05326644, study PRJNA326480) | marine metagenome | isolation source: seawater | place: Pacific Ocean: North | collected 2011 | reverse complement strand
CTCGCGGAGGACTTTGGTGGTGATTGGCTTTGCGCATTCAATGTAGATTTTGTCGTTGTCATAAGTAGTTATTGTTAGGTCGTCAAAAGTTTCCGTTTCGGTTATCATATTTCAGCGAGAATGCACAACCCCACTAAACCGTCAAGAACCAATGCAAAAAAAGACAATCCCACAAAAAAAGGAGGGCTGGAATCACGACAGACCAGCCCTCCCGAAAGGAACAAAGGGACACGACTCCCTGTGTTGGGGTAAAGTTCTATGGGGTTTGGGGGTGGGACGTCAAGGGCGCAATACCGTGTCTGTGCCTATTGGGAATACCGGCCCTTGCGGTTTACGAGACTTGGGCGAGACGTCTTTCGGTGTTCCCTTCGGAAAGCTTTTCCTTCTAAGTTCAGCGCGCTTCCGAGCTTCTTGATCCGCGCCTTGTCCGTACCACCAGTGTACCCATTTCCCAAATAGCGGAGCGTACTTTATCCAGCCTTCAACTATGTCTTCCATTGGGCGCTTGTTAGCACCCACTCCCTCATAAAGTATGTCTTTTAACATTGGCATGGGGGGCGCGAGGAGATTGCCGGTGCCTTCCCAGAAACCCTTTTTGTACTGATACTGGACAAAGCGACTCTGCCCTGCCACTGACCAAGCGGCCTCATTTAAATAATCGCTGAGCTTAACCGAGTTGCGTCCAAGCATCCAATCCTTGAGGGCCATCTGCCCCATTGTGCCGCCACCGAAAAGCAAACCCACACCCATGAGATTGTAAAAACCTTCGGCAACTTGCTTTTTGTTCCCGGAAGTTATTTGTCGCACGACGTCGCGTTGAAGTGTCTCCCATTGCTTTAAGGTAAAAGACTTCAAGAAGTACGCAGACCTCCCGCCACCACCGCTTCTCAAATATGCTTCGGGCATTTCGGACAAGGCTATCGGTTGCGTTTTCGCCAGTTCTTGAAAAAGGTACAAGCGGGTCAAGTCATCTTTCTTGTTTCCGCTTCTGATGCCTTTTATCAGGTTGTCCGTCTCTTGTTGGTAGAAGGGTTGCATACGCTGTCTGAATGCAGCTTCCCCTTTGGGTGTTCTCAACTGTTTCTTTGCCTTGAGTAACGCTCCATTAAGGTTGGACTCCTTCATGAGAACGTCCATCTGCTTGAACCCGGATAATCTCATCACGCCTGGAATCTCTATGCCGCGCGTGCCGGGTACGGGTAGTCTTCCACCCATCAATAGCTTGTTCATGGCTCCGGTGCTTGCTCCTTGCCACTCAGCCCCAATGTCGGAAAGTCCCAAGTCTTTCATCCGCACACCCTCGTTAGTTTGCTTCAGAGCTTTCCGCAAAAAAGCGGGAAGGTTGTCCAAGGTCGCCTGTTTAGTTCCCGCCAGATTATTGATGATGCCGTGGCGGTATGCGTTTAAGGCAAACTCACTGGATTGCGTGATGGTGCTGAACGGATTGCCGATGGTGGTGGCGTAAACAAAGTCACGATAACCTTTTGCAAAGTTGCCAATCCCTTTTTCGCCACCACGAAGACGGACTCCAATCAGGTTTGAAATGTCTTCACCTATTGGGGTGAAGTCTTCTAGACTCATGCCCAAATCCGTCCGCATTTTCTCCATAACTTGCTTGTAGCCTTGGCCCTCCATACCCGGCACTTTCCCCATGAGACGCTTCTTCGCTATCTCGTATCCCAAGCGTGTTGGGTATGCCGACACCGTCTCCAAGAAGTTCCCGTAAAGAGGCTCTAACTGCGGAGTCATCGTAACCACTCGCTCCTTGGAGAACGGTAAACCGGCCTGTCGCGCCGCTGCCGCTTCTCCCGCTTCTATCTTTCCTAGATACTTATATACCTCCTCAGAGATGTCGCCGGGACTCAACTCCGCATTCGGTCTCCGCTGACCTTTGTAGAATACCTGTCCGTACTCAGGAGTTCCAGCCTTTGTGTTTACGTACACATCCGCCATCGGGTCTATCATAGTTCCGCTGGCGGGGTCATAGCGAGGTTTCCAACTATTGCCCTTGAACAATTCTCCCCTGGCGTTTACTTCCATCGCGGCGCTGACTTGATCGTCCAGTGCCGTGGTGGTCTTCCCAATGAACTTTCTAAATTCCTTATAGCTTTTCACCTTGAGCGGCAAGTAGTCCGCGCGGTGCGACAATTGAATGCCGTGGGCATTCGCCAGTTTGTGCATATCGTCAAATGCGGCATACATGTTGGTAACCGCATCGTGCATCCCCGGATTTATTCCGTTATTCTGATAGCGAGTGGCAATGTCGTAGAGCGCTGCGGAATTGTTCCGCTTGTACGCGCTCTCCCAAAGTTTCTTGTCGGCTGGCTTTAGCCTCTTGTACATGCCCCCTATCGCTTCCATCTTTGCAAGTTGCTCATGCGCTATGAGGTTTTGCTCTAGCTCAAAAGCGTCCACGATGGTGGAAACACGTGGGCCGATCTCCGGATGGGCGGCAATGATTCGCGACTTGATGGGGCGAAACAATTGATCCCACCTCTTTCCTGCTACCTTACCCGCATCCATGAGTCCTTCCGGAGCGGAGATGCTAATGAATCCCGCTCGCTTATCTCCGGCGGGAAGTTGCTTGGTCAGGTGGTCAAAAGTGTTTTGGCTAAATTCGGATGCGTGCTTTGTGGGATCTTCCTTGAGAGCGGCGATACTCTTCTTGATGCCACCCTTGGCAGCATGGTGGGCTATGGCGTGCGGTTTCCCTTGAAGGAGTGGGTGCGTGGCGATAGTGCCTTCGGTGTATATAGTAGACGGGAGTTCCTTTGTTGGAGCTAAGCCCCCCGGCCCTACCGGTTCATCCAGAAGATTCGTGGCTGCGTGCAGTTCAAGCTCTTGCTCGTAGCGAGGGTTCTTGCTACCAATCTCCACTACCTCGTCTACGTTCTGTCCGCGCAATTTGGCGTTCTTTCCCATCCTGTACAACTTTAATGACCCGGCAAGTAATGAGGCTGCGGCAATATCCAACCCCGCCCATTCCAGCCCGTTCTTTAGGGCGGCAGTACCCATGCTCTCACCGGGTTTCTGCGCTAAAAATTCCGTGATCGGGTTTTCCAGTTTTAATCCAAGAACTTCTGACTCTTGCACTAGGTTGGAAAGTCTCTTCTCTTGCGTGTCAAAGGCAGTTGCCCCCGTGCCAAACGCCGATACGGAAGACGGAGCACCCGCCGAAAGTCCCGCAGCAAAAGGTGCTACGAATTGAGCGATGTGTCCGCTGATGCCTGGTGCGGACTTCTCCAGCCCCTTCAAGAAGTTTGGTGATGCTGGATTATACCAACCCGCTTCCATTTCCACGGGGTCGTGCATGGCAGTGGTCTCACTAAGCCATTTCTCCATGTCTCGCGCCACCAGTTCCGGGTTTACCGAAGCCCCAAAGGTGCGAGCAAAGGGTGTCATGGCGTTCACTAGCTTGGATGCCGTATATCCCCCCGCTCTTGCTCCGCCCTTGGTTATCCCCGAAAGTACGTCTTCACCCAAGGTGGGTGTACCCTCGTCCACTCTGCGCATCGTCCTTGAGGGCAATTGAAGGGGCATGTTGGATACGGTGTCTCTGGTGAACGGATCGTCTAGCGCCTCGTCCACTCGTGCGGTTCTAAGAGCATCCGCTTCCCGTTCGCGTTCCCCTCTCAAGTTTGGTTCTAAGGATGGTACGGGACGCTCTTCAGGCACTGCGTCCAATTGCCGTACCTCTTCGGGGCGCGGATCGGTTGGCGGTAGCGTTTGCGTGCCACCCATGTCAACGTCGTTCAGCGCTCCGAACGGCGCTATCATCATGCCCTGCTCGTCCGCTGCCGCCAGACGCGCCACCAGTTCCTCGTCCGTGTACTGCTCGTACTCCGGATAGTAAGCCCGAAGCGTCTCCATGCTTTGAGCCATTAGGGTGTCGGAAGTGTCGGCAGTTTGTGAAGAAGTCTAAGCGCGGTCATATCCCCACCAACCTTTTTAATTTCTTCTATAATATCTTCCATTTCTTTGGATTTCGTTACAGAAATAACTTCACCACCATCAGTCTCGTAATAGTATTTGGTCTTGCCGATCTCCTCTTGACCGTTGACCAAGTCATCAAGTCCCGTACCACCCCAACGCCCCCGGTTGCCATCTGCCCTCGCTTGCCTCTGAGCCTCCATGTAGATTTTCAACCCCGGATACGCTGACTTGGTTCTAAAGCTAGTACCCAAGAGACTCATGTGCGCTTCCGGACTCAAGTCTTCGGGCAGTATTTGAGTTAGACCTTTGTCGTTCTGAATGTACGGGGTGCTCCCGCCATTGAGAACCACTATGTCGTCTCCCGTTGCATCCTTACCGATAACGGTCACGGCATCTTCTACCATTGGTCTCATCTTGCCGTTTTTACCCATCGTCCAGAACTGCTTGGTGTCGGGATGATACATCATCCTACCCTTAAAGTCGGGGTCTTTAACCTCTACGAATGCTCTCGTAGCGCCTTCGGTTACTTCCACGTTAAAACGACCCGTTGTTTTATTAAAGCTCGTCTTTGCGCTAATGCCCAAACTAGCAAGTCGTTGGGCATCATTTTCCGCATCCTTCTTGGTTTCAAATTCATCTTTTACCAATTCAACCCACTTGCCGTTCCCCATGTATTGTTGGCTTGATCCGTCCTCAAGTTCTTGCACCGCATATAAGTCCGGCTTTACTTCGGACGCAGACTGCACGAGTTGAGTGGTTGGGGACGTCGCTATTAAGACAGTACCGGTAGCAAGCCCATCCTTGTCTAGCACTTCTTGCGCTACCCCTATTTCATCTCTCCCCCATTCCCGCGAACGATCACGAAGTTTTTCTATTCCCCCATCAAAAACCTCCTTGTTCAGAACCGCCGCCGCCGCAGGATTCTGGTCGCTCCATCTCATTAACTTCCTTTGCGCGCGGGAAAGATTACTGTACTTCCCACCTCTCTTCCTTCTTGGCGGTGGCGGTGCTGCCATAGCCTGACTTACCGCTCCCGTCTGCGGAGGAAGTGGTGGATACGCCCCCCCAAGCGGTGGCGACTGTTGGGGTACCGCCGGAAGCTGAGAGACGTCAACCGTGCCTGGGCCGGGTAAGCCGGGTGCGCCGGATGGAGCTTGTGCGCCTCTGCGTCCTCTGCCGCCCTGCCTGGGTTGCGAAAAGAGATCCATTGCTTTTTTTATTGCATCTGCCTTCGCGATCTCATCGGGACTAGGGGGAGCGTGCCGAGGTTGAGCGTAATACTTTGCCCTTGCCTCGCTTTCCGCAATATCCGCCGCTGTCTTTGCTTGCGTTTGCATAACCCCCAATGCACCGGCAAGGGCGATTTTCTTTGAAGTAGTCAACTCTCCTTCAGATAGCTTCTTCAGTGACTTACCTAAATCCGTATTGCTATTTTGCAATTTAAGCTGTTTGTCCTCTGGCATATTTTGCAAGTACGCGCCAATCATCATGTCTGCGGTATCCGCCTTCTGCTTATTCAACTGATACTTCTCAATCGCCCCGCCAATATTCTGCCCCAGCCCTTGGTACGCCGCCGCTTGCGCCGCCGCCCCCTGCATGATTGGGCGGGTGTCCACCTGCCCTAGTGCGCTTCCGTAGTTGCCTGAGAAAAAAGGTTGTCTTGCCATTGTTTTATCTCCCGTTAGCTAAAAAGTGATTTAAGTCCTTTCCCTGCGGCAGTTCCAACACCGCCACTAAACAATCCTCCACCCAGCGCTCCTAACCCACCCATTATACCCGCACTTCTGGTAGCGTCTGCTCCGACCTGTGCGTTATACATGTTCGCGGCATTGGTCGCTTGGTTGCTTATAAAGCCCAAACCCGATTCTGGGTTTAGGTACTGTGGCCCCGACTGTAGACCGTACTGAGCGCTCCCAAATAGTTGCCCACCTGCACCAAGGTTGTTCTGCCCTTGTCGCTGAAGTATTGCTTGAAAGGGGTCTGCACTCGTGGCTTGCTCCAGCCCCACCATTTGGACGGCGCTTGCTCGCTCCGCGCCTAGCCCCTGCTGACGGTACTGTTCTTGCATCGCGTCACGTCGCATGGCACGCTCAATGTCTTTCTCTTCAGCGGTAAGTAAGCGATCCACTCCTGCCGACTGGCGACCTAGCTCCAACTGTTGTGCTTGCAGTCCGCGAGCCATATCCGCTTGCTGGATGCCCACTTCCTGTTGCAGTGCGTTTTGAGCGAATGCGCGATTCTGCTGACGTCTGGCGTTGTCTTCCCGAATTACGTCTTCCGCTTCCTTGATGGATGCGGTCGGGTCAAAAGTTCTACCCATGTTTGTGGATCTTGCCCTAGCCGCTTCTTGAATGGCGCGGTTCTCGCGAGCAGTAAGTCCTTGGTCTAGCGCTCCCATGCCCTGTTGCATAAGTGCAGAGCGGAATGCGTCCGTGCCACCGGGCTGAGCATACTGTTGGGTTGCCTGTCCAGGTTGTACTGGCCCTTCAAAGCCAGCTTGTAATCCTTGCTCCATTCTTGGGTCATAATCTCCCGTGCGACCACCGGTAATGGCGCTGATGTTTGCGTTCTCCAGAGCCGTGCGTTCTGCCAAAGTCCCTTGAGCGGAAGTACCAAATAATGGGTCGCTGGGAATTGCAGACATTCCTTCACTTCCACCAGCGCCTATCGCTCGCGCTTCGGCTAATGCCCCACTCAAGTCACCTTGGGCGCGGTATGCGTCAGTAGCCCTACCGCCAAGACGTTCCACGTCCGCGATGTCCGCTTCTCTAGCTCGTTGTTGACCGCCCCTGCCAATGTCTTCAGCTAGAGCAGATAAGCCCATGAACTGACCTTCCCTAAATCCTGCTTGGTCTGCGGTGTCTTGAAGGGTCAAACCTAGTTCCCTGCCCTCATCCCTGCCATACTGTTCGTAATGGTCTCTACCATATTCTTCAATGGTTCGCGTGTTTTGCCCTCTATTGGCATTAAAATCCGCAAGCAAGTCAGGATTGTTTCTGACGTATGACTCGTAATCGCTGACCTGCTCCTGTACGGCTCGCCTGTCTCCTATGAGATCAACCATGCCATCACCTGTGCGGACTAAACCACCCTCTTGAAAAGTTCCCTCTGGTGCGTAAATATCCTGACCACTTTCATCTTGCTTGTAAATGGGCGTAGCCTCACTTACCAATCCGTCATTGCCAATTTGCAACGCATCAATGCGAGGAGTACTGGCTACGACATCAACTTGATCCGGGGACAAGTACGACTTAAAGTCTTCAGCGAGCTCTATTTTTGCTTGATCCCTAAAGTCATTAATTTGCACATCACTTATACCGTCTCCCACACTCTTCAATAGACTGAAGGTACTGTTTGCGTCACCTAATTTTGCCGTAACCGAACCCGGAGTTGTCCGTCCGGCTGTAACCTCCCCAAAACGTTCATTGTCCCACGGCACTGAAAAAGGTTCAGACTCCGAAGAACTGACTTCTTCACCGGTAGCGGTGTCAATTAAACGAGTAGTGAATACGGCAGTTCCGTTGGGATCACCAGTATTTTTATTGTAACCTTTATACGTGAGTTCACCATCTTGAACAACTTTGTATTGCCCTTCTTGTGGGCTGGATTCATATCCCGTGATTATCCTTCCGTCTTCTGCATACGTCTCTCCACTCCCTGTACCCAAGAGCGTCTGGCGCATTACGTCCGTGTCTACTTGGGCGGTAGTTTTTCGCAACGGAGCTTCGTAATCCCTCACCAAGTCTTCCAACTTTCCTACGCTTCTAAAATCTGCATCACCTACTTGCTTGCCGGTAAGTAGCGCAGTCTGAGCTTGCAGAGCCTCAAGCATTCCTTGAGCGTAACTAGGCTGTGCTGGCTGTTGAAAATTCGTATCTCCACCCATAACTATTTTCTCCTTAGAACTGTTTTGAAGTCAAACCACTTTACCGGACGTTCTTTGCTTATTCGCGACCAACCCACCCACGGTAACGGATAAGGGGCGCGTGATATAAACTCTGAAATTGCGTTTTTCCCTGCGGCGAATCGTACGTACCATGCGTCACCCCCTGCATTCCATTGCTCGTCAGGCTTTCCATCGTCTTTTTTTACACGCTTAAAGAGTATAAGACTGTGAGGTGTCATGAATACATAACCTCCCATCGTTGCGTAAGCTGAGATATCGGCCATTAGATCGCCACCTGTCTTGGCGTAAAAATCCAAACCTGCTTTTAATGGATTCATGTGCTGATCGTACTCCCCATCGCGATTACCCGAAAGTAAGTGCCATCACCGATAGCCATGCACTCATTTCCGCCATCTCCATTCGTGACGTGAATTATCCTGCCAAGCGTTGCCGCCGGTGCGGATGCCACGGAAAAACTCTCAAGGGTAATGGGAGTACTGCTTATTGCCGCTACGCTTACGCCGGGTTCACCAAGTTGATTTAGCGAAGCTGCATCTACGGTCACGCCGGTGGCAAAGGTAAACCCTCTCGTAACGCTTGCAGTAGTAGCCACTACGCCACCTCCCTGCGTGCGTTAAGCCCCTGCCCTTCCGCCTCCACTTGAACGTGCCTAAAGGAAGGTCGCCCCGCTGTCACGTCTAATTCAATGTTGCCCGAATAGCCACGCTTTCTGCCACCGCTGAAGCGTAATAAAGCTTCTTCCGTACTTCCGCCCGTGTAGCTTAATACCGTGGTGGTTGAATCGGGATCGGTAGTGTTGAGCTTTATGGTGAATGCATCTGAAGATACGAAGCTTGCTCCCAATTGACCGCGCTTGAAACTCTTTATGCCCTGCTCACCGAAAAGATAATCTCTCGTCTTCAGCTTGGCTGAGATGGCGGTTGTGTTGGACTCTGAGCTACTGCCGATTTTGCGGTTTGAGTCATCAGTGGAATTTTCAAAGCAGAGATACCAACCCGTGTCGTTACACGCAAAGAGTCTGCGGCGCGTAGGATTACTCCCGTGGGAGCATACTACCCAATCGTCCACATGGAACGCTAGGCTACCGCTCATGGCTGGGTAATCGTCTACGCTAGTCCATTGGGAGGTAAGGAGGTCAAAGACAAAAATCTTGTTTGGAACGGTACTGCTTCCCGTGGGTACTGCTAGGAAATATTTATTATCAAAGACCACGCCGCACGCTTTGTCTGCCGCAGCATAGTTCACGTCAGCAAACTGGTCTTGGATCGGACGGGTAAGCGGGATAGTCTCACCCTGCACTTTTGAAATTGCCACTCCCAATCCCTTTGCGGGGTCTACGCCAGGGGAAAGAACTACTACTCCGTTGTCGCTCAAGAAGTAAGTCTGTGGCCCTGACTGCGCTATGCTCTTTCTAGCTACGCAACCGTGTTGGCGGGTAATCTCGTAAACGTTTGCGGCTGATGTAGTTGCAACGTTGTTTATTAAATGAATGCTATTGCGAAAAAAACAGATTAGCTGATCTTCTTGATACGGGATGAACCCCACGAGGAAATCCGCACTGCCCTTGTTAATTCTAAATTGTGAGTCGGCGGCAGTAAAGTTGTTACTATCAAGGAGATCCGACATTAATACGGTGTAATTTGAGTCCGTGGGCTGGGGAATAATCAGTCGGTTTCTAAAGCTGATTCCGTAGTCCGTATTGGGGCAAGCTATGCCACTACCTGACGCAGTACCTGTCTTTACTACGAAATCCGTAGGAGAGCTATGATTGCCGTCCCATTCAAGTGGTCTTTTGGAAGACCCGCGAAACAGTATCAACTTCTCAAAGTTCTGTACAAAGGACGCTCCATCCGCTGTGGCTACCACCTCACTGCCAGGATAATCTATGTTGATTCCACTCGCGTTATCATCGTTCCACAAAATCACTTTGTCTTTAGTGGCCGCCGCAAGGAACTCCTCGCCCGTAGCGGGATCAGAAAAAATAGTGGTAGCGAATACTTGCTCCGTTCCGGCAGAGTAAGTCAGGGTAACTCCACCTGCAAGGAAGTCTATCCCCTTGCGGACTGTTGCGGTGTCTCCCTCAAGCACCATGTTCTGCGAATCAGCGACCATACCGGGTTGCAGGGAAGTCGGCTCTAAGTACGAGTTCATGCCCACGAAACCAACGTCACCCTCCGTAATGGCGGGTGTGTCCAGTTGACCGTATTCCTCGTACCTAGGCATTACTTCTTAACTATCTGGATGATGCGTATGCACATGAATATGCAGGTGAACAACGCCGCGCACAACGAAGCCAAGTGACTCCATTGAGCCAAACCCATGCTGGTGACGAGTCCACCGACTCCACCCCATACGGTTCTGTCAGCTAGAAGCTCCACGTCTTAGTTAACTCCATTTTGCTGCATCCCGTGAACAATTCTACGACTGCTATTACTACGATCAGCGCGGCGAATGCGGCTACGATCTTACCTCGTTTACTGAGACCGTTATAAATTTCAATCAGTTTTTGCATTTTTTGTTTCCTCGCAAATTTTGTTTATTTTCTTAGCGTTGGATCGGGTGATGAAAAGCGGAATGCACATGATGCCAAGCACTACGAATGCGGCATATTTTAAAGTAGTCCAAATTCCACTGGTGACTTCTTGTATTTTTCCTTCCTGGTTCTTCATTTGGGCGGCTACTATGCCTTGCACGTCGCCGGTTGTTATAGCAGTCACGAGCTTCTTGTTCTCGTCATCCAAAGTCCAGATTTCCGCACCGGCGTAAGCTACTCCCGCACCTAGTCCAGCCCCTACCGGCCCGCCAATACTGCCTACCGCCGCTCCCGTGACTGTTGCCGCCGGTGTGATTAGCGATTTCATGGAGCATCCTGTAAGCATTACGAGCATAGCTAAGAGGCTAATCCTCATCAGGAGACCATGCCGACGTCGCTAGGATCGCCAGTATTTCGGAATGAGTGTATGTGTCTTTGCCGTAAAGAAAACGCGGTTTAGCGCCTTGGTACTTCACGACAGTTTGCGTTTCCGCAATGTTGTAACGAAGAGTAGATTCCGAAGTTTCAAGCACTTCAGAGAACACGATGTCCGGCACGTCGCTTGCGTCTAGTATTACGTATTTCATGACGGTACGCTGGATGAGTATGTTGGGCCGTTGGTGAGCGTTCCGTTGTTGGAGTTGGCGGACATGTCGTAGATCGTAGTGCCACTGCCAGCTTCCGTCCCGTCTCCCATTCGCCACCAAGCAACTGGGGAATAAGATAAGACGTCCGCTGGTGCGCCAGAGTTGTAAATGTCCGAAATATCTGAGGCAGATAACGCGCTGTGGAACATAGCTACTTCGTCTATCTTGCCATTCCACCACCGATTAACAGTATTATCCGCGATGGTCATGCCGTATGCTCCGGCGTTAGAACTAGTGGGACTTGTGGTCGTGTTGGATTCTTGACTGCCTCCTACAAACAATTTTACTCCGTTAGTCACTCCGACATCCACGGTAAAAGCTACGTGATACCATGCACCAGTACTAAGAGTACTGCTACCGCTCACAGTAACTCCGCTCCCAAAATATAAAACTAATTTACTGCCATACACGGCAAACTGCCAATCCAAGCCGCCCGTTCGTTTCGCCGCGATAGCTTTATACAAACTAAAATCGTCTGCATTGATCCACGCGCTAAACCTCCAATCCCCCGCCGTATTCAACGAAGCGTCAGCGGCGATAGCTATATAATCG
>MDTC01084062.1_pt1 | contig 11573 bp, 8 predicted proteins | sample 811181 | NCBI WGS metagenome assembly MDTC01 (sample SAMN05326644, study PRJNA326480) | marine metagenome | isolation source: seawater | place: Pacific Ocean: North | collected 2011 | reverse complement strand
CATCACAGAGCCATCAGGGGCATCACAGAGCCATCAGGGGCATCACAGAGCCATCAGGGGCATCACAGAGCCATCAGGTTTCACAATAAATATAAGCTGGTATAGGGCCACTTTCTGGTATATCAATATTATCTAGTAATTTTGAATATTTATTTATGAAAGTTTCTCGCTCTTCATCAGCAACATAGAATTCTATGGAATATCCAGTCTTTATTTCACCAGTGCTAGATGTTAGATAATCTGTTATTTCAAAATCTGGCAGTTCACCTATGCTGGAACCCAAATGTCTGGCAATGGCTTCCCTTTCTTCCCTATCCTCTTCAGCCAGTAATTAATCTGTTAGCATATCTTTCGCTTTCATGTGTAATTTACCCTACTAAAAATCAAACACTAAGTTTACAAAAGTCTTAATAAAAGAACAAGGTGCTTGTTAAGCATCCTTGGAAAAATCCCAAGGCGCAATACGCATTGCCGTTGGCAATGCGTATTGCGCCTTTAGCATTAACGTTCATTTCGCTGTTTGACTCAATCTTGAATTTTGGGATTTCGTCAATCTGAAATTTCGCTGAATGCCAAAGGATGCCTGAAATCCCGTTGACTCGTTTTGAACTTGGCAAATTCAGGGTTCAGAAACTTTGATTCGCCAAAATGAGAGATTTCTCACCAGGAACCTGAATTTTGCGTGCCCCACTGGCTGGAGAAGTGCGCGCTTATACGTTGCAGGCAACGTGCGCTCTGATTTCTGTATAATTTAAAAAGTTGTAAGTTTTTATATATTAGTGTAATCTATCTCACTAACATCCAAATCAGACAATTCCAAGAGGTAAAATATGGCGGCTAACAAAAAACAAAATTCTAGTAACATTCCAACAATTAAAGAAATGGAAAAAATTATTAACTACTTAGTTAATAAGATGGATAACAATGATCTAATACCCACACTCCCATCACGCAAAAATGGAAACAGAAACACTACAACCGTTTCAAGAATGTTCAAAAAATTAGAGTGTTCTATGAATATAGAAAAAATAGATAAAGACAATATACAAGAAATAGCACAACATGTGCATTCAAATCTAAATGCAGATGTAAATGTGCAAAAAACTACAAAATCATTGCTAAAAAATATTTCTATGTTTGCAGATAGGAACGACAAATTAGTATCTGGTTATTACCGACAAGGACACCCATCATATGAAATGCCTAACGATATAATGCAAGTAGGTAATCAATATGCTCCTCATGCACCTATACCAAATAATGATAATGGTAATGATGAAGAAGATGCAATATGTAAAGTTACATCATGTGCTATTTTATAAAAGAATTTACTTTATCCTGACAAAGCCTTTCAACTTCATCTCGAAAGGCTTTAACCCGCGTACCTATTTCTTCCATGTCCGATGAAACAACCACATAGTCCCTCTTATAGCGAGCATCAATATAGGAATTACAAAGTATATCAAATAGCAATCTATCCAATTCAGTTTCCATTGGGTAACTGTTAATAAACCGATCATCCAAGCCGCATATCAATCCTCTCAACTTCTTCAGATCATGACATTTTGGTTTGTAATGGGTATACACTAGCAACACCGTATGATAGAGATTTTCAGCACATTGATGTAATTCAAAGACAGCTTTATTAAATTCATTTGCATTATAACAAAGTAAATGAACACGCAAACACGAATCTGCTTTTTCTAACCAATAATCAAAATCTTCTTTTGCAAATTGGTATCGCTTTTCTGGGGCTAAAGACACCGGTTTTCCTAATACATATCGCTTCGAATCATACAGACAAATTCCTTGCTCATAGATGTCGACAAAGAAATATTGGGAATTGGATAACGCTTCATTCACATAATCCACATCATGCACAATCACCGTAACCGGAGTTTCAATTCCACTCTCTTCAATCGCTTTGATTAACGTCCACTCTAATCGTGTTTGTCGTTTTCTATTCTTAAATCTCACCAACACTAAAATATCAAAATCACTCTGGTATTCATAGGTAATATGGTCTTCCACATACCGATCTTCGACCCCCTCGCCTCTGGCATAACTCCCAAACAAAATGATCATTTCTACAGGTTGCGATTTTGTGGTTTTCTGATGAATGGCATTCACCAATTTTCGTAATTCTTTCTGCTTGACCTCGGGCAGTTTTGTTAATTCTTGGCTGTCTCGCATTTGGTATACTCCCTTAACCCTAATCGCCATTTATACATTTCAGGGACTAACTCCGATTGGCAGATTCGACAATAACACATCTCCTCTTTTTCACTAATATGCACCATATTGGACTGCTCAACATCCTGCATCTTTAACTGTTTTCGGTATTCTTGAAACTTTCCCCCAAATGCGACCAATCGTCGTCGACGTAAGGCTATATGCAAAGCTTCCACCACTTTCGCATTCGCGCCACAGAGCCCATTCGACATCTCCCGCACATAGTCCCCAGGTTTCGTCGCATACTTAGCTACTTCCGCTGCGACCGATTCGATCGCAGTCCCTTTTCGTAACTTCTTAACTCTCCGTATACCCACTTGCGTAATATCTGGTAACCTCGTTACCTCTTGCCATATTCGTAACCATTCGTCACGATCAATATACAAATTGTATTTTTTATTGAAATAGTTCATGGGCACCATAATCAACACATGAAAATGGGGATGATAATCATCCCGACCCGCATTATAGGTAATCTCCAATGCCCGAAACCATGACCGACAAATACGCCTTACAGGTCGTCTTAACATCAACTTTTTCCATGCTGTTTGCATCAACCCTATCCGACTAGAAAGCTCAATCGCTGGTACATTCGGCACTGTTAAAGTTAATAGTAAGGGAATATCACTTTTAAAATGCTGGATATGCTCATGCGCCAATTCTTTGACTTGATGAAACATAATCAATGATCGCCGCCACTGGCACAAGGGGCACAACCGACATTGGCAAAAGATAGCTGCCACCAACAACATGCCATGCCCTGATGAACAAGCCAAAAATCGCAACCACGCCCCACATTCATCCATCCGCTTCGAAAAGGTACCTGCTCCTGCAAAAATTCGATAAGCCTGCGAAACGGCCAAGGACTGTTTTTTATATCCTGACCACTTCCGTTTTCTACCCGTTGAACTTCTATCCTTGAGAATTTTTTGAGCATTTCGTTGGTTTTTTCCGCTTTGTTTGCTAGTATCTTCCATAGGATTATTTGTCCTGATCTTGTTCAATTAAATCCGCAAATTTACTGTAGCAAGATCGGGCATCCTAATCAAGAAAAAAGCAAGGTCAAAATTTACCCACAAAAAAACATGAAAGTTAAGTAATAAATACCTATTACAGCGAATTATAAGCCGGATATTAGCGCAACCGTTAATCACATAGTATCGAGCAGAATGCAGTCATGCTGGCATACCGGACAAAACTGAATTTAGAAAGATTTATGGCGAAAAACGACTGAGTGATCTCATGCAAACTTTATCAGAGGATAAAGCATGGACAGAGCTATGCCGAGAAATGGGATACAAGCGATTAGATACATTAAAATAAGGTAAGAAGCCCAAATCGCGCCATATTTAAGGCTCTAGGAGGCCACCAGCCCAAACCCCGCATAACTTCGTTAAAACATCCCTTTTTACCCCCTTTTTTAACCTATTTTGAGCCGCCCTGGCGCCAACCCAAATCCGAAAAAAAAGCGAAATTTTGACCAGCAGCCTGTTCAATTTATACGCACCGCAATTAATATTAAAAATATCGTGACGGATATTAATCACAATCTGTGTTCCTCGCCATCCGAGACGCTCTCCAAACGCTCTCAGCGGTTCACAGCTCGAGCAATGCGGAAATCTACCGCAACCCTTCTCTCAACCCCTCTGAGATGAGCTTAGAGTCTCTGAAACCCATTTAAACACCCCAAGGTCAATCAAACCCTGCCTTAACACATCTAAGAACTGTGTACTTGCCCACAACTTCTGTGGAAATCTCTGTTGATAACCGTAACATCCTCCCAATTAAGCCATGCTCGCGCACGCCTCCACTTTCTGAACACTCCTTCTGTCCTCGCATCACAATTGCCAGTCATCAGGATTTTCGGCATAATGAACGAGCAGTACAGCGTGGGAACGCGATGACTGCGACAGGACAAATGAGGTGAGCTGCTCCATAACTCACCTCGTCCACTTCTCATTTTTCTTTGGCTCCCAGATCGTTAAGGGGGCTTCATTGCCAGCCCCCTTAAACCCCCGCTAGGATATTGCTAGACAGAACAATCCGAAAACCTAACCGATCATTTGCCATCCTCTTCTTAATGCCCAAAAAATGGGCAAAGTTAGAATCAGAAATTTTGGTTGAATAGCTTATTTTATTGTTAGATCGTAGATGTAAAAATCAGCCCAAAAAATGGGGTAAAAAAGGGGTGTTTTGACGGTTTTATGCGGCTTCCCGTCCGATGCGCCTCCTAGAGCCGCTAATAACGCCGATCTTCGGACTCACTCCTTCTTTTAATACTATGTGAACAACGGCTGCACCTAAATTTGGCTATTTTTTTGCTCAAATCCACTTGTATTTAATGCTTTTGGTTGTTTTAGGATGATGCGATATTGTCTTGACACGATGGCTCCGATTTTGGTAATTTAAGTTTGTTGGAAAGTAAACTACAAACCGGAGCGCCCCCGTATGGAAAAAGATAGCAGAATTGGTGGAAAAAGCCAAGATGTTGCCAGAAAAACCCTTACAGACAAAAGTTCAACAGGAAAAAAACGGAAATGGTCACAGTACAAGAAACAATCTTTATCGGTTGCCGATGCGTATAGAACCTTTGAGGGGGCAGGAACGTACTCAAAGCGTATGGACGAGTGTGGCGGGTGGCTGCGGTTCTTGGTTTGTCTGGCTGGCCATGGCATGTTGCTGGTGGCGGCGATCTTTTGCCAGTGTCGATTATGCCCCCTTTACCAGTGGCGGCGATCATTGATTATGTTTCATCAGGTCAAAGCATTGGCTCACGAGCATATCAAGCATTTTAGGAGCGACATTCCCTTACTGTTAACCTTAACGGTTCCGAATGTTCCAGCAAGTGAGCTGTCTGAACGCATAGGGTTGATGCAAGCGGCATGGAAAAAGTTGATGTTAAGACGACCTATCAGACGTATTTGTCGCTCATGGTTTCGGGCTTTAGAAATTACCTATAACGCGAAACGTGATGACTATCATCCGCATTTCCATGTTTTGTTGATAGTTCCAGAATCTTATTTTAAGCGTGATCGGGATTTGTATATTGATCGAGATGCGTGGTTACGAATGTGGCAAGAAGTGACGGGTTTGCCAGAGATTACCCAAGTGGATATCCGGCGAGTCAAAAAATTACGAAAAGGAACGGCGGTTGAATCGGTCGCAGCGGAAGTGGCGAAGTATGCCACGAAACCTGGGGATTATGTGCGTGAGTTGCCGAATGGATTGTTTGAGGCGAATGCGACCGTGGTCGAAGCGTTACATGCGGCATTAAGACGAAGGCGTTTAGTGGCTTTCGGTGGTAAGTTCAAAGAGTATAGAAAGCAGTTGGAAATGCAGGAAGTGGACGAAGCAGATATGGTGCATATTAGCGATAAAGATGAGACATGTCGTTGCCGCATCTGCGAGTCTGAATTAATACCTGAAATGTACCATTGGCAGATTGGGCTGCGGCAATATGTTAAAAGAGATATTGGAAAAGAATCTCTAAAATTAACTGTTTATAAGAAAAACGAGATATTCGATAAGTAGAAAACAGACGTAAAATACAAGGATTAAGACTTACCACCAAGGTAGGCGCTAGCGATTTGTTCTCTGCTATGCCCCGCTCTTTCAGATACTAATTGCCTGCCATGGCTATCAAGCGTTTGATTCTCGTTGTGTAAATTTCCACCTTCTACAGTGGATTTATGCCCAGTGACATCGCTGTATAGTTTATTTAAATGTTCATGCCTCAGGCCGTGCGCTGTAATTCCATCTTTTCGAGATATATTATGTTTACTGAGAACATAGTAATAATGTTTATTGAATTGATAATACGTCTTTTCTCTTGGGACTAGGCTTTCTCCGGTATGGATAGAGGTTTTTAGTTGTTCTATTAATGCTCGTTGCGCATCGGTTTCAATGGGAACAGTTCGCATTCTACCACCTTTTGCTCCATGTTCGATGAGTAGATAATGCCCTTTATCAGCACTATGGGGTTTCAGAAGACAACTTTCTTTTGTTCTCAAACCAAAGAGGTGTTGAAGCTCTAATGCGTTAGCAGATCGATTGCATTCTTTTCTAACGGCTTCTATTTTCTCGGATATACTAACACCTTGGCTACTCCATGTTTTTGGTTCAGTGGGGACGTAACTGCGCTTTACTGAGTTTTTATCTTGTACGTAAGATTCAGGTTGCATAACCATTCCTTCTTTTCCAATCCAGCTAGAAAAGGCTTTGAAAACGCTTATGCGATTACAGATAGTGGATGCTGACAAACCTTTTTTTTCCAGTGAGACACAAGATTTTGCATATGCTTACCCCTGAAACCTTGGACAGCCTTCAACTTAAATCCTTGTGTCCTCAGATAGCGGAACCCTGCTTTCAAGGTTTCGCCTCGGTAGCGTTGTGTTGCGTATGAGCAAACTTTTTGTCTATTAGCGGTAAATCCGTTGTGTTTTCTTAGTACCGTAGTAAGCGTTACTTCCCATCTTTGCATAGTTCCTTTCCTCGCTAATAGGCGATAATAATTATTAATTTCTATGAGTCGTGTAATCTTCTTGAGCGGATTGTTTAATGTCCAACTGATGTAATAATTTCTTACAACATCATGCCTTCACGGACATTTTTTTTGTGATGAATGCTACTTTCGTAACATTTATCACGGTACCACTGACTCAGTGGTATTTCGTAACACAGCAGGACAGCATGGGTTACATGCAGTCAAGTCAGGCTATGAGGTTTATTTTCATTGCCCCTAATAGCGCGTACGAAGCAAATAACCGAAGGATAGGAAAACCTATCATTTGGTTTTGTCATCATGGGAAAGGCTTTATGCTTTCTGCTGATGTCGACTGAGGACTTACTCAATGCCCGCGATATTTGGGCAAGTGCCACGATCCTAATTGCTGCTAGGAGGCTCTAAAGTCGGTGTAGACGGCATCCTATCTTCTAGTAGAAAACCAGAAGTCTGGCCCGACAATTTAAGGACTCGAGTGAAGGTAGCTGCGTTCAAAGCTCACTTTGCTAAATTGGAAAACCATCATTAATTTGATTTTCATATTCTTGCTGGCATTGATCAAGTGATAACTTCGAATACATTTCGAGTGATTTCCTACTGTAATGGCCTGAATAAGGCTGGATCAGTGCGTCATCTACCCCTTTTTTCTTCATCCAGGTAAATAAGAAATGGCGCAGTTTATGCGGTGAAATTGAATGCTCAATGCCGGCTTCTTTTGTATATTTGGCTAGTATTTTTCGTACGCCCCGATCCGAATAGGGCCGTTTCCAACTCGATTCAAAGAGATAAGTTGCATTGGATTTCTTCATATTAGCCATATGTATCGCTAAAACTTCCTTAAATGAAGCTGGAAACGGAACTATTCTATCCTTATTTCCCTTGCCTTTATTGATTCTGATTTGACATCGGTCCAAGTCAATTGCAGAAATTTTTATGTTAATGAGTTCCGAGACGCGCGCCCCTGTATACAAAAGTGTTTTAATCATGACCACATGCTGCATATTTTTTGATTGCCAGACCACTTGATAATACTTATTGATTTCTTCCTCTGTTGGCACATAAGGCAACTTCTTAGGCGGGCCGGCATTGACCTTAATATTTAATTCTTTGCGAATATGTCGAAATAGTTGCAGCAAATAATCGTAATCCGGATTTTCTTTTTTAAGCTGTTTTGAGAACTGCTTTGCTTTCTCTCGTACTGGCGTACGACTGTTCTTTGTCATGGGTGGCCTCATAGGATGTATTTGAAGGTTTATTTGAAATAGCAATACGTTGATTTAAATCAATCGGAAATAATCCATAAGGATTAATATGTGATGAAAATAATGGCGTTAATGCCCGATAGTCTTCAGGGGTTAACTTATTGGCCCAATGGGGTTCAGATAAAACCTGCTGGATAATTAACGTATTGATGTAAACCATGCAGGCTTGGAGTAAATGCAAGCATAGGACTGATAATTCTTGATTATCCGTATTATTGGTTTTTAGCTCGCCTAATTTTCCATAAAAGATAAAATCCATCGCGTTGTTTAATCGCTCTACAACGTTCAATCCCTCGTTGATTTCTATTCTAAGCTCTTCAGAGTCTAAATACTTACACAGAAACATGCTTTTATTGGCTTTGCCAATCTCAAGCAGTGCTTTGTATACGGGATGATTATAATTATCATGACTAAATCTTTTAACCAATACACTTGGATCGATGATTCCCAACTTCAAAGCCACCATATACTTCACAATCTCGTCATAATTATCCTCGATGATCTGCCAATTGATTGTGCCTTTTATGATCAATGAGATATTAGTGTATCTTTTCTTATCTTGTGAGGTGACGCCGTATAGCTTTTGCCTGTTTATTGCTTTAAATCGGGGAAGAAGGTCAAAATCCAGTAAATGACTCACTGCAAAACCAATGACGCTTTGACCGTGAGTATCTACAAAAATGCGATCCATATTCATTTTTGTATCATGGTCAATAACCCCCTTAATCATTGCGCCGACTTCTGATGAAGAGCAGCTCTTTAATTGTGAATAGATGCATAATGACTTTTTATCGACATGCCAGTAAATCATCACTCCTTTACCCTTATAACGATGGTGCCATTCATTAAGAAGATTTTGATCCCAAGCGCTTATCTGCGTTGAATCGCACGCCACGGTTGTGGTGGCTTCACCCCATATCTCAGGATCTCTAACCTCAAGAACATGGTTAATCACCTGCTTGATGGCGCCTCTAACATTGGCTTTATTGATAAACCTATTTTTGACATAGCGTAAATCATCATAATTTACATCTCCATTCGCAATGCTGATTCTTTTTAGCCCTGTATTGCTGCCAATGGCATACACACACAACAACAACCGTTTTCTAAGTGTATCTGCAGGAATATTACTGCTTCGCGCGATGGTTTCCATTTGCTCAGTGAAATTAATAAGTAAATCGCATTCTTTTAAAATATCAATCAAATTAATACTAGACCATTTGCCAACAATATCCTTCTGTAGTTGTGCAATGTTGAGTGGCTCATCTTGCGCCTCTGACGGGCTAATCACGATATTTTTATTAATACTGCTAGGCCTAATTCTAACCAGATCATTGTTCATGATGTTTGTATTTAAGTTGGTTAGGTTGCTCTTTAAGGATTGCTTGAGCCTTTTAATGAATTGCTTGGCATTTGTTGGCAATCCAAGTAACTTATAGTAATGCTTTCTTTTTTTATCAAAATCTTGTGGGATATCTTCATTGGGGTTCCTGTAGCGATAACTACCTTCAATCCAAATAGCTTTAAAACCCAAGAAACTTTTTAATTGTTCTAAAATAGCAATCTCATAATTATATTTGTTAGCTTTCTTTTTATCATTGACCTCTGTTACAACCATAGAATTCCATGCAGTGGGTACGACATCATCAATAGGCGGTAGATCAATGTAATATTCATCATCTGATTCATTCCAATGCTGATTGATGAATTCGATTGCCTCTAGTAAGGGTTTGTAAATTACGTGATCTTCATGAAATTTAAACGCTCTTAATATAGAGAGTAAAATGCCTCGATTGCCATGTACATAATTTGAATGAATTTTATGCTGTATCTTCTGTTGATACCATCTGCCACGATGCTTTAAATCTTCAATCACCTCTAGCAGCGTTGCTTTAGAAACTTCCGGATAAACCTTATCCTCAATTATACCCTTTGGATTGTTGGCTGTGGCAGATGCTAATTTCTCCAAAATATCAAATTTACCGCCAACACGTTTCACTTCTTTGAGAATGTGTTGATTAACATGGCTCTCAGCACTTGTGCGCATACGATGGATCAGTTTAACAAAAGAGTCTGATAATCCATCTAACATTAACTGTAATCTAACGTGACAAAATATTGCCATCGTTGCATATTTTGCTGTCGTGCTAAATTCTAAAATATTGCTAGGCAATAAAGCCATGATGCGCTCATAATATTGCAACAATAATTTACGATCGACTTGGTTAAATATCGAGGGCGGCACTTTCACCTTACCAAGCAAAGTGATTCTCTCTACGGCATAATTCACATGTTTAAGGCGAGCGCCTGGGATGTCTTTTTTTAGTTCAGATAGCTCAACGATTCTACAATCCCCTACCTGATTGCCAGTTCCCGCTAGCATTTGATCAATGTAATAACAATCATCTCGATCTAAATTTTCAAAGATACTATGGAAAAATCTTTCTTCAAACTGGCGCTTGGCCGAAGAGATATAGCGCTTAAGCTGTTTATCTTTGAATAACTCAATCTTGTTTTGATTAAAATACAGACGGGCTTGTTCTAATAGAAATTCAGAGGATGGACAGCAGGGTAAAATATCTTTGCTCAGGTATTCGATAAATGCAGTTGCGTCATTATCGGTGGGTTCGCGAAAACCAAGATATTCTCTAATTTCCTGACGAAACCTTATTGCCGTACCACTATTCCAGTCGAACTTGATAATATCTGATTGATCAAGATTTAGCTCCGCCGCTATTGTGGATACTAACCGTGATGGCAGAGGGCGTTCCTTAATGGACAATGATTTAGTATAAGTTTTAAAGTACCCCAATATCACACCAAAAGCTAATTGATTGCAACGTCCATATTTACTTTTACATAGTTGAATTTCGTTTGCTGAAAAGGCGATTGATTTGTTCATTTATTAAGTTCCTAGAAATCCCCATGTCGGCACCAATTAGGGGTATAATACCGGTATTTTGGCAAATATCAAGCATATATTGCCTAATAAAATACAAAAAAGTGCAGGAATATATTATATAGGAACTTCAGATTAAAAGAAAATGGCAAAGTGAGCTCCCAGCGCAGCTACCTTCACTCCGGTCCTTTAACCATCAATCCTATACAACAAGATGGAGCAGACGAACGATTCATTCTCTACTCTTGCTTAAAGGTCACGCAGCTAAGGCATGACTGATATAACTATGGCCCCTTGTGATAGGGAAGAGATGGGCATCTACGCCACGGACACCTCACCAGCTCATAGCCGAATGTTTAACTTGCCTCGTACACTTGTACTTTTAGGCCGTTCTAGCGGCGGCAGCAAGTTTCATTCGTTGGCCCTTCTATCAACCAGGTTGATAGGCTCACGACACATAGGGCTTTAAGTGACAAGTAATATACGCCTTCACGTTTCATGGCATTTAAGCCAATCATCAGTATTACTCTGCCATCAGGGTACTGCCTAGACTATATTGTGTCAATTAGAATGTTTGTTACATATAGCTTGCCAGAAAAGTTTTGTCACACCCTATCAATATTAAATTTTTAAAAAAAATATTGATGACGTAAGATATGGATAGCCTGCTTATTCTCTT
>MDTC01186614.1_pt1 | contig 11574 bp, 7 predicted proteins | sample 811181 | NCBI WGS metagenome assembly MDTC01 (sample SAMN05326644, study PRJNA326480) | marine metagenome | isolation source: seawater | place: Pacific Ocean: North | collected 2011 | reverse complement strand
GATCATTCTCGTCCAGGATATAAGGAGAAGAAGCATCCCTACAGGAAATACCACCTGGCTCCAAGGGTACTCTTGCTTGTATTCCTGATCCAACCAAACCGCTAAATAATCTCCGCCAATAAACAGTGTTATTGCCTCTACATTCGCTGCCATGATATACGCCAACATTTTATAACCGGACTTCACAAAAACTCCAGAATGGAAATTTTTACCTAACCATCAGCGACTTGACCAGATCCTACCATCGATAGCGTTATCCCCTTGATAAGTCAAATCACGATGTGTTAGGTTCACTATCCACAACTTACCGACAGCTGTTCGGCAACCACAAAGTGATACGGAACTGCCCCCAAATGAATGTACTTTTTCCACCTGAGGACCTTACACCCGATAAACCAGCCCAGCCGTATTTTGCGTCACCTTCACATGGGTCTGCCTTATGGGAAAATATCAAAGAAAAACTGGTCGAGGTTGTTGCTCCTGCAGACTTCACTAAATGGATCCAGCCTATTAGGGTCAAAGAAATATCCAAGACCAACATCGTATTATTGCTTCCTGACATGACTTTTTATAGGGAGATTGATCGGCTATTCGATAAACTAGAAATGTGTAGGTCTATTATAGGAGCTGAAGCGCACTTCCAGTTCGAAATAGAGAAAGATACGCAGACGGATGTGCCCAGCTCTGTGATTGAGTTTAGCGAACCGCCACAGAAAGAACAAAACCCTGGGAAAGAGGCTGCGAAGTTTTCAAGAACGCTAACCCATCATAGCTACATTAACTCGGAATACCGTTTTAACAACTTCGTAAATGGTCCCAGCAATCAGTTCGCTCATGCCTCTTGCCTTGCTGTGGCTGATGACCCAGGCCAAAATTATAACCCGCTATTTCTGTATGGTAGTACTGGCCTTGGTAAAACACACCTTTTGCACTCTGTTGGGAACGCTGTTCTAGAAGACCGGCATAATGCAATTGTGACCTATATCTCAAGCGAACGATTCATGAATGAAATGATTTACTGTCTAAGATTCAATAAAATGTGGGATTTTAGACGAAAATATCGAAGCTGTGATGTCTTGCTGGTAGATGATATACAGTTTATTTCAGGTAAAGAAAGAACACAAGAAGAGTTCTTCCATACATTTAATGCGTTATATGAAGCAAAAAAACAAATCATTGTTACATCTGACATATTTCCACAAGATATCGCTGACATCGAAGATCGGCTTAGAAATAGGTTTCAATGGGGTTTAATCGCAGATATCCAGCCACCTGACGTCGAGCATAGGGTTGCCATCCTTATGAGTAAAGCTGATAAGCAGGGCGTCAAATTAACTAACGAAACAGCCCAGTATATTGCAAACCATGCAAAAGGAAGTGTGCGTGTTCTAGAAGGTGCACTGCGCAGGGTTGCAGCTTACTCGGTTCTTCACGGCAGAACGATTGACATCCAGTTGACCTCTGAAGTTCTTCAACATGTATTTGGTGACTCCCAAAAAAATGTAACCATCGACATCATACAAAAATTAGTGGCTGATCAGTATAAAGTACGCATCAGTGACCTCAAATCTAAAAAACGCCAAAGAGCCTTTTCTCTTCCGAGGCAGATAGCGATGTTCCTATCTCGTGCTAGAACAAACTCTTCCTTTCCTGAAATAGGCGAAAAGTTTGGCGGTAAAGACCACTCCACCGTTATGCATGCCGTTAAAAAAATTGAGGCTCTGAAAGGAAACGATTTAGAGTTACGATCCACTATCGAAACACTTGACAGAAAGTTGGATCAACTATCATAGAGACACCTGTGGATAAGCTGTGCATATACTTATGGGCAAGCTATGAATAATAAGGGGGCAAAGTGCGGACAACATATAAGACCTTAGGTATCCACAAATATGCCCACAATAGATTCAACTATAGTATCCACAACTATTGCACATTTAAAAACACATAAAAAACATAAAAAAATAGGTACTTAGAACATTGTCCCCAATATTAGCGAGATAACTATTACTACTACTATATATCTATTAACTACTGTATTTATAATTAAGTAAGGACACGCATAACAGGGAAGGTACATGAAACTAAAGATCCAAAAATCTGAATTAAGTTTAGCTACAGCTAGAACCCAGGGAGCTACGTCAGATCGTTCGTTAGCTCATATCGGCTTGAAAGCTGCAGATGGTCAGTTAAAGGTGTGTGTCTCAGACAGAGTCCTCATAGTATATTCATCTTTAGAAGCAGAAATTAATGAAGAAGGCTGTATATTTGTTCCAGCAAGGTTATTCTCAGATGTTGTCAGGGAGCTGCCTGATGGTTTCGTAAGCTTGATCTGTGAACAAAACTTCTTAGTGATTAAAGCTGGTGTTAATGATGAGTTTATTATGAAACTTCCGGGTATTGAGGATAAGGAGTGGCGAGATGCGCCTGCCATTGCTTCTTTTAGCTCTACTGAGCTCCCTACGGAAAAAGTGCAATATATGATCGATCAGGTTCAGCTTTGCGTTGCTCAGGAGTCGCCTCGCAACTACGGAGCTGTTGGCTTTCTTCATAAACCTAATTCAAGTACTCTAAGGTTAGTCGGCACAGACGGGTTTAGGTTGTCGTACTCAGAAGTACAAGTGCCCTTACCAGAGGACTTTTTAGAGGAAGGTGTTTGTTTATCAAAACGAGCTCTCAATGAATTACAGCGTATGTGTGGGGAAGGCTATGATCGTCTGAGTATTTTTATCTCAAAAGATCAAACAATTTTGACAGCTTTTGTCCCCGGTTATGAAATTTTTGTGCGCTTATCTTCAGTGAAATATCCAAACTATCAGGGAGTTTTACCTAGCCAGGATCTTGTTCCTGTGGATGTTTCAAGGCCTTATCTACAGAGTGTCGCAAAAAGAGTTTTGTTGGCGGCTGATAAAACAAGAGCTTTGCAGTTGTGCTTTTCCGAAAGCTCTCTTACCTTAAGCTCAAGAACCTTGGGTAGCTCTGAAGGTACTGAAAGTATCAACTTGCAGGGCTATCTTGGCGGTGATAGGGAGCTTGCTGTAAATGGAAAGTTTCTTACTGACGTGTTTTCGACAATTGGGAGTGATGAAATAACCATCAACTTCAAGTCAGTAAACGATCCAATTGTGCTTATTCCGAAAATGGAACCTGAAAAGTGTAAATCTATGCATGTTTTGGTTCCGATTAGAGAAACAAACTAATTTTGTATATCAGACTTTAAGGATTGTAAGTGACTACATCTGAATCTCAATATACGGCAGATAACATACAGGTATTGGAAGGCCTTGAGGCGGTGCGAAAACGGCCCGGCATGTACATCGGTTCGACGTCTACCGATGGTCTTCATCATATGGTGTATGAAATTGTAGATAACTCGATTGATGAAGCTATGGGGGGGCATTGTAACTTTATTACAGTTGCGCTTCATGTTGACGGGTCTGTTACTATCCGTGACAACGGAAGAGGCATACCTGTATCAAGGCATGCGAAAGAAGATAAATCCGCATTAGAAGTTGTTATGACTGTTCTGCATGCAGGAGGAAAGTTTGATGATAAAGCTTTCGCCTTTTCAGGTGGGCTTCATGGAGTGGGTGCATCTGTAGTTAATGCTTTATCCGAGTGGTGCTACGTAGAAGTGAGAATTGATGGGAAGGTTCACAGGCAGGCATATAAGAAAGGTGAACCGGATAGTCCACCGCATGTGACTGGCGAAACTGAGTCAAGGGGTACGCAAACTACATTCAAACCCGATGCTGAGATTTTTAATGAAACTGAAATGAGTTATGAAATCCTTGCCAAAAGGTTGCGTGAACAGGCGTTTCTAAATAGCGGTCTTAAGATTGAGTTGGTTGATGAGAGGACGGACAAGAGCGCCACATTTCATTACGAAGGTGGTTTGATTTCTTATTGCACTTACCTCGCCAAAGGTAAAAATGCTCTCCACCCTAGTCCATTATCGATTTCTATCGATAAGAGTGATAATAATGGAAAACTCCTAGGCCAAATTGAAGTGGTCTTGCAATGGACGGATGCGTACAATGAAGTCGTCTTCTCCTATGTCAATAATATAAATACGGCTGATGGTGGTACACATCTCACTGGTTTGAGGGCAGCGCTAACTAGGGTTGTCAACTCTTTTGCAGAAAACTCTGGAGCCTTGAAAGGTTTTAAAGATTCCATTACAGGTGATGATATTCGAGAGGGTTTGGTTGGAGTTGTATCGGTACGTATTAAGAACCCAGAATTCCAGGGTCAAACCAAAACGAAGCTTGGTAGCGCCGAAGTGCGACCTTGGGTGGAGTCGGTAGTTACTGAAAGGCTGACGGACTATTTTAATGAAAACCCGGATATTGTTAAGCGTGTTGTAACCAAAATACTGGATGCAGCTAGAGCAAGAATAGCAGCTAAAAAAGCAAGGGAGCTAACAAGAAGGAAAGGGGCTCTAGATTTCGCAGGCCTGCCAGGTAAGATGGCAGACTGTCAGAATAGAGACCCTGCGGAAAGCGAGATTTTTCTTGTGGAGGGTGACTCTGCGGGAGGCTCTGCCAAGCAAGCTAGGGATAGGAAGTCGCAAGCTGTACTTCCACTTAGGGGAAAAATTCTCAATGTAGAGAAGGCTCGCTTTGATAAAATGCTTTCTTCTCAGGAAATTAAGCTTTTAATTAAAGCTTTGGGTACGGGGATTGGGAAGGATGATTTTGACGTTTCAAAGGCTAGGTACCATAAAATCATTGTAATGACTGATGCGGATGTTGATGGAGCCCATATTCGGACCCTGCTTCTTACTTTCTTTTTCAGGCAGATGCCTGAGCTTATTGAGCGAGGTTACTTGTATATCGCTCAACCGCCTTTGTATAAGTACAAAAAGGGAAAGGTTGAGAAGTATTTAAAAGATGATCAAGAGCTACTTGTCTTCCTGAGTGATGCAGGAATGGATAACCTAACTATACATGACAATAATGATAAGAGAATCGATAATTCTCAAATGAAAGGCATACTTACAAAGCTTGGTCGATATGAAAGTTTGATGTCTATGGCCAGTCGTAGACTGATTCATGAAATTTGTTGCTACTTGGTTTTGAATGCTGATGTGCAAGATTCTATTTTTGAAAATGAAGATCTAGTTTCAGACTTATCGGAAAAGCTGCAGAATTATATCAAAGAGTGCAACCCTGATAAGAGGACTTTTGTATCTGGAAGAGTGATCTTCGATAAAGAGCATAGCCTCTATGATGTCCTCATAGAAACCCGGATAGCCGATATTCCAAGGACCTCTGTTGTGTCAGCAGCAGTACTTCCTCAGATCAATGAATTGAAAAGGGTGCGATCACAGATGATTGATATTGCTGCGGAGCCATTTCGATATGAATTCCAAGGTAAAAACGATGGAACTGCTGGTTCTATTCAGACCATCGAAGAGTTAAAAAACTTCGTTGTAGAAGCAGGTCGTAAGGGAGCATATATTCAGAGATATAAGGGTCTTGGAGAAATGAACCCTGATCAGCTTGCTGAAACAACTATGGATGTGGAAAAGAGGACCTTACTTAGGGTTGAAATCGAGGATGTTATTGACGCTGATAAAACATTCACCACGTTAATGGGGGACGAAGTCGAACCTCGCAGAGACTTTATCCAAGAAAATGCTTTAAATGTTAAGAACTTAGATGTGTAGAGAGTTATATGACTGATTCTAATGTAGCTGTAATAAATATAGAAGATGAGATGAAAAATTCGTTCTTAGACTATTCTATGAGCGTTATTATCTCGCGGGCACTTCCGGATGTTCGTGACGGTCTAAAGCCTGTTCACAGAAGAATCCTCTATGCAATGTATGAATTAAAAAATTTCGCAAACCGTCCTTATCTGAAGAGTGCAAGGATAGTGGGTGAAGTTATTGGTAAGTACCACCCTCATGGTGACTCTGCTGTTTATGATGCCCTTGTTCGCATGGCTCAAGATTTCTCTATGCGGTATCAGATTGTTGATGGTCAGGGTAACTTTGGCTCTATTGATGGTGATACAGCTGCAGCTATGAGGTATACAGAAGTTCGCATGCAGAAGATTGCGGATCACCTTTTAGCTGACTTAGATAAAGAAACGGTAGATTTTGTTCCTAACTATGACAATAAGGAAACAGAACCAGCGGTTCTGCCGACTAAGGTTCCAAATTTATTAATCAATGGTTCTAGCGGTATTGCGGTAGGAATGGCTACAAATATTCCTCCTCACAACCTAAGAGAAGTCATAGATGCCCTTTTAGCTTTGATTGAAAATCCGGCTATTTCAATTGATGAAATTATGCAGTATGTGAGGGCTCCTGATTTCCCTACGGCGGGTTTTATACATGGGGTCTCTGGAGTACATCGAGCCTATAAAACAGGGCGAGGTTCCGTTGTTATGCGGGCTCGGGCATTTGTAGAGGAGATTCCAGGAAGCCAATCTCGAGAAAGAATTATAATTTCCGAGATTCCTTATCAGGTTAATAAGTCAAAATTGATCGAGAAGATTGCTGATCTAGTAAGAGATAAAAAGCTAGAGGGTTTATCTGATATTAGAGATGAGTCAGCTCAGGATGAAATTAGGGTTGTTATCGATCTAAAGAAAGGTGAGTCTGGGGAGATCATTTTAAATAACCTTTATAAGTTGACTCAGCTGCAAACTAGCTTTGGCGTTAATATGGTCGCCCTAGTTAATGGGTCTCCGAAACTTTTAAATATCAAAGAAGTTTTAGAACAATTTTTCTATCATCGGCGAGAAGTCATAATTCGACGAACAGCCTATGAGTTGAGGAAAGCTGAAGAGAAAGCTCATATATTATTGGGCCTTCGTAAGGCTGTTGAAAATGCCGATGATGTTGTTGACTTGATAAGGAAGGCCCCTGATACACCCACAGCCCATGCCCAGCTTAAAGAAAAGTTTGAGCTTTCGGATATTCAAGCTAAAGCTATTCTTGATATGCGTCTAGCTAGGTTGACAGGCCTTGAAAGAGAAAAAATTGTAAAAGAACATGCGGAGATAGTTGAGTACATTCGGGACTTACAGGATATCTTAGATAGGCCAGACAGAGTGGTTCAGATCATAACTGACGATCTTCAGGAGGTTAGGGAGCTCTATGGGGACGATCGCCGTTCAGAGGTTATTGAATCAGAGGCCGATGAGTACACCATGGAGGCTCTGGTCGCAGATGAAGAAGTTGCTGTGACAGTCACCCATGCCGGTTATATAAAACGTACGCCACTTGACGAAATTAGAGCTCAAAAACGTGGTGGTAAGGGGCGCATGGGGATGAAAACTCGGGCTGAAGACTTAGTAAGCGACTTATTTATTACAAGTAACCACCAGTCTTTGTTGTGCTTCACATCTCTAGGTAGAGTGTATTCAGTGAAGGTCTATCGTCTTCCAGAGGTGCAATTAGCAGGACGCGGTAAGCACTTCGCTAACCTATTAAAACTTAATGAAAATGAGAAGGTAGTATCTGTCCTACCTGTTAAGGAGTTTGTCGAAGGTAACTTTATTATATCGGTTACCAAAAGGGGTTATGTAAAGAAAACTGATATTATGTCTTACTCTAACCTTAGAATAACAGGGATTATCGGGTTAAAGTTAGATGATGGCGATGAGTTGGTGTCTTGCTCTATAACAGACGGGGAAAGTGATATTCTGATTGGTACAAGCGCCGGCAAAGCTATTCGATTCCACGAGGGTGACTGTAGGCCTATGGGAAGAGGTGCCAGAGGAGTAACAGGGATTCGTTTTGGAAATGACGATGAAGTGATCGGGCTTGAGGTTTTGAAGGGAAAAGACTCTATATTGTCTGTTTGTGAAAATGGATATGGTAAGAGAACGCTTGTAGAAGAATACCGGCGTCAATCACGAGGTGGTAAAGGGATACTTACCATTAAGGTGACTGATCGCAATGGTCCAGTGGTGGGTCTTATGCAGGTTGCAGAAGACGATCAATTAATGGTCCTTACCTCTGGCGGCAAAGTAACTCGTTTTAATGTTAGTGAAGTTGGAGTTATAGGCCGAAATACTCAGGGTGTTAAGCTCATAAAGGTAGAGGAAGCTGAATCTGTAATAAGTGTAGCTAAGATTGCTACTTTGGAAGGCGAAGAGGTATAAATTGGTAGAAACCGATTTGTTAGATATAAACTTCTTAAGCCAATTGACTCGTCTGAAGCTATCGGAGGAGGAGTCTAAGTCTTATAAAAACGACCTCAAAGAGGTTTTAAAATTTTTCTCCGTTATAGATGACTTCATCGAAAATACTGAGACGCTTCCTGAAAATCAAGAAGTCCTTCGCTCGAAGGAACGCAGCGACGCAGCCGTGCCTTCGAAAGATAGTATCCATATTTTAAGGCAGTCGCCAAAAAGTCAGGGGTCGGCGTTTGTTGTCCCTAGAGTTTTTGAGTAGGTTTTTGCTATGTCTCCAGAATTTAGTTTGTTGGAATTAAGTAAAAAAATTAAAGGTCGAGATTTAAGTTCGAGGGAAGTTTTCGGTTACTACCTAGACAGAATATCTCGTTTCGATCCAGAACTAAATGCAGTTGTTGCTTGTGCTTCAGCGTCTGGAAAACGGGTAGCCGAGTACTGTGATAGAGTCGATTCTGAAATTAAATCCGGCAATGTACGACCTCTTTCAGGTATACCCATACTGGTAAAAGATAATATTTGTACTGAGTCATTTCCTACTTCGGCTGGCTCTCGAATTTTAGAAGGTTTCTTACCACCTCAAAATGCTCACTGCGTTCAGGTCTTAGAGAACGCTGGTGCTTTTATATTAGGTAAAACTAATTTAGATGAATTTGCTATGGGTAGTAGCTCTGAAACATCTTTTTTTGGACCTGTAAAAAACCCTTGGAATCATCAAAAAGTGTCAGGAGGTTCTTCGGGAGGGTCGGCAGCGGCGGTTGCTGCTGCTTTCTCGCCAGTCAGTATAGGCTCAGATACAGGAGGCTCTATTCGTCAACCGGCATCTTTTTGTGGTGTTATTGGTTTTAAACCTTCATATGGGATGGTTTCTCGAAGAGGCTTGATATCTTATGCATCCTCATTGGATCAGGTTGGATCTTTTGCTAAGTCTGTTGCGGATATTAGTTTCTTACACCGGATTTTGATTAAGCCGGATTCCTATGATGCTACGAATATAGATTTCGAGGATAGTTCTCAAAAAGTCGATTGTTCATTAAAAGGCGCCCGTATCGGAATTCTTAGAGGTGGACAAACTATAGATCCAGTTGTGGATAGCTCTTTCTCAAAGTCCTTAGGTATTTTTGAGGGTCTTGGCTCAAAACTTGAGGATGTTGCTCTTAGCTCTTTTGACTACTGTACAGCTGCTTATTATTTAATAGCTATGGCAGAAGCTTCCTCGAATTTGTCCCGTTATGATGGGGTTAGGTACGGTGCGCGACTTGGTGACTCCAATAGCCTAGAAGATATGTATTGTGTAACTAGGTCTAAAATGCTTGGCACAGAAGTTAAGAAGAGAATCATGCTTGGGGCATTTGCTCTTTCAGCCGGTTACAAGGAGAAGTATTACGAAAAAGCGAATCTGATTCGCTCTGCTTTAAGAGCTGAGTATAGTTCACTTTTGAAAAATTACGATTTCATTGTTGCTCCAGTTACTCCCGAGCCTTCATTTAGGCTTGAGGAGGCGGTAAGAGATTCTATAAAAACCTATAAAAGTGATGAATTCACCATACTTGCTAACTTGGTAGGCTGTCCTGCTTTATCTCTTCCTTGTGGGTTTGATAATGATAATGGTCCGATAGGTTTTCAAATGATGGGTGGAATCGGGGATGACTTGAAGCTTTTAAAAGCGGCGGAAGAATATGAAAAATACAGTCCTTACAAAGGGCAATTGCCAAAAAAGTACCTCTAATAAGAGGTTGTTTCAGGGTTATGAAGCCGTAATTGGTATTGAGGTTCATATCCAATTAGACACCAAGAGTAAACTATTCTGTAGTTGCCCAAATATCTTTGGAGAAGAACCAAATGTTAATACCTGCTCTGTCTGTTTAGGTCTTCCTGGTTCTTTACCTGTTTTGAATAGTAGTGTCGTGGATAATGCGATCTCAATGGCTATAGCTATTGGGGGTAAAATAAACAGAGAGAGTGTTTTTTCAAGGAAGCAATATTTTTATCCGGATCTTCCTAAGGGGTATCAGATATCACAGTACGACCGGCCATATTGTGAAGGTGGCAATGTCTCTATAGGAAAAAATAGGTCAATAGAGATTGAGCGTATTCATATTGAGGAAGATGCTGGAAAGAGCATTCATGGTAAAGATCATAGTTACGTAGATTTAAATAGAGCAGGAACTCCCCTTCTAGAGATGGTCACCAAACCTGTTATTTTCTCCCCGAAAGAAGCAGCTGAATATCTACGTACTGTGCGATCTATAGTGCGGTACTTGGGTATTTGTGACGGTAATCTTGAGGAAGGCTCCATCAGGTGTGATGCAAATATTTCTTTACGTTCACCAGGCGAAAAAAAGCTTGGCACACGGACTGAAATAAAAAACCTCAATTCATATCGAAATGTAGAAAAAGCTCTTGATTACGAGATATTAAGACATGCAGATATTCTTGATAAGGGCGAAAAAGTTATCCAACAGACGGTGAGGTTTGATGCTGCTGTTGGCAAGACTAATGCTACGAGAACAAAAGAAGAGACAGCGGATTATCGTTATTTTCCTGAGCCAGACTTGCCAAAATTAATGATACTTGACCAGAGAATAGAAGCTTTGAGGCAATCTTTACCTGAACTGCCAGATTCAGCTTTTAAACGGTTAAATGAAAACTATGACCTGTCTAATGAAGATTGCAGAATTATTGCAGCAGAAAAAGAGAGTTATCTATACTTTGACAAGCTAGTTGTAAGTGCAAAGCATGCCGGGGCAAAGTTGTGTGCCAATTGGTTTATTACTGAGTATCTTAGGGAAGCTAAAGAGCGCAGTTGGAATTTAGCTAATCCTAGGATTTCTGCTGCAGATTTGGGGGCATTGCTTGACCTGATAGCGAAAGAAACCATATCTGGAAAGATTGCAAAAATGGTATTTGCTGAAATGATTGAATCGGGACAAGATCCATGTACTATCATTGAAAGAAAAGGTCTAGTCCAGGTTTCTGATACTTCCGAAATTACGGCGGTAGTTACGGATGTTCTGAGTAATTTTCCGAATCAGGTTGCCGAATACAAGGCAGGAAAGTTAAAGATGCTTGGTTTTTTCGTAGGGCAAATAATGAAAAAATCAGGGGGTAAGTTTAATCCGGGAATTGTAAACAACGTTCTCAAGGAAAAGCTTAATGACTCATCTGAATAAACATATTTCTGAAGCTCTTGGGTTAGGACTTTTTAACGATTATTTTATCGAGTTAGGTAGCTTTAAAACAGGTAAGGAGATTTTCCGATTAGGAAATCCGGAGATTGTTTTTGATTTAGCTAGTTTGACTAAAGCTTTAGTAACTGGGCCATTAATTTATGGCTTTTTAAAAGGGCAAAAAATAGCCCGTTCAGAAAAGGTCGGACCTTTCCTTAATATGCTTGGGAACTCTTTAAAGAGACCTCAATTG